>Ga0210399_10000970_pt1 | contig 22473 bp, 23 predicted proteins | sample IncBWC14MmetaG_FD_150865 | JGI IMG/M metagenome (GOLD analysis project Ga0210399, IMG submission 150865) | Forest soil microbial communities from Barre Woods Harvard Forest LTER site, Petersham, Massachusetts, United States - Inc-BW-C-14-M | ecosystem: Environmental > Terrestrial > Soil >... | reverse complement strand
CCTCTTCACGCCGTGGAGCGCGTCCTCCATTTCACTCCCCGTCTCATCGCCGCCAGCCGCAAACTTTCGCGAGGCCCGCATGGCTGAGGCCCCCGCGCCGGTCAAGGGAACGTGCCCCGAAGGCGCCGTTACCGAAGCCGACGCCTCGCAAAAAGTCCGCGAGATGTTCACAGATATCGCGCCACGCTACGACTTGCTGAATCATCTCTTGTCCTTGCAGCTTGACCGCCTGTGGCGCGCCCGCGCTGCAAAACATCTTCGGCCTGTTTTTCCTGGGCTGGAGATCTCGGTGGAGGAACACAAGCCTGTCGATGGCAGACGGGAGATTTCTGTACTGGATCTTTGCTGTGGAACAGGTGACCTGGCGATTGCGCTGAACCGCAGATATCGGGCGCGCGTGCTGGGCGTTGACTTTGCTCACAGCATGCTCATGCGCGCTACAAAGAAGAGCGCGCGCCTGCATAGCCCTGATTTAGTCCAGCTCTGTCCGATCCGATATATCGAGGCCGACGCGCTACAGCTCCCGTTCCGAGACGGCGCCTTTGACCTAGTTACCACCGCTTTCGGTTTCCGCAATCTCGCCAACTACGAGGCGGGCTTAGAAGAGATTCAGCGGGTGTTGAAGCCCGGCGGCACCGTTGCGATTCTGGAATTCACGGAGCCCCCGGTAGGCCGCTTGGGCGATTTTTATCGTTGGTATTTTTGCCATGTGCTGCCGAAGATTGGCGGCCTTATCTCCGGCGATCAGGCGGCTTATAAGTATCTCCCAAAATCCGTCGCCCGCTTCTTCCGCCCGCCCGAACTTGCCGCCCTCATGACCGCCGTCGGCTACGACTGCGTGGACTACCGCGTCTGGACCTTCGGCACCGTGGCCCTGCACACCGGCCTGCGCCCAAAATAATCAGTAAGACCCGGCCGCCTCACGTGGAGGAGGCCGTTCCTCCAGTCATTCTTCTAGTCCGGTACTCCGCAGCTTTGCCAGCAGCGTTTTCGGGGAAACCCCCAGCTTTTCCGCCGCTCGAGTTTTATTCCACTTGCACTCGCGCATCGTGTTTTCCAGCAGAACTTTCTCCACATGGCTAGCGGCCCTTCCAGTGACTTCCTCAAGCGACCCTTCCCAATTGAAATTCTCCGCAAGCATTCCCGGGGGCAAGTGTTCTAGATCCGGCTTCGATGCAGGTAACTGCAAACTCTCGGCGCGAATGCTCAAGCCATCCGCCAGAATCACCGCCCGCTCCAGGGTATTCTGCAACTCGCGCACGTTACCGCGCCAGCGGTAGTGCAGCAGCCGGTCGCGCGCCTCAGCCGACAATTCCAGCCCGGGCTTCCCGAATTCGCGGCTGAATTTGTCCAGAAAGTGATCGGCCAGCAACAGCACGTCGTTCCCACGCTCTCGCAACGGCGGAATGGTCATCGGAACCGCCGAAATTCTAAAGTATAAGTCTTCACGAAACAGTTTTTCTTCCGCCAGCTTCTGCAGATTGCGATTCGTGGCCACTACGATTCGAACGTCCACATCAATCGATTGCGTCCCGCCCACTCTTTCGAATCGCCGCTCTTCCAGCACGCGCAATAGTTTTGCCTGGATCGCTAGCGGCAACTCCCCAATTTCATCCAGAAAAAGCGTACCGCGATGGGCCAAGTCCATCTTTCCAATTTTGCGCGCCCCCGCCCCGGTGAAGGCCCCGCGCTCGTGCCCGAAAAGTTCGTTCTCCACCAGCCCTTCCGGAATCGCCGCGCAATTCAACGCCACAAACGGCTGATCCCGTCGCGGCGACAAGTGATGAATCGCCAGTGCGAACAACTCTTTTCCTGTACCGCTTTCTCCCAGCAGCAAGCAAGTCGAATCGGTCGCCGCCACTCTCTGAATCTGCTGGCTCACTTCCCGGATCGATGCATGCTCCCCCACGATCCGCGGAAATCCATAGCGCGTCGAGTATTCTTCGCGCAGCAGCAGATTTTCCCGCAATAACTCCTGCTGTTGCGCCGCGCGCTTTACCAGAAGCTTCAAATGCTCTAGGTCCACCGGCTTCTGCAGAAAATCAAACGCTCCTTCCTTCATGGCCGCTACGGCTTCTTCCACCGAACCGTACGCCGTGAGCAGCAGCACCGGGACCGCGGCATCCGCTTGTTTGGTCTCGCGCAAAACCTCCAACCCCGAAGCTCCTGGCATCTTCAAATCCGTAATCACCAGCAGGTATCTTCGCGCACGCACCTTCTGAATAGCCGCCGCGCCGTCCGGCGCTTCGTCCACCGTGTAGCCCGCGCGCTCCAAGGCCTTGCGCAGCATGGCGCGCAATTCCTGCTTATCTTCAACAAGGAGGAGAGGTTCCATCTCTTTTGTTTCTACCACGAATCCCGCCGCCATCAGCGCACAACCAGAGACAGGTGTGCAGAGAAGGGAAGCAGCTCCCCCCAAGCGTTCATCTGCGAGCACACTTCCGCGCAGCGCTAAAACTTGCTTCTGTGAGGGTTTTTTCTAAGAAACTTGAGAACTAAAAACTTACAACTAACAACTCACGATGGAGCCTTTTCCCTACCGCGCCCACCCCGGATCACCGTTCGCTTTTCTCAGTTGGTCTTCGAGGTCATCCATCCCTTGCTTCAGCTGTTCAACTTCCTTTTTCTTAGCCTCGAGTTTTGCCGCCTTCTCATTGATATCCGCGCGGGTGTTCTGCTCTTTCATGGCTTTCTGCGGATCAGGGTAGTACTCCAACTGCGCCTTTTCCAATTCGCGTTGCAGAATGTCGAGTTCCTTTTCGGCCTTGGCAATCTTGTCGCGCTGATCCTTGAACTTCGCTCTCCAAGCCGCTTCGCCAGTCGGATCGGCGTTCTTTGTGGCGTTTCCGGTTGTCTCGACGGTGGTCGAACTCGCGGTGCCGCTGCCGGTGGCCGGGCTTGACGCCGCGTCCGGCGTAGGGGTGCCCTTCTTCAGATCGTCATCGGTATAAACCTTTTTGGGTTTCGGCGCGTCCTTCTTCGACTGGCGCGCCTTCCGTGCGGCATCCGCAACGGGATCGCCCGTCTGTTGGGAAGCATCCTGCGGCTGCGCGGCCGCCGAAAGCCCGGCCAGACTTAACGCCAGAACAAGTGCGAGATCCTTTATCCACATTCTCATTCCCATATCGTGCTATCTCCCGGAGCGGCTCCGAACACCCTGCAATTTCTTAGATGCTAGCCTGCTTTGATTCTACTGCTTCTGGCACCCCGCGCGGTATGGGTAGCGTAACTATAAACTCCGCCCCTCCTGGTAGCCGGTTACGCACCTCCACTTGGCCGCCATGTTGCACAATGATCTTCTGCACCACCGCCAGACCCAGCCCTGTGCCTTTTGCTTTGGTCGTAAAAAACGGCCGGAATAGCTTCGGAAGTACGTGCGCTGGAATCCCCGGGCCATTGTCGCTAACGCTGATGCGCTGGAACTCCGCCTCTTCGCCATGGCAGATGTCCCCGCGAACAACCACATGTCCGCCGCCAGCCGCAATAGCGCAGGCCTCCGCCGCGTTTCGCGCAAGATTCAGCAGCGCTTGCCGGAGCAGCCCCTCGTCCCCGCCTGCATCTCCGAATGTCCCTTCCCATCGAATCTTTACCAGTGGCAGTGCCTCGCCCACTTCCGAGACCACTCTCTCGACCATCGTTTGCAGGGGCACTCTTTCGTCCGGTATTTCCAGCGGCCGCGCATACTTCAAAAACTCCGTCACCACATGCGTGATGTTCCGCGTTTGTTCGAGGATGCGTTCCGCATAATCCAGCGCTTCTGTCTCGGAAGACTCCGATCGGATCATCTGCGCATAACCGGAAATAGTCGCCAGCGCGTTCTTGAATTCATGCGCGATTCCCGCCGAAAGCTCCCCTAGCGCCGCGAGGTTTTCCTTCAATTGCATGCGTTGCTGCAGCACCGCCAGTTCCGTCAAGTCCGTCAACAGACAAATCGCGCCGCTGATTTTCCCCTCACCTCGCCGGATCGGCGAAATGGTCACTCCCAGGTGCCGCGTGTCTCCTGCGGGCGGAAGGTGCTCCACCTCTTCGCGCCTGAAAATCCTTCCCGTCGAAAGACACTCCGCAATCAGCTTGGTCATCCCCGAGGAGGCTCCCAGCGCCTCGCTGTAGCGCCGGAATCCCAGCCCGCGAATTCCCAGAACCTGTTCCGCCGCCGGATTCGAAGTGGAGATAATGCCCGTAGCGTTCACCACCAACAACCCCGCCGGCATGTTCCTGGTTACTTCCTCGCTCAACCGCTCCGTCAGTTCCGCGCGTTCTTTTTCGATCTTATGAAGCCGTTCCAGCTCCTTCTCTTGCTCTCGAAGTTGCTGAATCACGCCCTGCATCGACGCCGCCATGAACGCCGAAGGATTTTCCGTGCGTGGCGCGCCCGAGGTGAACTCCTCTTTCTGCCCCTCGCGCCGATTCTGGAAAGACCTGCGCATCAAGAACACCACCAGCCCGGTGATCACCAGGAACCCAACTCCCAGCCCCGCCGCAATCATCCATAAGTGTTGCGTGTTATTCCCAGCTTGAAGCATTGCCAGCATCGTTTCGTCTTCCGACTCCCTATTCTCTTTCTTTCTGCAACTTTAAACCTTCAACTTTTAACTTTTAACGTTTCTTGCTACCCAAAAATCCCTCTGACCATCGGCCACTGCGCTGCTATCACCGGTCCGCCATAAACAATCGCCAGCGCCCCAATCCCCAGAAACGTTCCCAGCGGCAATTGGTACTGCCGCGCGATCGCCCATCGCAAACGCTGCTCCGTCCCCAATCCTCGCCGACTTGCGCGTTTGGCCAGCGCGCTTCTCCAACCCCCGAAGTACAACGCCACCACCAGCCCAATCCCGATCACGCTTCCCATGAGGCTCCCCACCAGCAGCGTTAGAAATGTCCCGCGTAACCCGAGAAATGCTCCAATCATGGCGATCATTTTCACGTCGCCCATTCCCATCCCCTCGTGCCCGCGCACCAATCGGTACGCCGTCGCCATGCCCCACAACAAAAAACTCCCGAAGGCCGCACCAGAGATCCCGTCCAGCACGCCCACCGCAAACCCCGGCAATCGTACCCGCACCAATCTCTCGATAAGAATTCCTGCGAATCCGTTGCCTGGCGGCACAAACGCCGAAAACAGTAGCCCCGCGGCAAATCCCGGCCCATTCACCACATCCGGTAGCAGCCGCACATGCAGGTCCGTCACCGTCAGTACCAGAATCAAGCACGTGAAAAACAGCCATTTCACCGTACTCTGTGTGATGCCGAACTCCAAAAACGCCGCCACAAAAAGCAATCCCGTGGCCATCTCAATCAGGGGGTACATCACCGAAATCGACGCCCGGCAGGCGCGGCACTTCCCGCGCAACCACAGCCACGCAAACACTGGCACGTTGTCATAGGGCTTGATCGGCGTCCCGCACCGCGGGCACCGCGACCCGGGCGTAACAATGGAAATATCCTCCGGAATCCGCGTGATGCAGACATTCAGGAAGCTCCCCACGATGGTTCCAAGTAGAAAAAAGAAGACAGTGATAATGACCACGGTTAGCCCGGCCACTCCGCGGCCGCTCTTCCCAATCTGCCACACTCACCCCAGCGCCTCAATCCATCGCACCTCTCCCCGTGCCCGATGCCTAACAGGTGGTGCCGATAAATAGTGTAGGGGCTAGGCTAGATGCGGCTTGCGTCTCTGATGCCCTTCTCTTTCCCGAACTAAAAACTGTAAACTAACAAGCGACAATTGCTCTTATGTACTGGTTCGAACGCAAAATCCGCCGTTACGAGCACCGCCGCTGGACCACCGACGACAATCGCCGCGTCCAGCCTTTCCATTGGGGCCTAGAGCACATCGGCGGCTCCCCCGACGACCCCAATCCCGGCGCCTTCCTACGCAGCTACGCAGGAAACGCCATCGAATCGAGCCGGGAATGGTACGCCGCCTCTCCCGCCTCAGACTACCTTCTCGATCGCGATAACGTACTCACCTTCAGCAGTTCCATCCAGTCTCCCTGGCCGGAAAACAACACCGTCCACGCCCAACTCTTTCCCGCCAAAAAATCCGCCTCCGGCCCTGCCGTCCTCCTCCTCCCCAACTGGAACGCCAAATGGCACGGCCAGAACGGCCTCTGCCACTGGATTCAGCGGTTGGGCATCACCGTCCTCAAAATGAGCATGCCCTACCACGACCGTCGCATGGCCCACGGCTACGAGCGTGCCGACCAGATCTGCGGCCCCAATATCGGCCTCACCCTCCAGGCCAACCGCCAGGCCGTGCAGGATGCCCGCCGCTCCCTCCACTGGCTCGAGCGGCAGGGCTACACCAAGCTAGGCATCCTCGGCACGAGCATCGGCTCCTCGGTTGGCTATATCGCTCTCGTTCACGACGAACGCGTGCGCGCCGGCGGCTTCTTCCACGTCTCCACTTATTATGCCGACGTCATCAGCCAGGGAATGACCACCAACCACGTCTGGGAAGGTCTTAGAAACCACGTCACCGTCGACGAGCTTCGCGAATACTGGGCCCCCATCAGCCCCATGCCTTACGTCGAGCGCGGCATGGGCGCGGGCCGCAACACCTTCATGGTGTACGGCAAATACGACCCCACCATGCTCCCCGAGCTCACCCGCCAGATGCTCGACTCCCTCCGGCGCCACGGCGCCGATCCCGGCACCCTCGAACTCGCCTGCGGCCACTACTCCCTCGAACTCGCCCCTTTCTCCTACATCGCCGGCTACCGCATGCTCACCTTCCTTCTCCAATCCCTCGCCTAGTACCGCAAACTTCAGTGCGCGCCTTCTTCTGCTGAGCCAAACTGGTCTTCGTTCTAGATCTTGACACGAATTCCGTGTTACACTATGTTTGTGTAATGAAACCCAGGCTCCGCAATGTCACCATCACGCTTGAGGAATCTGTCGCTCGGTGGGCCCGCATTGAAGCCGCCACGCAGGAAACCAGCGTTTCACGCTTTCTGGCAAATATCTTGAAAGAGCGAATGAAGGAGAACGACGAATACGAAGCAGCGAAGCGTCGCGCCCTGGCTCGCAAGCCCTTCCTGAAATCGGACGGCCGCTACCTCTCGCGCGAGGAGGTTCATGACCGCGCCCGTCTTCGTTGATACCAACGTCTTGATCTATGCGGTCGATCTGGCTGACCCACGCAAACAGCGCTTGGCCAAGAAATGGCTGGATGAATTATGGCAGGGCAAAATGGGGCGCCTCAGTTTTCAAGTGCTGCAGGAATTTTACGTGAAGGTTAGCCAGAAAGGGTTAGCCACCGTAGACGAAGCGCGCGCCCAAATCCGAGATCTTGCAACTTGGCATCCCGTCACTGTGGATGGAGACCTACTTCGCCGAAGCTGGGAGATCCAGGACCGCTATCGGATATCATTCTGGGATGCCCTCATTGTCGCCGCCGCGAAGATTTCAGCCTGCCGCTATCTCCTAACCGCGGATCTGCAAGATGGCCAAAATTTGGATGGGGTCCAGGTAGTTTCCCCCTTTACGCACGAACCTGCTTCTCTGAATTAACAGTCGAGGTCAAGGCCAGGGGAACCCGCCGCGGCAGGTTCCCCACCCTGCTGTGGCACAGACTTAAGTCTGTCGAAGCGTAGGGGCCTGGAGCATCAATGCTCATCTTGTCGATGAATCCTCTCGCTCCCGATGCAGTATCATCGAAACGTGGACAAGCTTCTCCTCTACGTCTTCGGCCCGCTGGCCTTCGCCGCTGCACTGTTAGTCATCGCCACGGGCATTCGCCAAGCCATCACAAGATTCCGTTCGCGGCCAACCCCCGACCAAACAAAGGCCGCTTACCAGGCCTACTTGCATCGTCTACTAAATCCTCAGCTGGTGGTCGTCGAACGCGAATTGGGCAAACTGCTGCCAGAAAGGCTGTTGCAGTTGTACGAAGACAAATCCGCCGTGCAAGCCGCTGGCTTCCAACTGGAAAAGCCCGGCCAGCAGGGCTGGTGGCCTAAACGTTGGCAAGTCTATTGTTTCGAACCCCTCGACCTCGAATCGCTCAATGAATTGCCCTACGAGGAAGAGTTAGGTCCCGGCTTTTGCTTCGCCACCACCGGTCGTGGTTCCTGGTATTGGGTTGCCGCCTCCGAGGCAAGAGCAAAAGACTCTCCGGTCATCTACCTCGACTACGACGGTGGCGGCTCCCACGGCGAAACCGTTGCCAATAGCCTCGACGAGTTCCTGAATCTCCCCCGCCTGCCATTGAAATGATCGAGATAAAAGTATGGTTCACCAGGAATTCCTTTCGAGTGCCGGCCCCGCGCTGCTTCTTTCGAACGGAAAGCAATTCTCGGCGGTCCCTCTAAAAGGACCCATCTCAGCCGAGCAGCGAAGAAATCGCGCCCTCTGCCACTAGCGTTGACACTGCTTCGATCTCGACGGCCAACGGCCGGTCCTGGGTGATTGCAGCTGACCTAGCGCGCACGGCCTGGTACGCCTTTTTCGCCAGCGTGCCTGTCTCGAGGGGTGCCAGCAAATCGATTCCCTGGCAAGCGCACAGCAATTCGATGGCGATGGTATTCCGCAAATTGACCAGCATGCGCCCGAGCCTGCGCGCACCGCTCATGCCCATCGAGACGTAGTCTTCCTGGTTGCCGCTCGTCGAAATGGAGTCCACAGAGTGCGGAGTAGCCAGCGTCTTATTCTCGCTGGTGAGCGCGGCTGCCGTCACCTGCGCAATCATGAATCCCGAATTCAGCCCCGGCTCCGGGGTCAGGAATGCCGGCAACATGCTGGTCAGCGGATTCGTCATTTGCTCGATTCTTCGTTCGACAATCCCGCCAAGCGTGGCAATGGCGATGGCCACTTGATCCGCCGCCATCGCCAGCGGCTGCCCGTGAAAATTTCCGCCGCTGATAATGTCTCCGTTGTTCTGATCGCGCACAAAGACAAGCGGATTATCCGTCGCGCTGTTCAACTCCACTGCCGCCGTCTCTCTAGCTTGAGCAAGCGAATCGCGCACCGCCCCATGGACCTGCGGCGTGCACCGCAAGCTGTACGCATCTTGCACGCGCTTATCTTTTTCAGAGGAACGATGCGATTCGCGAATCTGGCTGCCTTCATTCAGATGCGCAAGATTCCGCGCCGTCGTCGCCGCTCCCCGGTACGCCCGCGCGTGCATGATCCGCGCATCAAATGCGCCGGGACTTCCGCGCAGCGCGTCCAGCGACAGGGAAGCCGCCACGTCCGCAGAGTCCACGAGAATGTCTGTTTCCTCTAAAGCCAGGCTGAGCAATGCCAGCATTCCTTGCGTGCCATTGAGAAGCGAAAGTCCCTCTTTCGCCTCCAAGGCGACCGGCGTAATTCCAGCGCGCTTCATGGCTTCACCGCCGGGCAAAACTTCTCCGTGGAATGCCGCGCGGCCTTCGCCAATCACCACTTGCGCCAGATGGGCCAGTGGCGCCAGATCGCCTGAAGCGCCCACCGAACCCTGCGACGGAATCACCGGATGGACCTTGGCATTCAGCATCTGGCAAAGCGTCTCAACCACCGGAGGCCGCACGCCGCTAAACCCTTTGGCCAGGGCGTTAGCGCGCAGCACCATCATTGCTCGCGTTTCGGCTTCGCTCAGCGGCGCGCCCACGCCGCAAGCATGCGAGCGCACCAGATTCACCTGCAGTTGCCGCACTTGCTCGGTAGAAATGCGCACCGAGGCAAGCTTCCCGAAGCCCGTATTGATTCCATACGCCGTGGCACCCGATGCCACCAGCCGATCCACCACCGCGCGCGAAGCGTTCATTCGTTGTGTCGCTCGAGCCGCCAACTGGACTTGTTCGCCGCGAAGAGCAACATCGTAAAGCTGCGAAAAAGTGAGATCGTTTCCGTTCAGCTCGACGCTCATGCTTTGCTCCGGTCGGGTTGCGGCGCGACGATGGAATTAAATGCGGTTTCATACTTCTTGGGCAGCATTTTCGGACGGCCATTGCTTCCGCAAATCACGTGGGTGGTCTCGCCGTTGGCCAGAACTTTTCCATCCGCGTCGCGGATGACCTCATAAGAAAACTTGACGATGCGATTCCGCGACTCTGCGATGCGCGTCCGGATACGCAGAACTTCGTCGTATTTCGCCGAGTGATGATAGCGGCAGTGCAGGTCGGCAACCACGATGCGGCAGTCGTCTTCAATCTCCATGCGCTTGTACTCGAACCCCAGCGCGCGCATCAACTCCACGCGGCCGACTTCGAACCAGACCAAGTAATTCGCGTGATAAACCACGCCCATCTGGTCCGTTTCCGCGTAGCGCACGCGCACTACCGCGTCGTGGTATTCAATCATTCGCATGTTTCTTATTTTTCCGTTTCGCCTCGCCAGACCGGCTTGCGTTTCTCCAGAAAGGATGCCAGTCCTTCCTGGAAATCCGGCGTGCAGCGAATGCGCGCATTCTCCAGGATAGCGCGCTCCAAATCATGGTCCAGCCCTGCCGCTGCCGAATAGACCAGAAGATTTTTGGAGCGCGTAAGACTGCTGGGGCTTGCCGTGATTAGCAAGTTGGCAAGTTCGTGCGCGCGCTCCATCAAGCGCTCGGCCGGGACCACCTCCGAGACCAGGCCAAATTCCTTCGCTTCGGGCGGTTCAAGGATGCGGCCGGTAAGCAATAAATCGCGGCACCGCTTTTCTCCAATTTGCCTCATCAAGAACACGGAAACAATGGCTGGCAGGAATCCGATCTTCACTTCCGTGTATCCGAATTTTGCTTCTGGGGCAGCGAGCGTAAAATCGCACAAGGTCGCAAGTCCGCAGCCCCCGGCGAAAGCCGGCCCGTTCACAGCCGCTATCAGTGGCCGGGGATAACTCCAGATCCTTCTGAACAGCTTGGCAATCCGCCGCGAGTCCTCCTGGTTTTCCGCTGGCGATTGTTTCGCGATTGCCGCCAGCATGTCCAAATCCATGCCGGCGCAAAATGCTTTGCCCGCCCCGGTCAGAATGCCCACCCGCGCGTGACTTTTGTCAATCTCATCTAGGGCGGTCTGCAGTTCAGCCATCATTTGTGTGGAGATGGCGTTGCGCTTTTCCGGGCGGTTTAAAGTGATGGTGGCGAGATTCCCGGTAATTTCAAGAAGAAGTGTCGAGTACATTTCCTGAAAACACCTCCTCAATTCACAAGTGGGGCGTGCGCATACGTGGCGCGAATCTCGTTGGTCATTTCTAGCACCTTGCTCAGTCGCGTCGAATCGATACCCGGATCGGCGCCTGTTTTGCGCAGCGCGGCAAGAATGTCTTCCGTCGCGATATTGCCGACTAGATTGTCTCCTGCAAAGGGGCAACCGCCAAGCCCGGTCAGCGCGCCGTCGAACCGCCGGCATCCCGCTTCGTAAGCCGCGAGAATTTTTTCTTTGGCATTCTCGGCACGGCTGTGCAAGTGGACGCCCAGCTCGATGCCTGCGACGTGATCCTTTACGCTGCGGTACAGTTCACTGACGAGTTGGGGCGAAGCATTGCCAACCGTGTCGGCCAGCGAAACTGTGCGCACGCGAATATCCTTCAACCACTCCAAAGTGTCCGCCACAATCTCTGGTCCCCACGGCTCGTTGTAAGGATTCCCAAACGCCATTGAAATATAAATCACCAGTCCGCGATTTCCTGAGGCGGTTTCTTTCCGCAACTTTTCGACAAGCAAGCGCGATTCGTCCCGCGTCATGTTGGCATTGGCCCGCCGAAAATAGGCCGAAATGGAATACGGATATCCAATGGTGGTGACTCCCGGAGTAGCGAGGGCGCGCTCGAGCCCTTTCTCATTCACCACGATACCGATGATTTCCGGAGGTTCGGTGCCAACCGGGAGAGAAGCCTGCAGCTTGGCCATGACCTCTTCGCTGTCCGCCATCTGCTTAACATGTTTCGGCGAAACAAAACTCACCGCATCAATATGCTGGAATCCCGCAAGCACCAGTTCCTTCAGATACTCCGCTTTGTACTCCGTGGGAATGACATCCGGCAACCCCTGCCAGGCATCTCGCGGGCACTCGATTAGTTCTAATGTCTCCATAGGTCCCCGGAAACCTCAAGTGGTTGAAAGTGGAAAGCGGAAAGTCGCAGGGCGGGACAAATTAACATAACGAGGCTGCGACTTTCTCGGGCGCCGTATCTTCAAAGGGTTCTCACTTTCAAGTTTTTGACTTTCAACTTTGGACCTCTTCATGTTTGCAGAACGCCGGTTTTGAATTCGCGGATTTCGGAATTGAGCGCCGCGGCTTCGAGGGCCCAGATCAGTGCATCGCGGGTGTGGGCGGGGTCGATGATGGCGTCGACCCACAGGCGGGCGGCGGCGTAACGCGGATCGGTCTGGTGTTCGTAGGTAGCGCGGACCGATTCGACCAATTCTTTTTTTTGTTTTTCGTCGACTTTCTTGCCTTCGCGTTCCAGTTGTTTCAATTTAATTTCGGCCAGGGTGCTGGCTGCGGCATCGCCGCTCATCACGGCGAAGCGCGCGGTGGGCCACGCGAACATGAAGCGCGGGTCGTAGGCTTTGCCGCACATGGCGTAATTTCCGGCGCCGAAGCTTCCGCCACAAATTACGGTAAGTTTCGGCACCACGCTGTTGGCCACGGCGTTCACCATTTTTGCTCCAGCGCGGATAATACCGCTCCACTCCGCGTCTTTGCCGACCATGAAACCGTTCACGTCGTGCAAGAAGACAAGCGGGATGCGATTCTGATTGCAATCGAGAATGAAGCGCGCAGCTTTTTCCGCGGACTCGGTGTAAATCACGCCGCCAAATTCTATGCGCTTCTGGTCCGAGCCGCGAGCCAGTGTTTGCACGTGTTTTTTCTGATTGGCAACGATGCCGACCGCCCAGCCGCCGAGGCGCGCGTATCCGCAGAGCAGCGTCTCACCGTACTCGGCCCGGTATTCCTCGAATTCGCTGGAGTCCACAAGGCGCGCGATAATTTCGCGCATGTCGTATTGCTTCGCAGGATCGCTCGAAAAGATTCCGTAGATCTCCTCTGGGGAGTAAAGCGGATCGCGCGATTTCACGTGGCTGAACGGCGAAACGTTTGGCGCTCCGATTTTGTCGACCAGCGCGCGAATCCGCGTAAGGCAGGCCTGGTCATCCGCTTCACGAAAGTCCACCGTGCCGCTGATCTGGGCGTGCATTTTCGCGCCGCCTAAATCTTCCGCGGAAGTTTTCTGCCCGATAGCGGCTTGCACCAGCGCGGGCCCCGCCAAAAACAATCCCGAGCCTTCGGTCATCAAAATGTGGTCGCACATCACCGGCAGGTACGCGCCGCCAGCGACGCACATTCCCATGATCGCGGTGATCTGCGGAATGCCCATGGCACTCATGACCGCGTTGTTGCGGAAGACGCGGCCAAAATCATCGGTGTCCGGAAAAACATCTTCTTGCAATGGCAGGAAAACGCCCGCGGAATCTACCAGATAAATCGTGGGAATGCGATTTTCGATGGCTATGTTTTGCGCGCGAATCACTTTCTTCGCGGTCATGGGGAAAAACGCGCCGGCTTTCACGGTCGCGTCGTTGACGATAAGCATGAAGGTGCGCCCGCAAACTTTTGCAAGCCCGGTGACCGTTCCGGCGCAAGGCGCGCCGCCCCACTCTTGGTACATTTCATGCGCGGCGTAGATTCCCAATTCAAAATAGGGTGAGCCGGGATCGATCAGTTTGGCGATGCGCTCGCGGGCGGTGAGGCGAGCTTTGTTGTGCTGCGATTCAACGGCTCTCGCGCCGCCACCCTGGCGGATTTGCTCTTCCTCGTTCTTTATTTTCGTAAGTAGATCGACGATGCGGCTGGCGTTCTTTTCGAATTCGGGAGATTTAAGATTCGCAGTGGATTTCAAAACGGAAGCCGACACATGGTCTCCCCAGAGAGAAGTGGCACCAAGCGAGACAGTATAAGGTTTCTCGAGGGATTGCGCGAGGGCTCCAGGAGCCAAGTAAAGGCGGAACCCACTAGCTGGCAAAAAAAGTGCGTCATCGCGATCCCATCCTAAGCAACACAGCGCGACAGGGCAACTTTCTTCATCGGCTCTAACCGACTACGGGTCGCCCAGTTATACCACCACTGAAAATGCTTGCGCTCGGTCCTATAATTGCAACCCCGGCAGTTTGGAGCAAGCGAGGATGATGGCGGAGTCGCAGTCGCAAATGGCGGGTGGCACGGTAGAGAGCCGTGACGAAAGGCACCTTTGTCCGATGCTGGGCGCGACCCCGATTGTACTCCTGATTGCCGCGTGCAAGCTGGTGGTGCATTTGTACGCCGGACACAGGTATGGGTACTTGGGTGACGAGTTGTACTTCCTGGCCTGCAGCCGTCATCTCGCTTGGGGCTATGTCGATCAGCCGCCGCTGATCGCGATGATTGCCTGGGTGGTGCGACATACGCTGGGTCAGTCGCTGCTCGCGATCCGATTTTTGCCGGCGCTCGCGGGGGCGGTGGAGGTTGTGCTAACCGCGCTGATTGCGCGCGAACTCGGTGGGAGGCGCTTCGCGCAGGTACTTGCGGCGATTACCACGCTCACTGCGCCCGGCATTCTCGGGTCGGACAGCCTCTTCACGATGAATGCGTTCGAGCCACTGTTCTGGATGACCTGCGCGTATCTCGTGATTCGCATCATCAAAACCGGAAATGAGAGGCTGTGGATTTGGTTCGGCGTGGTCGCGGGCATCGGTCTCGAGAACAAGTACTCGATGATGATCTTCGGCGCTGGGATTGTCCTCGGACTACTGCTCACGAACCAACGGAAGCTGCTCGCGAATCGGTGGTTATGGATTGGTGGGGTGGTCGCGTTTGTGATTTTTGCCCCGAATCTCTGGTGGAATGTTCGGCACCACTTTCCATTTCTCGAATTGCAGGCCAACATTCGACGCAGCGGGCGGAACGTGCCGTTGGGCTTCTTCAGTTTCTTCGGTCAGGAAATTGGGTCGATGAATCCGTTGACCGCGCCCTTGTGGCTAGCAGGCCTATGGTTTTTCTTGTTGGCGGAGCAAGGGAAGAGATTTCGCGCGCTGGGCTGGGCGTGGGTGTTTACGGCGGGCGTGATTGTTACGATGAGTCCGCGCGTGTATTACCTCTATCCCGCCTTTCCGCTGGTGTTCGCCGCCGGCAGCGTCATGTATGAAATGTGGCTCGAGGCGCGGCAGCGAAGGTGGCGGCGAGTGGCCTACCCGGCACTGCTGATCGCGGCGGGCGCGATTCTTGCGCCGCTCGCCACGCCGGTGCTGCCGGTCGAAACGTACATTCGCTACACGCGCGCGTTGCACCTCTCGCCGCCTGCAAGTGAAACGCTCAAGCTGGGCCCCTTGCCGCAGATTTATGCGTCCGAGTTTGGCTGGCCGGAAATGGTCGCGACGGTGGCGCGCGTTTACAACAGTTTGCCGCCGGATGTTCGAGCGAAGACGGCGATCTTTGTCCAGAACTATGGCCAAGCCGGCGCGATCGATCTCTTCGGGCCGAAATATGGATTGCCGTGGGCGATCAGCGGTCACCAAAGCTATTTCTTCTGGGGACCGCGCGATTACACGGGCGAAAGTATGATCGTCATGGATGATAGCCAAGAGCGCCTCGAGCAAATGTTTGCGAGCGTGCAGAAGGTCGCGAGCGTGTACCACCCATACTCGATGCCGTACGAGCATGTCGACCTGTTCTATTGCCGAGGGCTCAAGCAGCCGTTGAAGGAATTTTGGCCGCAGGTGAAGATCTGGGACTGAAGAGCCCCTCAGCGGGAAGGCATCTAAGCGTTAAATCCTGGGGGTGCGGGGGCAAAGCCCCCGTTCGATTCCCACTAAAAAACCGGAATTCCCGTTTTTTTCAACAAGCTGCTAATCGGGCACTGACTTCCTTTTCCCTAAGGAGTGTCATCCAGGTAATCGCTCATCCCTATTTTGCGAATCGCTCCATACAGGCAGCCCATTGAGGGCCGTGGTCCGCGTCTTCGTCCCAAGTGAAGATGTGACAAGCCTCATGCCGTAACACGCTCAGGTCAACGCCCGGTCGAATCTCAATTAGAAAACGTCCGTCGCTTCCCTGAATCGTTGTCGCTAACGCATCTGGCAAGTCTGCATAGCGGAATACCGGTGTAGGCAACTGACCGTCGAAATACTGAGTGTTTATGGCTTGAAAAGCAGCCCGAGCCGGTTTGAGATTCGGCGTGCGTTCACGGTAGCCAGCATAGGCAAGTCTTCCGGCTATCGTCGCTAGACAGGCCAAGATGAGCGCGAGGCGCATCCTTTAAAGCTATGCGCGGCGTTAGCGGCCGGCAATGGTACGGAAGGTTTAGCCGCTTCCTCTTACGACACTTAATGATCCGCTTATCGTTAGTTTCAATGGGCTCGGTCTATCATTTTCAGAGAGGTGCCCAACGCTCAAATCTGTATTGAGGATCGTTCCTGCGATTCTATGAGAGAAATCCCCTAGTTACTTCAGTTTACCACGTCATAAAGAACTGAAAGATAACGCGAAGGGGCCAGACAGGTCAGCCCGCAAGTGAGACCCTCCAGGTTTTGGCAAATTTGTCGCTCGAATATCTCTCGCTTTCCGCAACTCGAAACTAGTGCTGTCCCTGCACCAATGGGATCTGCGACGCCAGTTGCAGGTCGATCAAGCTGGTTATGCGACGGTCGATCTGAAAGAAGGTGGCGGTCTTGGTACCTGGCAGCACGCTGCTGATGATCGGGACGTACTTGATGCGGAGCTGCGCAATGGACTCGTCCAAGGCCAATGAGCGATCGATTAAGCTCTTTGCCTGAGCATCCGTCAATGAACCGTAGTTCTGGGCGTACTCCTTGATCAAGGCGTACTTCTGATCGCCGACTTTAGTCATTTCCGCAGCGTACTGGTCATAAACCGGCCAGAATTTTGTCGCCTCAGCGTCTGTCAGGATTAAATTCGCCGCAACCAGCTGTTTTTTTTCCGACCGGAGATCCTGTCGCAATAGCTGGATATCCTGGTCGGTGACGGTTGGGGAATCCTTGCTGGCCGATGACTGGGCGTGCGCAGCTGGGACCACCAATACCCACGTGCTCGCCAAAACGACTGCAACGATTTTATTTCTCATACCGGTCCTCCTCGAACTAATCGAATGGACTCCCTCCTCTGAACATGTTGACTCTACGAATCTGAGGCTGCCACCAGGGGCCAGGTCGCCCAACTGTCAATAGTTACAGGCCATGGCGCTCGGTCAACAACGATGGAGACTGAAAGCCCGGCTCAGACATGGGCCACATTGGCAGCGGTTTGAATGCCAGCCGCCCTCGTTTGGCCGAGAAGGCTGTCAAAAGTGACAGTATTCGCAGCAGGGTCCTCTCCCCGAGCATCACCGCAGTGGGGGCATCCATGCCACTACCTCGAGTCATACTCGCCGATGATCACACGATTCTTCTCGAGGCACTTCGCAAGCTCTTAGAGCCCCATTGCGAAATTGTGGGCACTGTAGCGGATGGCCGCACTTTGCTGAAAACCGCGCCGGAGCTTAAACCCGATGTGATCGTCTCGGACATCAGCATGCCGCTCATAAACGGCCTGGATACCTGGGCGCGATTGAAGGAAGTGCTGCCCAGAATGAAGCTCGTCTTCTTGACAATGAACGAGGACCCGGACTTGGCGGTGGAAGCCTTGCGCTGCGGGGCGTCCGGCTATCTATTGAGGACTTCCGCCGTCAAGGAATTGCTTCGCGCCATCCAATTGGCACTCAAGGGAAAATCGTACGTTACACCGCAGATGGCGAGGAGAATGCAGAAGCCATTCAATAAGAATCCTAACAACGGACCGAAAGCGCGCGCCAAGATCCTGACCGCTCGGCAACGGGAGGTGATGCAACTGTTGGCCGGGGGGAAATTCATGAGGGAAGTGGCCAGCGTCTTGAATGTGACTAAGCGGACTGTGGCATATCACAAGTATCACATCATGCGAATGCTGAATCTTAAGACGAATGCCGACTTCATTCGATTCGCCATCGAATCACGGATTCTCAAACCCTGAGATCTGCGCGCCCTGTTGGCCCAGACCACCGCGTACCAACTGACGGACACAGGACCGAGACGCGTTACCAAGCCAAGACGGACGGTCGAAGTGAACCCCTTCGATGGAACCCCTACCCGACATGCAGAGTAATTCTCGAAATGCGGCAGCATCCACCAGAGCTTTCGTTTCGAAGAAAGGGCGAATTGTTTTGGAACTCCCAGGTAGGTCCTGGTAAACGCGGTTACCGGACAAGTCTGCCCGCACGAAGAATCAACAAGTTACACAGAACGTTACGAACCGATACCGAATGCTACAAGTGCAACGCCGACTTGCGCTTAACCGCTGGACACGAACGGCTGGTAGCACTCAGTAGGGCTCGGTGGTGGGCACAAGTTTAGGCGGAGTTGTTTCAAGCAAGAAGTCCCGCTCTGGCAATCTTGACAGTTTCCGCCAAGTTCATTCCCTGATTTAATTTGGTTCCCTCCGTGAAGAGGTTCTGAGATTTAGATCGAATGTTTCCGGGCCCGTGTTATGGAAGTCACCAAATTCAGATCACGACTGTTTGTTGCACTGGAGCAGATGACGGTACATCTTCGTCAGCATACGCTCACCGTATTGGGAAGAAGTGTCGCCAGGAGTCGAAGACTCGAGGAAGCACTTCGCGGCAGCAAGAGCCCTTTGCGAAAGTTAGTAGCAATATCTCGCGATGCAATCGTTGCGACGAACGCCAAAATCACCAGAGAACTGTTTATCGGGTTGGGACAGGTAGCGATACGTCTTCGGCAAGCACAGAACATAGTCATGAGATTGGGAAGAAGTGTCGCTAGCAAACCCCGAAGACTACAGGAGGCACTCCGTGCAAGGGAGAATGATTTACAGACGTTACTCGTAAGCTCTCCCGATGCAATCGTCGTGACAAACTGTGACCGGCGTTTTGTTGCCGCAAATCCGAAGGGCCTCGATTTATTTGGCGTCTCAGAAACCAATATGAGGAAGTTCACCTTTGAGACCTTTCTTTGCCGCGGTCAAATTTCAGAATTCAAGGGACATGGTTCGCCTTTCAGAAGACGAAAGGTGAAGTATGGGAGATGCGAGATTCGGCGTTTGGACGGAAGCCTGCGAGTCGCAGAGTGCCGTTTTTTCGCAAACTTTGTCCCTTTTCGACATCTATACAAGTTCCGTAACGTTATGGCAACAAATCAATACCAGCCTGCCACACTGAGAACACCAGCTAGCCCATGCCCAAAAACAAGGGGGTCTTAATGGGTCGACGCAACACTCAGCTCGAACCCACCTTGTATTGAAAACAAAAGCTAAAATCGCTCGCTAGATTAGATCAGCCGGAACGCTACCCTGGCTAGGTTTTGACCGGGTACAGCGAAATAGATCGGTTCTCGAGGGGAAGTAGTGTCGGATCAACTGCTTAGATGGTGTTGCATCGACCGGTTGAGCTGGCAGCGGTTACTACAGGGAATCGCCGGTAGTGTCCTAATCTGAGGGACCATCGATATTTAGCCGGATCGTGGGCTCAGGCAGAAGCTTTTTTCGGAGCTGCACTTCAGGACGGACGCTTTCCAGTAGCAGGAGGAAGATGGTTGCGAACATATATACGAACGCAACGACCTCTAAAACACGGCCCTGCCTCGCGAGCACAAACAGGGGTGCCATAAGCGGGGCTAATGCAAAAGAACGGGGCGGTTTCATTTCCAGTCTTGCCTTGCAATGAGGGCAGAGGAGGTGCCTCCAGGCATCTATGTTAAGAAAAAATGGAGGGCGAACGTCGTGATCGCAAGCAGGGCACTTTGCCATCGACCAGACTCCTCCCAGTCTTGAGCCTAGTGTGGCGTCGTTGTTCCACCGTGTCAATGGAACTAAGAATAGAAACGAGTCGCAATTGCCCCAAGTGGACGATCAACGACGGTTCTCTACCGCAAGTGGTACGGCACTTTTATGTAACTTACCGGGCCTTGGTGCCGTCATTGCCGACTACGGTCTCCTCCCGGATCCTTCATGCGATGGCTTAAAATACTTGGACTTGTTCTGCTAATCATTGTTGGCGCGGTTTCGCTTCTCGCCCGGTGGATTGCGCCTCATGTGCCGAACGACCAGAAGCTCGTACAAGAGTTCTCCAAAAAACGGCCTGACCGTGAGCGCCTCGTGTCGATGCTGGCAGACGATTCGCGCATGACCCGCATAGCCCCTGATTTCTTGTGGACTGAAGATAGCTTCGCATGGCCTCGTCCAAAGTCGCAGTGGGGAATCTCCCAAGTACGGTGGGACGAATACAAGCATTTATTCAGGCGGGCGGGCGTCGATGAGGGCACAGTGGGAGGAGGCAAATCTAATGAAACCCTGTTCCTTGTCTACACCTGGGGGATAGTTCCGTCGGGCATTAGCGTCGGCTACCTCCACTGCGGACAACCCACCTCTGGTTATCAGCACACTGAACCTGCGTGTATCGAGCGAAAGGATTCCGGCAAAGGAATGTACGGGCAATCGACATCATTCGGATACCGATACAAGAAGATAACTGGAGACTGGTTCATACTTGAGCAATCCAACTAGCTTTTGGTTTCCACTGGCGTAAGTCCTGATTAACGCGACTTACCGGGAGCTAGCCGCTCCTGACCTGCTCTCTCATGTGGCGACCATTTTTGCGTCGATGGGATGCCCCAGAAGATACTGGCATTTTTCCTAGGAGACGGCGGCACAATCGCACGCCATCATCAACTATCAACTGGTACTTGGGCTCGGAGGCGCCGCGTCGGCGTGTCCCAAGCGGAGCCCTAGGGAGACATTCGATGGTAAGACATCTCTCGATAGTTGCGACGTTCTGCTTTGCAACACCTCTTGTCGCACAATCCCCTACTGCGAGCAGCCCAACATCCGCCCCTACCATTGCAATACGAGCATTCGGGCAAGAAATTCAGAAAACACCGGACCAATCCAGGATTCGAGCTAATGTGAGCCTGGTGAGCACCCCCGTGGTGGTACGCGATGCCAAAGGCAAGTTGGCAATGGGGCTCAGCGAAGAGGATTTCCGTGTCTTTGACAACGGCGTGGAACAAACGCTGGAGGCCGTCGAAACGAGCGGTGCGCCGCTTTCAGTGGCCATCGTCGTCGAGAATAGCTCGCGTATCGAGGCGTTGCTTCCTGCTCTTCGTCGCACAGGGATGCTGTTCACGCAAAAGGTGCTAGGCGAAAGTGGGGAGGCGGCCGTGATCGGTTACAGCGATGAGGTGGTCAAGCTGCTTGATTTTACCGGCGACGACGGCGCCATCGAGAAAGCTTTCGCCGACCTCCGGCCCGGTACTTCCGGGGCGCGTTTCTACGACGCGCTGTCCGAAGCCGTGGACGTGTTGCGCAATCTGCCTCCATCACACCGCCATGTGATCGTCACCCTGACCGAGGCCTTCGAGAAGGGGAGCGAGGATAAGCTCAGCCAAGTGCTGCGGGAAGCGCAGATCGCCAACATTACGATTTACTCGGTCGGCCTTTCGACGATGGTGGCGGAGGTCCACTCTCCGCACCAGCAGACCGCTCCTCTGCGCGCTACGCCGGTGGGAATTTTCGGCTTGCCGGCGATACCCGGGTCGGTGTATACGCCCACGGTCGACCAACTTCGCAGCGGCAATATAGATCTCGGGGGTTTGGTGCAACCCGTCTGGGCCTTCGCAGTCCGGAAGCCTCCAATTGAGGCTGCTGCAGTCGCCACCGGCGGGATATACCAATCCACCGTCGGGACAACCTCCATCGAAACGGCGATAGATCAAATCGCTGCAGAGCTAAACACACAATACGCCCTCAGCTACCGCCGCGTCGGAAGCGACACGCTCGGCTATCACAGGATCAAGGTCGAAGTGGTGGGCCAGCGAGGCCTGAAGGCACACTACCGCGCGGGCTACTATCTCTTTCAGCCGTAGCGAAGGCAGTCCCGGCGAGATCAGCGGGGATCCCTAGTTTCGCGCGAGCCACGCGCAGTCGTAAATTGCCTGTATCGGGGAGGTGCGACATGAATTGCAGGAAGCGAACTGCATTTTGGTGCATGACAATGTTAGTCGTGGTCAGCCTTTCCACCGTGGCACGAGCTCAAACAAATCCGTTTACGAAGGCGCAGGTGGGCGACCGCATCCGTAAAGTGGAAGACGGCGTGGACCAATTCGAAAAGTATCTCGAAAACCGTGGACAAGACGCCAAGAACCGCGCCGACTCGGCACAAAGCAACGGAGCGACAACGCGCCGCCAGCGTTCGGATTCAGCGAACACAGACGCTCGGACAAACCAAGCCAAGCAAACAAAAGACGATCTCGAAAATGCCATGGACGATTTGAACCGCACAACAAACCGTCTTCGGCGCAAATTCGACCCCACGTCGAATTATCTCGAAACAAAGGCACAAATGGAGCAGGTCATGGACAGCGCACGCCGCGTCAATCAGGTGATGACCAAGGGGAATTACGGTAGTCAGGCAGAAAAATACTGGGCCGCTTTGCGCGCGAATATCAATGACCTTGCGCGATGCTACAACTTGACTCCCATGGGCGCGTAG
>Ga0210399_10000968_pt1 | contig 22503 bp, 26 predicted proteins | sample IncBWC14MmetaG_FD_150865 | JGI IMG/M metagenome (GOLD analysis project Ga0210399, IMG submission 150865) | Forest soil microbial communities from Barre Woods Harvard Forest LTER site, Petersham, Massachusetts, United States - Inc-BW-C-14-M | ecosystem: Environmental > Terrestrial > Soil >... | reverse complement strand
GGGGGCGGGACGCCTGTCACAAGGGGGGGTCGGGGTGGGCCTCAGGCGTGATCTGTGCCGTCGCGGACCACCACCGGGGCACCCCGGCTCAGCCCCAGGCCCTCCGCGGCGTTGTGCTCCGCGCGGGCGATCTCGACCACTCCGAAGGAATTGACGAGGGCGAGATACTCACCCGGCCTGGTGTCGCCGTAGGTGCGCAGCAGGGGGAACGCGTGGTTGCCGGCGTGGACGACCGGCAGGCGGAAACGCTCGATGAGCGGCGCGTCTATGTTGGTGATCAGATTGCCGAAGTGATCGATGCTGATGACCACGCCCGAGACGCTGGCAGGGTCGACGGTGGGATCGTCCACCCAGGACGGTATGAGCGTGCTCACCGGCTCGCCGAGATCCGCCGCCTTGCAGCGGCCCGCCGCGAGCTCCGCGGCAACCGGCGCGAAGATGTCCCGCCCGTGGAAGGTCGCGCTCGGATGAGTGACCCCTATGCGCGCGAGGCTCTGCGCGGTGAGCCGCGTGAGGCGCGCATCGGGAAAGCGGCTCACGACCGGCGCGAGCAGCCCGTTGTCGGGCGCCAGGAAGAAGTGCCCGCCCGCCTCGAGCGCGAGAATGTCGCGCGAGGTCCCTACTCCGGGATCGACGACCGCCACGTGCACTGTGCCCGGCGGAAAGAAAGCAAAAGCGCGCGACAGCCAGAAGCCCGCCTCCGCCGGCCAGTGCACCACGATCTCGTGAGTGAGGTCGATGATCCGTGCGGCCGGGAAGCGCGTGAGGATACAGCCCTTGATGACGCCTACGAACGGGCCCTGATGGCCGAAGTCGGTGGTGACGGTGATGACGCCCGAAGCTGCCAAGGCTCGCTCGACGCCGGGCCGCTCAGCCGCCCGGGCGGCCACGCCCGGGCATCGGACGCGCTCCCTCCGCGCAGGCACGGCACTTGTCGGTGTAGGGGACGGCCGCGAGGCGCTCGGGCTCGATGTCGCCGCCGCAGGCCGAGCAGGTCGTGTAGCGCCCCTGCGCGAGGCGCCGCAGCGCCGCCTCGACCTGCTGCAGCTCGGCGCGCGCGGAGTGCGAGATTGCGCCGAGCACGTCGTCGTTCTCGCGCTGGGTCACCTGCTCGGCAAAGTCGGCCGAGAGCGGATCCGCCTCGTGCCGCAGATCGGCGCTCGCGTCGCTCGCCCGTTGACGCAGCTCCTCCCGGCGTTTGAGCAGCCTCTCGCGTACCGCGTCGGTTTCCACTCGGCCTCCCGCGCTCTCAGGATGTCCCGGCAGCGCGCCGCCGGTCCTCGAGCCACTTCTGCAGCCGGTCGAAAGGCTCGATGAACTTGGCGACGCCCTCCCGCTCGAGCTGCATCGCGACCGCTTCGAGATCGACGTCGAGTCGCTCGAGACCTTCGCGCGCATCCGAGCCCTCGGCGAGGTGCCGCTCGAGGCGCAGTTCCGGGCGGCCGAGACGCCGGTAGGCGTTGAGGGTCTCGAGTGGCATGGTATTCACGGTCCCGGGCACCACCAGCTCCTCGACGTACTTGATCGGGCTGTAGCTCGGGTCCTTGGTCGAGGTCGACGCCCACAGCAGGCGCTGCGGTCGCGCGCCCTGCGCGCTCAGCGCCTGCCATTGCGGCAGCGCGAGCGTCGCCTCGAAGATCTCGTAGGCGCGCGCGGCACTGGCGATCGCCGCCTTGCCGCGCAGCGTGCGCGCGGCCGGCTGGCCGCTTGCGCTCAGCTCATCGAGCAGCTTGTCGACCAGCGTGTCGATGCGGCTGAGGAAGAAGCTCGCGACCGAGGCAACGCCCGCGATCGGCCGCCCGGCGCGTGCGCGCTCCGTGAGACCGTCCATGTAGGCCTGCACCACGGCGCGGTAGCGCTCGGCCGAGAACAGCAGTGTCACGTTGACGTTGATGCCTTCGGCGATCAGAGCGCGGATCACCGGCAGCCCGGCCTCGGTGCCGGGGATCTTGATGAAGGCGTTCGGTATGTCGAGACGCGCCCACAGGCGGCGCGCTTCGGCGAGGCTGCCCGGAGCGTCATAGGCGAGGTGCGGCGAGACCTCGAAGCTCACGAAGCCGTCGGCGCCCGCGGTGCCGTCGTAGAGCCCGCGGAACAGCCCCGCCGCCGCGTGCACGTCGCTGAGGGCGAGCTCCTCGTACAGTGCCATCGCCGAGGCGACCGTCGGCAGCAGCCGCGCGATCGGCTGCGCGTAGCGCGGATCGGTGGTCATCGAGTTGGCGAAGATCGCCGGATTGGAGGTGACGCCGGCGATGCCGTCGTCGCGGATGAGGCGCGCGAGGCTCCCGTCCTCGAGCATGCCGCGGCCGAGGTCGTCCAGCCACGCGCTCTCGCCGAGCTTGCGCAGCTCCAGGAGCGGATTGGGGACCGACGCGTTCATCGGAAGCTTCCGCCCCGAGAGTAGCGCAGCTTAATTCCGCCGTCTCGCGGTTTCGGGCCGGATATGCGTAAATCACGGGGAACACACTTGCCTGGAGCGCCCCTATGACGGACGTGTTCAACGGCGGCAGACTGGCCGAGGAGCTGCGTGCCCTGGTGAGCGACGCTGAGGCGCTGCTGCGCACCTCGACGGGTACGGCGAGCGCCGCGGAGCGGAAGCACGCCGAGGACACGCTGGCGGAGTTGCGCACCCGGTTGACGGCCCTCGAGCAGCAGGTCAAGGCGCGCGCGCGCGACGTCGACAGCTACGTGCGCGACAACCCCTGGCAGGCGGTGGCGGTCGCGGGCGGAGTCGCCCTGCTGCTCGGGCTCATCATGGGCCGCAGGGGATGAGCGAGGGCGCCGCGCCCGCGGGCACCGCCTCGCCCGAAGGGACACCGCCGGTGCAGGGGCTGGTGGCCGCGGCGCTCGAGGCCCTGCGCACGCGACTCGAGCTCGCGGCGGTCGAGCTCGAGATCCACCTCATCGGGCTGGTACGCACGCTGGTGTGGGCGGTGGCTGCGATCCTGTGCGTATTGCTCGCGCTCGCCTTCGGTCTGGTGGCGCTGATCTCGGCTCTTTGGGACAGCCATCGACAGCTCGGACTGCTCGCCGGCGGCCTCACCTTCCTCGTGCTCGCCGCGGCCTGCGCCTTCGCTGCCACGCGCCTCTTCCGCCGCCGTCCCGGGATCCTCGACGATTCGCTCGCGCAACTCGAGCGCGACCAGCGCAAGGCCGGCACGCCGTGAGCCGGATCAAGCAGCTCGAAGCGCGGCGCCGGGCGCTCCTCAGACGCTGCGAGGAGCAGCGCGAGGAGCTCGCCGCACGTCTCGCGCAGCTGAGTCCCGCATCGTTGCTGGGCGCCGCAGCAGATGGCTCCGGCGGGAAACTGCGCCACCCGTTCGCCTGGGCGGCAGCGCTCGCGGGACTCCTGTTCCTCGGGCGTACCCGCGAGGTGCTGACCTTCGTCCTGTGGATACGCTCGGCGCTGGCGCTCGCCGGGCGCGCGGCGCATCTGGTGCGGCTGCTGACGCAGCTGCGCGCCGCGCGCGCAGAACCCTAACGCTTCACCGCCTCCGCGGTTCCGGTCGCGAGGCGCGCCGGCCCATCGGCATCCGCGGCGGCTGCCTCCGCAGGTGGCGTGTCGAGCTTCGCGGCGAGCCCGACCACGGTCGGGATGCCGTCGGCCGCCTGCAAGGTCTTGCGCGCAAGATCCCAGTGGATCGCGGCGGTGCTGTCGCCGAGCGCCTGGTCGAGCAGCTTCGAGAGCAGTCCGAGATCGGGCTCCACACTCTGGCCTTCCTCGTCGACGGGCGGATGGGCCTCGAGCAGCAGCTCCCCGTTCACCCACGCAACCTTCACCGGCTCGTTCACCAGCCACACCTTGGTGCCGACCGCCACCAGGGGAAAGAGCGCCGCGACATCCTCGGGGTACATGCGGATGCAACCGTGTGTCACCGACATGCCGACCGCGGTCGGATTGTTGGTGCCGTGGATCATGTACTCGCCGTCGCCGGCGGCGAGCCGCAGCGCAAAATCGCCGAGCGGATTGTCGGGACCCGCGGGCACCACCTTGGGCAGTGGATCGCCGTTCGCGGCATGCTCCTTGCGAATCGACTCCGGCGGGTACCAGGAAGGATTGCGGATCTTGGCGATGACGCGCGTCTCGCCGAGCGGCGTGCGCCAGTCCATCTTGCCGATGCTGATCGGATAGGTGATGACGACGCGCTGCTCGTGGGCGTTGCGCGGCTTCGGATAGTAATAGAGGCGATGCTCCGGAAGGTTGACGACGATGCCCTCGCGGGGACCGGTCGGGAGAATGCGCCGGCCCGGGAGCACGACGCGCTTGCCCGCACCCGGCAGCCACACGTCGACACTGGGATTCGCGCGGATGATCTCGTAGTAACCGAGACTGTAGCGATGGGCCAGTTCGGGCAACGTATCCGCGTAGGCGCTCGTCACGGCCTCGTCGGTCCCGACCACGGCGGAGCCGTCGGCCGGCAGCGGATAGACACTCGCGATGACCGGCGCCGAAAGCCCGAGGGCAAAGCCAAGTCCCATGGCCCACCAGGCGGGCAGGCGCCGCGCGCGACTCGTCTGATACTCCATTACTTTGATTTTACTACAAAACAATCCGGGGATTCCTTTAGCATCGGGCGGTGGGGCAGTGTATCAAGCCTGCGCGCTCTTTCTTTGCACGCAGTGCGCTTAACGTGGCGCGCGAGCTGATCGGCATGCACCTGGTGCACGACGACGGCGTCAGCCTGCGCCGTGGACGCATCGTCGAGACCGAGGCGTACCTGGGTCCGCGCGACCGTGCGGCACACTCCTCTCGCGGGCGCACCGCGCGCACCGAGGTCATGTTCGGCCCTCCGGGACACGCGTATGTCTATTTCATCTACGGGTTCTGGAATTGTCTTAACGTGGTCACGGCCCGGGAGGGAATTCCGCATGCGGTGCTGCTGCGGGCGCTGGAACCGTTGGATGGGATCACGGACAAAACCTGGGGACCGGGGCTGCTGTGCCGCGCGATGCACGTCGACCGGCGCCTGAACGGCGCGGATCTGCTGGGCGCCGAGCTGTGGATCGAGCGACCGCGGCGCGTCCCGCGGGTCGCGATCGGCCGCAGTGCGCGTATCGGGGTCGACTATGCCGGCGAGTGGGCCCGCCGTCCCTGGAGGTTCTTTGACCGCGCCTCGTGCTACGTTTCCACCTTTCGACGGAGACCGACTGAATGCCGACCCGCACCTGTTCGCTGATTCTTGCCGTGTTATGTCTCAGCGCCACGGCACTCACTGCCGGCGCCCCCGCCTCGACGCCCCTCACCGAGGGACAGGACTACCGCGAGCTGAGGCCCGCGAGGCCCACCTCCAGCCCGGGGAAGATCGAAGTCCTGGAATTCTTCTCCTACGGCTGCCCGCACTGTGCCAAGTTCAGCCCGTTGGTGGGCGCCTGGGCCGCGGCGCTTCCCAAGGACGTGGTCTTCAAGCGGGTCCCGGTGAGCTACGGCCGGCCGGCGTGGATGAACCTCGCGCGCGCCTACTATTCGCTCGAGGCGACCGGCGATCTGAAAAAACTCGACGCCGTCTTGTTTCGCGCCATTCACGATGAGCAACAGAGTCTCTTCGACGAGCAGTCGCTCGCCGACTGGGTCGGCAGGCAGGGAGGCGATGCAGCCCGGTTCGCCAACGCCTACGCCTCCTTCGGCGTCAACAACCAGACCGTACAGGCCGATCAGATGGTCGAGGACTTCGGGATCGAGGCGATCCCCACGCTGGTCGTCAACGGTCGCTACGTAGTCGTGAGTCCGGCGCAGTCGGGGGACGAGGAGCAGACCTTCAGGGAGTTGCTGGCGCTCACCGACAAGGTGATCGCGCTGGTGCGCGGCGGCGCGCCGCCGGCCGCCGCGCCGAAGTAACGGCTGCCGAGCGCGCCCGGCCCTCAGCCCGACTTTCCGCTCGCGGGAGCGGCGTTCCCCGCGGGCGCCCTCAAGTCGAGCTGCCCATCGTGGAGCGGGATACGCGGGCCCGGGTCGTGATCCATCCTGACGGTCGCTTCCTTGCCGCCGAGGCGGTAGCGCACCTGGTAGCCGGTGATCCGATCGGAGCTGTCGTAGACCGTGGCACACCTCTGCTCGGTCCCGGTGGTGGTGTCGCGGTCCTGCAGATTCTTCTGAATGCGATTGCCAGCGTAGCCGCCGCCCGCGGCTCCGGCGACCGTCGCGATGTCGCGCCCGCTACCGCCGCCCACCTGGTGGCCGAGCACTCCGCCGATCACGGCGCCGGCGATCGTGCCCAGGACCTGGTGCTCATCCTTTACGGGGGCCTTCTGAGTCACCTGCTGGTCGTGGCACTCCTGCCGCGGCGTATGCACCGTCCTGGTCAACGGCGTTACGTTCAGGACCTCGGCGTACTGCGGGCCTTTGTTCATGAGCTTCAGCCCCGCCACGGCGCCCGCACCGGCGGCCACCGCCGCACCGATCACGAGTCCAGTCACCAATGACTTGTCCATCTCTCCTCCTTGCCATCGTCCGTACCGACAGCGCCATTTTACCGCTTTGCGTCCTCAGCCTGGTTCAGCTCCAGCAGCTGGCTCCCCTCGGGCACGCGATCCCCACGGGCGAAGTGAATCGTCTGCACCGTGCCGGCGTGCGGCGCGGTGATGGTGTGCTCCATCTTCATGGCTTCGATCACCATGAGCACCTCGCCGGCGGCCACCTTCTGACCGACCGATACCGGCACCGAGACCACGACACCGGGCAGCGGGGTCGTGAGTCCCCCGGTGGCCGCGCTCGCGGTGAATTCCCGGGTGCGCGGGTCCTCGAGGAGGAACTCGTAATGCGCGTCCTCTTCCCAGACACTGACCTGCGCGCCTTCGACCCGGCACCGCGCGTGCCGGCGCCGCTTGACCAGGCGCGCGGCGATCGTGCCCACACCGCGTGGCTCAGCGGAATAGCAGACTTCCGCGACCTGAAGCAGCGGGCGGCCGTCGACGGTCGCCGCGCCAGGCTGGCCTGCCGTGCAGCCGAGCTCCACCGTGTGGACGTGGCCCTTCCATGCGAGGGTATAAGTGACCGCCGCCGGAAGATTCGGCGTGAAGCCATCGCGCGCCGCCCAGGGGCTAGCATCGCCCGTCGACCCCGCGGAGTGCAGCGCGAGCGCGGCGAGAATGAGCGTCTCGGGCGCCACGGCCGAGGGGCCGGCGAATTCCCCCGCCCCCTTGTCGAGCAGCGCGATGTTGTGGCGCACCTCGAGGAAGCGCCGCGAGCGCAGCACGCGTGCCAGCCAGCGCTCATTGGTGTGCACGCCGGCGCTGAAGGTCCGATTGAGTGCCGCCGCCAGCCGCTCGGCGGCGAGCGTGCGCTCCGGGGCCCAGGCGATCACCTTGCCGAGGAGCGAGTCGTAGCAGTCGGGCACCGTGTCGCCGGTCACGAATCCGGCGTCGACGCGCACCGAGTCGAGCCCGGGCCATTCCATGAGCGCGAGCCTTCCGGCGCTCGGGAGAAAATTGCGCTCCGGATCCTCGGCGCACACGCGCGCTTCGATGGCGTGGCCGTCGAGCCGCACCTGATCCTGGGACAGGGGCAGCGGCTCGCCGCCCGCGACCCGCAGCTGCCACTCGACGAGATCGAGCCCGGTGACGGCCTCGGTGACGGTGTGCTCCACCTGCAGCCGGGTGTTCATCTCCATGAAGTAGAACTCGCGCCCGTCGTACAGGAACTCGACCGTGCCGGCGCTCACGTAGCCGATCTCGCGCGCCACCACCAGCGCTGCGGCGCGCAGCCGCGTGCGCACCGCATCCGGGACGTCGGGCGCCGGCGCTTCCTCGATGAGCTTCTGGTGGCGGCGCTGCGTTGAGCAGTCGCGATCGCCGAGGTGCACGAAGTTCCCGTGGGTGTCACCGAACACCTGGACCTCGAGATGGCGCGGCGTCGGGAGGAATCGCTCGAGCAGCAGCGCCCCGTCGCCGAAGGCGCTCTCGGCGAGGCGCCGCGCCGCGGCGAGCCCCGCGGTGAGCTCGGACTCCTGCCGCACGATCTGCATGCCCTTGCCGCCGCCCCCGGCGGCGGGCTTGATGATGAGCGGAAGCCCGACGGTGTGGGCCGCGGCCGCGAGCTGCTTCAGGTCCTGCTCCGATCCCGCGTAGCCCGGCAGCACCGGCACGCCGACCTGCCGCATGCGGTTCTTGGCCACGATCTTCGAGCCGAGCGCGGCGATTGCCGCCGCGGGCGGGCCGACGAAGGTGATCCCGGACGCGGCACATGCCTCTGCGAACTGGGCGTTCTCGGAGAGAAAGCCATAACCCGGATGGATGGCGTCGGCACCGCTGGCGCGCGCCGCGCCGAGGATCCGCTCGATGTCGAGGTAGCTCTCGCGCGCCGGTGGCGGCCCGATCCACAGCGCCTCGTCCGCCTCGCGCACGTGAAGCGCGCGCGCGTCCGCATCGGAGAACACGGCAACCGTGCGCCACCCGAGACGCCGCGCGGTGCGGAAAATGCGGCAGGCGATCTCGCCGCGGTTCGCAACCAGCAGGGTCCTCACCGGCCTCACATCCGGTATACGCCGAAACGCGCCGGCTCGAGCGGCGCGTGGCGCACCGCGGCGAGCGACAGCGCCAGCATCCGGCGCGTCTCGACGGGGTCGATCACGCCGTCGTCCCACAGCCGCGCCGAGGAATAGTATGGGTGCCCCTGGCGCTCGTATTGCTCGCGGATCGGCGCCTTGAACGCCTGCTCTTCCGCCGCGGGCCACTCCTCGCCCGCGCGCGCCATCTGATCGCGCTTCACGGTGGCGAGCACGCTAGCCGCCTGCTCGCCGCCCATGACCGAGATCCGCGCATTGGGCCACTGAAAGAGCAGCCGCGGCTCGTAGGCGCGGCCGCACATCGCGTAGTTGCCGGCGCCGTAGCTGCCGCCGACGATCACCGTGAGCTTCGGTACCGGAGCGCAGGCGACCGCGGTGACGAGCTTGGCGCCGTCCTTGGCGATGCCGCCGGCTTCCGCACGCCGTCCCACCATAAATCCGGTGATGTTCTGCAGGAACAGCAGCGGGATCGCCTCGCGCGCACACAGCTCGATGAAGTGCGTCCCCTTGAGCGCGCTCTCGGAGAACAGCACGCCGTTGTTGGCGAGGATCCCTACCGGGTAGCCGCCGAGGTGTGCGAAGCCGCAGACGAGCGTCGTGCCGTAGAGCTCCTTGAACTCATCGAGCTCGGAATCGTCCACCAGCCGTGCGATCACTTCGCGCACGTCGTAGGGCTTGCGCAGGCTCGCCGGCACGATGCCGTAGAGCTCGGCCGGGTCGTAGTGCGGCTCGCGCGCGGCACGCGGCGGCGCGCTGTCGGCGGCGGGCTTCAGCCGCGCCACGATGCGCCGGGCGATGGCGAGCGCATGGGTGTCGTTCTCGGCATAGTGATCGCAGACGCCCGACTCGCGGCAATGGACGTCGGCGCCGCCCAGCGTCTCGGCGTCGATGTCTTCGCCGGTCGCGGCCTTTACCAGGGGTGGGCCACCGAGGAACACCCGGCCCTGGTTGCGCACGATGACGTTCTCGTCCGACATCGCCGGCACGTAGGCGCCACCTGCGGTGCACGAGCCGTGCACCACGGAAATCTGCGCGATGCCGAGACCCGAGAGCGTCGCCTGGTTATAGAAGATGCGCCCGAAGTGCTCGCGATCCGGGAACACCTCGTCCTGGGCCGGCAGGAACGCCCCGCCCGATTCCACCAGATAGACGCACGGCAGGCGGTTGTCGCGCGCGATCTCCTGTGCGCGCAGATGCTTCTTCACCGTGATGGGGTAGTAGGTGCCGCCCTTTACGGTCGGATCATTGGCGACGATCACGCACTCGCGCCCCCCTACCCGGCCGATGCCGGTGACGATGCCGGCGCAGGCGATGTCGCCACCGTACATGCCGTGCGCGGCGAGCTGCGAGAACTCCAGCAGGGGGCTGCCGGTATCGAGCAGCAGGCGCACACGCTCGCGGGCGCTCAACTTGCCGGCCGCACGGTGCTTGTCGACGGCCGCCTTGGAGCCGCCCCGGGCGGCCCGCGCCACCTCGCGGCGCAGGTCCTCACACAGGGCACGCATGGCGCGCGCGTTGTCACGGAATTCCTCGGATTGCAGGTCGACCCGGGTAGCGATGCGGGGCACGGTACTTGCCATGATTGCCGGTTTGTCCGACAATCATACGATCTGGTCCAAGCAGAAGGCAAGCCCTCATGAACCCGCTCGACTGCACCGACAGCGACTTCGGCTTAGGGTCGGAGCTCGAGGAGATCCGCCGCGAGGTGCGCCGCTTCGCCACGGAAATGATCGCCCCGCGCGCCGCCGACATCGACCGCAGCAACGAGTTTCCGCGCGACCTGTGGCCGGCGCTCGGCGCCCAGGGCCTGCTGGGTATCACGGTTCCCGAGCGCTTCGGCGGCGCGGGTCTCGGCTACCTCGCGCACGTCATCGTCATGGAGGAGATCTCGCGCGCCTCGGGAGCCGTTGGCCTCTCCTACGGCGCGCACTCCAACCTGTGCGTCAACCAGCTGCGGCTGAACGCCAGCGAGGAGCAGTGTGCGCGCTACCTCCCGAAGCTCGTCTCCGGCGAGCACGTCGGCGCGCTCGCCATGTCCGAGCCCGGCTCCGGTTCGGACGTCGTGTCGATGCAGCTCTCCGCCACGCGGCGCGGCGACTCTTATACGCTGAACGGCCGCAAGATGTGGATCACCAACGGACCGGACGCCGACGTCCTCATGGTGTACGCCAGGACCGACCCGGCGGCCGGCTCGCGCGGCATCACGGCGTTCATCGTCGAGCGCGGCACGCCGGGCTTCGAGAGCGCGCAGAAGCTCGACAAGCTCGGCATGCGGGGCTCGAGTACCTCGGAGCTGGTGTTCGACGATTGCCGCATTCCGGCCGCCAACAGGGTCGGAGCGGAGAACGACGGCGTGCGCGTGCTCATGAGCGGGCTCGACTACGAGCGCGTGGTGCTCGCCGGCGGTTCCCTCGGCCTGCACGCCGCCGCGCTCGACGTGGTGCTGCCCTATATCCGCGAGCGCAGGCAGTTCGGCGTCCCGATAGGCACCTTCGAGCTGATGCAGGGCAAGATCGCCGACATGTATGCCTCGCTGAACGCCGCGCGCGCCTACGTCTACTCCGTGGCGCGCGCCTGCGATGCGCGCACCGTGCGGCGGCGCGACGCGGCCAGCTGCATCCTGTTCGCCGCCGAGCGCGCGACGCACGCCGGCCTCGATGCCATCCAGGCTCTCGGCGGCAACGGCTACGTCAACGACTACGCGGCCGGGAGGCTGCTGCGCGACGCCAAGCTCTACGAGATCGGCGCCGGCACCCAGGAGATCCGCCGCATGCTCATCGGGCGCGAGCTGTTCGAAGCGGCCGCGTGAGCGTCGAATTCGCACCCCTGCTGCTCGAGCCCGCCTACCGCAAGGTGGCCGCGACCATCGGCGAGCGCATCCTGTCACGCGCGCTGCGCGAGGGCGAGCGGCTGCCCTCGGAGATCGAGCTGGCGCGGCAGTTCGGCGTGAACCGCTCGACGGTACGCGAGGCGCTGCGCGAGCTCGAGAGCCGCGGACTGGTGCAGCGCCGGCCCGGCTCGAAGCTCATGTCGGTGAGCCGCCCGCACCACGCGACGGTCGCCGCCGGGGTGAGCCACGCCCTGCTGCTGCACGATGTCACGGTGCGCAACGTCTGGGAGGCGCTCACCATACTCGAGCCGCCGCTGGCCGAGACTGCCGCCCGCACGCGCAGCGCCGCCGACCTCGAGTGCATCAGGGCGGCCGCCGACGCCTTCAGCGCACAGCGCGCGCGCGCCGCCCAGGCGGTACACAGCTGTGCCGAGTTCTTCCGCTGCATCGGCCGGGCTACCCATAACCCGGTGCTGGGACTTGCGCAGGAGCCGCTGCTGCAGCTGCTCGAGCCCTCCCTGGGCGTCATGATCGACAAGGTGCCGCAGGCCCGCGCGCGCATCGCTACGGCGCAGCGGCGCCTGGTCGAGGCGCTCGAGGCGCGGGAGCCCGAGCTCGCACACCAGTGGATGGCGCGGCACATCCGCGACTTCCGCAGGGGCTACGAGCTGGGCGGGATCGACCTCGGGCTGCGGGTGACCTCGGCCTGAACCGCCGACCGCGGCCGCCGCGGGCCGCGCGACCGGGCAAGCCCGGGGGCAATGTGACGCGCATCACGTCCTCCTCTTGTGCCGAGACCTTCACACTGCCTGCGGCTTGTAACCGGTATGCTGCGCCCCGACTTGTCGCCGGCAACACCCGCCTCTTCGCAAGGAGTCGTCCGATGCTCGGGTTACTGGTCGTGCTCTTTCTCTTCATCGCCGTAGTCGGGTATGTCATCGGCGCCTACAACGGCCTGGTGCAGGTGCGCGCCGCGGTGAAGCTCGCCTGGTCCAACATCGACGTGCTGCTCGTGCAGCGTCACGACGAGCTGCCGAAGCTGGTCGAGGTCTGCAAGCAGTACATGCAGTACGAGCCGGGCGCGCTGGAGCGCGTCATGCGCGCGCGCGCGGGCGTCGACGCCGCGCGCAGCTCCGGCAACGTGGCCTCCGTGGGAAGCGCGGAGCGCGAGCTGCGCACCGGGCTCTCGGGGCTGTACGCGGTCGCCGAGAACTACCCCGAGCTCAAGGCGAACGAGGCGTTCCGGCACCTGCAGGATCGCATCAGCGGACTCGAGACCGCGATCGCCGACCGGCGCGAGGTGTACAACGACGCGGTCAACACCAACAACGTACGCATCTCCTCCTTCCCGGGAGTGCTGGTCGCCGGGCTCGGCAGCTTCCCCGAGGCCCAGCTGCTGCACTTCCAGACGGACGAGAAATCGGACGTCGACCTGAAGGCCGCCTTCTCGCGCTGAGGTCACCCAGGTGCAATACCCGGCGGTGATCGCGGCCGTCGCCGGCGCGGGCGCACTGCTGTGTCTGTACGGATTCTTCCGCCGGCTGCGCCGCGACCGGTTGCTCGCCGACACGCCCCTGGTGCACATCCGCTCCGCCGCTCAGGGCTACGTGAAGGTGCAGGGCCAGGCCCGGCCCGCGGGCGCCGCCCCGACCGCGGCGCCGCTCAGCAGCCGCCCGTGCGTGTGGTGGGACTTCAAGATCGCCGAAGAGCAGCGCGACTCCCGCGGCCGGACGGAATGGCGCACCATCGAGAACGCGACCAGCGTCGAGCTCTTCGTGCTCGCGGAGGACGATGCCCAGTGCCTGGTCGGGCCGGTGAAAGCGGAGGTCACTCCTTCGCGGGTCAACACCTGGTACGGCACCACCACGCGGCCCCTGGGGGGTCCGCCAGCGGTCACCACCGCGCTCCTCATGGGCCCGTATCGCTACACCGAGCAGCTTCTGGAGGTCGGCGCGCAGCTGTGCGTCGCCGGCGAGCTGCGCTCACACTCCGAGACCGGCGACGTCGCCGCCGCCACCGCAGCCAGGATTCACGAATGGAAGCAGGATCAGGGGCAGCTGCTGCGGCGCTTCGACGCCGACCATGACGGGCACTTGAGCGCCGCGGAATGGGAGAATGCGCGCCGGGCCGCCGCGCAGGAATGCGAAGCGCAGAAGCTGCAATCCAACATCCAGCGCGTCAGCATCGTCTCCGAGCCCGCCGACGGACGGCCATTCCTCATCTCGCCCCTCGGTCCCGAGCGCATGGAGGGGCGCGAGAAGCGCATGGCGTGGCTCTACTTCGCGCTCGGGCTCGTGTGCGTGTGGGTGTGCGCCTGGGCCCTGCGCCAGGTGGGGGTGGTCGGCGTGCCGTAGCGGGCCGGAGCATCGCAACGGGGTACACTCCGCTACATGCGAGTTCTCGCCGCCCTGCTCGCGCTCTCTGCTCTTGCCGGCTGCGTGCACCAGCCGGCGCCCGCCACTGCGCCTGCGGCCGCGCCCGCGACTTCGAGCCCCGGCACCACGCCACCTTCCCCTTCTGCAGTCACGCCAGCGCCGGTGGGTCCCGCTGCGAGCGCAAGCCCCGCGCCGGGGGCGGCGACCCCGCCCTCCGCTGCTCCGAGTCCGCCGGTCCGCGCGAGCGCTGCTACGGCCAGCCGCGCGCCTGTACCGAAACGTCCGGCGACCGCGCCAGCGCCTGCGGCCGCCGCGCCTGGCAGCAGCGCGGCCGGCCCCGCCTCTGCGGCGAGTGGGCCGGCGCCGCTCGACCTGACCTCCCTCGAGCAGCGGCTGCGTGAGACGCGCGCGATCGGCGTGTTCACCAAGCTCTCACTCAAGAACCAGGTGGACGATCTGCTGGGGCAGTTTCGCGCGTTCTATGCCGGCCAGGGCGGGCTCACGCTCGGCGCGCTGCGGCACAGTTACGAGCTGCTGCTCATGAAGGTGGTCACGCTGCTGCAGGACGCCGATCCGGGACTTGCGACTGCCGTATCCTCTTCGCGAGAGCCGATCTGGGCCATCCTGAGCGACCGCGACAGGTTCAACCATCTCTAGATCTGCACGACAGGAGCTGACCATGAAATCCGCGACGCTGGTGTCTCTGGTGCGCGCAGCGGCGCTGGCTGCCGCCGCGGGCGTGTGCGCCGCCGACGAGCCTTCCTTCGGCAAAGACCTGACGGCGACGATCGTACTGCACGGCCAGCCGTGCGACGCCGTAGTCGACGCGAAGCGCAACGGCGACAGCGACTACACCGCCACCTGCCGTGACGGCAACCGTTATCACGTGTACGTAGACAGCAACGGTCGCGTGATCGTGCAAAAGCTCTGAGCGGCAGCTCGCCTCATAACCCGCGCTTCTGAGCCCATGAGTACAAATACGCAGAGCGGCAGCCTGGCCCCAAGCTAACATCTGCTCCGGCTACCAGCATCCGGAGGCATTAGATCCTTGGCAACCGCCATCGGCAGCGAGCGCGTGCTCGCCGTGCACCACTGGACCGACACGCAGTTCACTTTCACCACCACCCGTGACCGCGGCCTGCGGTTCGAGAATGGCCAGTTCGTAATGGTGGGGCTGCCGGTCGCCGGGCGGCCGCTGCTGCGCGCCTACAGCATCGCCAGCCCCAACTACGAGGATCACCTCGACTTTCTCAGCATCAAGGTTCCGGATGGACCGCTCACCTCGCAGCTGCAGCACGTGCGCCCCGGCGACATCGTCCTCGTGAGCCGCAAGCCCACCGGAACACTGGTATTACACGATCTGAAGCCCGGGGAGCGGCTCTACCTGCTCAGCACCGGTACCGGCGCCGCGCCCTTTCTCAGCCTGATCGGCGACCCGGATGTCTACGAGCGCTTCAAGAGCGTGGTACTGGTCCACGGAGTTCGCTGGGCGCGCGAGACCAACGTGGTGCGCACGCGCATCGAGTCGCTCAAGCGCCACGAGCTGCTGGGACCGCAGGTGCGCGCGCAGCTGCGCTACTACCCGACCGTGACCCGCGAGCCCCATGCGCACCGCGGCCGCCTGACCGCCCTCATCGAGTCGAGCCGCCTGACGCGCGACCTCGATCTGCCACCGCTCGATGCGCTGACCGATCGCGTCATGGTATGCGGCAGCCCGGCGATGCTCAGCGATACTTCCAGGCTCCTCGAGGCACGGGGCTTCCACATCGCGCCGCGCAGCGGCGAGCCGGGGGATTACGTCGTCGAGCGCGCGTTCGTCACGCGCTGAGGCTGCGAAGCGCCCGGGCCAATTCAGGAAAGCAGCGGGTGATCGGCCGGCAGCTGCCGCGCGTACCACATCGCGAGCTTGTGCCGCAGGGCAGCCTCACTCACCTGATCCTCAGGCAGGGGCTGCAGCAGCTTGTCGTGCACCAGCAACCGATAGACGAACAGCAGCTTGTCGCTGGCCGAGTCGCGGGGCTCGAACTCGACCGCGCCGCGCTCCTCGGCGTACTTCATCGCCGCCTGCAGTGCCGCCTTGAAGAGCCCGGATTCGTTCTTCAGTTTCTTCATACCTCGCCAATGTATCCGCTAATGACCGCCTTCCACCAGTAGCCCGGCATCGGCGAGCGCCTGCGCGAGCGAGCCCTCGATGCGCTCGGCCTCGCGGCGCGCCAGGCGCTGCAGATGCAGTGTCGGTCCGGTGAGCACCTCGAGGCCGCGCTTGAGCACGCTGCCGGCGGCGTGAATCCCGGCCTTGTGCTGGTCGAAGCGCTCGGCGGGCGTGTACCGGCTCATACCAACATAGACGCCGTACGGGCCCCTCCTCCGGTCGGCGAAGTCGAGCAGCACGAGGTACAGGTTGCTGCGGCCGGGGCGGCCGGCACGCAAGCCGAGTGCCGTCTCGTAAGCGGTCGGGAGCCACTCGATGTAGCGCATCGGCAGCCACTCCGGCACCGATGCCGCCGCCCGCCGCCACAATGCCTCGAGAGCTGCCTCGATCCGGGCGGCGAACTCCCCGCGCATCCACAGCTCGTGAATGCAGTGCGCACCGGTGAGTCCGTCGCGAGCGCTCAGCGCTGTCTCGAGCCGCGCTGCGATTTGCGTGGCGCTCGAGGTCGCCAGAGGGCGCGCCGCCGGTGGTAGCCGGGCATCGAAGGCGCGGGCGGCGCGGCTCACGCGGGTGCAGGCAGGGCCGCGCGCGCGTGCACGCGCGCGGCGAGCAGCCAGATACAGCCGCTGACCGCGATCGCCGCCGGCACGATGAGCACCGCCTCACCGAGCGAGCTCAGGTCCGAGACCCGGCCGATGATCACCGGCGAAGGAACGTCGCCCAGCAGGTGAATGGCGAACATGCTGAGGGCGACCGCCGAGGCGCGCTCGAACGGCGCGGCGATGTTGACGATCGCCGCATTGATCGGACCGGTCGACATGAAGAGCAGCAGCTCGGCCAGGATGATCGCCGGGTAGTAGACCGCGGGCGCGGGAGCCACGAGTGCCACCAGCGCGCAGGGCACGGCGAGCAGCGTCGTGACGCCCGAGAACCACAGGTAGGCCTGGCGCGAGTAGCGCAGCAGGTAGTCGCCGAGCCAGCCGCCGGCGAAGGTGCCGAGCAGGCCGGTCACGATCACTATCTCACCGAAACCGGTGGTGGCCTTGTCGAGCGGTACGTGCCGCACCCGCTCGAGGAACGACGGCATCCAGAATGCGAGCCCGCCGAGGGCAAACGTGTACGCCGCGTACCCCAGCACGACCACCATGAATGGCCAACGGCGCACGAGCCCCAGGTAGATGTCGAGCGGGCCTGCGCTCCGCGACGGCTGCGAGGCGGCTGCGGCCGCCGGGTCGTGCGCGCCGCGCGGCGGATCGGGCAGGCGCAGCACCGCCAGCGCCAGCAGCAGCCCCGGCACGCCGCCGACGAAAAAGGCCGCGCGCCAGCCGAAGTGAGCGCTCACCTGCCCGCCGACGATGTAGCCGAGCGCGGTGCCCACGTAGATCGCCATGTTGAGTACCGCCAGTACGCGGCTGCGCCGCTCGATGGGGAAGCAGTCGGCGAGCAGCGCGGGCGCGATCGCAACGTAGGCGGCCTCGCCGATCCCCACCACCGCGCGCCCGGCGAGCAGCTGTGGGTAGCTTTGCGCGAAGCCCGAGAGGAAGGTCGCCAGGCTCCACACCAGCACGCCGATTGCCATCGGGCGGGTGCGCGAGCCCCGATCACCCCAGGAGCCGAACGCCGGCGCTGCCACCATGTACACCAGCAGGAACGCCGGCATGAGCCAGCCGAGCTGCGTGTCGTTGAGCGCCATCGCTGCCCTCAGGCTCGGCGCGATCGCAGATACCACGTAGCGATCGAGGTAGTTGACCAGATTGATCGCGGTCAGTACGCCGAGCGCCCAGAGGGCGGCACGCCGGGTGGGTGTCGCGGTGCCCAAGGTGAGAGACTCGCAGCGGGTGGCCCACGGGCCACTCTATCAGTCCGCCTCAGGCGGGCGCGAGCTTCAGCCGCTCGAGGTACTGCCGGACGGGATCGCGAAAGCCCTCGCTGCTGGTCACCGTCGTGCCGCCCGCGACTACCAGGATGAAATCGCCGCGCGGCGTGCGGCTGACTTCCTTCACGTGGCTCATGTTCACGAGACACGAGCGGCTGATGCGCAGCATCGGCTGCGTCTGAAAGGAGCGCTCCGCCTGGCACAGCGTGCTGCGCGCGTGAAACACCTCGCGCCCGATCGTCAAGCGCACGTAGTTGCGGTCCGCCTCGACCACCTCGACCTGCGCAACGTCCAGCATGTGCATGCGGCTGCCCGCCTCGGCCAGCACGCGCGCCTGCGCCTCGCGGGCACGCGCGCCCCTCTCGAGCTGCTCCAGGAGCGAATCGAGCGAGCGCTGCCGGTCGCTGCCGCTCTCGCCTTCGCGCCGGCGGCGGCGCACCCGCGCAGCGGTCGCCCGGAAGCGCGCGTCATCGAAGGGCTTGAGCAGATAGTCAACCGCGCTCACCTCGAAGGCCTCGAGCGCGTAGTGGTCGTAGGCGGTGACGAACACGATGAGCGGCAGGTTCTCAGGATCGAGCGCGCGCGCCAGCGCCATCCCGGTCATCGCGTCCATCTCGATGTCGAGAAACAGCACGTGCGGCACGCGCTCGCGGATTGCCTCGAGCGCTGCGCAGCTGTCGCCGAATTCCCCGACGACGTTGAAGTCCCCTTCCCGCTCGCAGCACTCGCGCACCGTGCGCCGCGCTGCCGGCTCGTCGTCGACGATGATCACGTCCATCATTGGGCGCCATCCGCGGAAATGCGCGCGGCCCCCTCGGGCCCGTCGCGCAGCAGCGGCATGTGGATCTCCGCCACCCATTCATGATCGCCGGCCGGTCCGGCCGTGAAGCTGGCACGCTCGCCGAACTGCACCGACAGGCGCTCACGCACGTTGGCAAGTCCTATCCCCGGCCCGTGCAGCCCGCGCCGCGACGGCGCGAGGTTGTTGACGACGCGCAGCACCAGCGTCTCGCCGGCCGCGCTCGCCTCTACCCGCACGCTCACCGGACCCTCGTGGCCGGCGAGGCCGTGCACCACCGCATTCTCCACCAGCGGCTGCAGGATCAGACTCGGCACCCAGGCGAGCGGCGCCGCATCGCGCTGCGGTACCGCGACACTCACGCGGTCGGCGAAGCGTCGCTGCTGCAGCTGCAGGTACAGCTGCACGAACTGCAGCTCGTCGCCGAGGCGCGAGAATTCCTGCTCACCCGCCGTCAGCAGCCGCCGCAGCAGGTCGCCGAGTTGCACCACCATCGCCTGCGCGGCGGGCGGATCCCAGGTGATCTGTCCGCGGATGGTATGCAGGAGGTTGAAGAGAGTGTGCGGCGAGAGCTGCATGCGCAGCGCCGCGAGGTGGGCCGCGGCAAGCGCGCGCTCCAGCGCCGCCGAACGCAGCTGCGAGTCGCGCAGTCGCTGATAAAAGCCGAAACTGGTAATGAGCGCCAGACCGAAGCCGAAGGTCACGAGAAAGCTGGTGGCGCTCGCAATCCAGGTAGGGACCGCCGGGCCGGCGAAGAACTCGGCCCAGCTCTCGTAGCTCTTTCCCGTCGGATGGGTGACGCCCGTGGTGCCGTGCCACTCGCCCATCGCCATCTCGCCGAGCACCAGCGCCGGCGCCGCCAGCACCGCGAAGCCGAGCGCGCACGACAGCTGGATCGGCAGCGCCCGCCACAGCGGCCGCCAGCCGACCCGCAGCGACGTCCAGGCGCACAGGATGAAGAGTGGATAGAGGATCAGGTGCTGGATCAGGCGCGCGTCCCAGGGAGCGAAGAAGTCGGTGACGCTGAACTGCTTCAGGCTCTCGCCCATCGTGTTGGCGTACATCAGGTTCGAGAGCGCGACGTAGATCCAGAACCCGGTGAGGACGGCAAGCTGCGGCCAGAAGTTGCGGCGCGCGCGCGCCGCGCGGGCCTCGCCCGCGGCATCGCCGTCGCGTGCGACGCCGAGGAATGCGGGTGTGATCCGCTCGAGGGGTGAGACGCTCATTCGGGGGAGCATAGCGTACGCCCAGCCGCGCGAAAGTGTCGCCGTCGAGCGCGCTGGGACGATTCCGTCGATTCACGGGACGAATCCGCAGCGCCGGCGTCCCGGCTGGCACGCGCCGCGAGGCTGCGGAAACGGCCGCGCGCGCTCGGTACGAAGTCGTCGCTCCCGGGGATCAACGCGTGGCGCGGATCTTTAAACGCAACGGCCAACTTGCGAATCTCAACATCAGCGTCGCGAAGGTCGTGACGCGCTTGAAGGACCCGAAACCGTTATGTCCACTCAGGAGAAATCCATGACCTCTGCAACGCTCAGCACCGGCCGCCTGCGCGCCGCCGTGGCATTCGTCGTTCTCGCCACCTGCACCGCCATCGGCGCCGTCGGCAGCGCACATGCCGCCAACGTCGACTCCCCATCGCTCAAGGTCCGTTACTCGGATCTCAACCTTTCGACCGAGCAGGGATCGCTCGTTCTCTATGGGCGAATCGTGGCGGCGGCGCACCTGGTGTGCGCGGTCGATGACATCCGCGATCTGAAGGCGGTGCGCGCCGCGCAGGCGTGCCGCGAGCAGGCAATCGCGCAGGCCGTGCGCGACGTCAACAGCCCGATGCTGGCCTCGGTGTACGCCGCGCGCCTGCAGCATGGCTAAAGGACGCGCCCCGCTGAGCGTGGCGCCGGCTTCGGAAAGTGCTCTCGCACGGGTGACCGCTGGAACAGGTCACCCGTGCGGCGGCGCAGCGGCGCACAGCGGGCTCGCTATGCGAGGCTCGCCAGCTCGGCGGTGCTCAGGTGAATGCCCGCTGCCGCCACGTCCTGCTCGAGGTGCTTGACGGACGAGGTTCCCGGTATCGGCAGCATCACCGGCGAGGCCGCCAGGAGCCACGCGATCCCGATCTCGAATACGCTCACCCGATGCGCGCGTGCCAGCGCCTCGAGTGGCTCGCTCTCCCCACCCTTCTCCAGAGCCTCGCTCGAGCCGCGCGCGATCGGCGCCCACGGAATGAACGCGAGTCCGTCGCGGGTGCACGCCTCCAGCACGTCGGCCGAGGTGCGATCGGCAATGTTGTAGCGATTCTGGACGGAGACGATGTGCGCGCCGCGGCGCGCCCGCTGCAGCTCCTCGAGCTTGAAGTTGGAAACCCCGATGTGGCGGATCTTGCCTTCGGTCTGCAGCCGCACCAGCTCGCCGATCGAGTCCTCGAGTGGCACCTTGGGATCGATGCGATGCAGCTGGTAGAGGTCGATGCGCTCGAGCTTCAGCCTTCTCAGGCTCGCCTCACACGCCTCGCGCAGGTGCTGCGGCCGCCCGTCCGCAACCCACTCCGGGGCGCTCGGGCGGGTAAGGCCCCCCTTGGTAGCGATCACCAGACCCCGCGGGTACGGATGGAGCGTCTCGGCGATCAAACGCTCGCTCACCTCCGGCCCGTAGGCATCCGCGGTGTCGATGAAGTTGACGCCGAGCGCGACGGCGCGTTGCAGCACGCGGCGCGCCTCGGCCGCATCGGGCGGCTCGCCCCAGATGCCCGGTCCCGTGATGCGCATGGCGCCGAAGCCGAGCCGGTTGACGCTCAGGTCGCCGCCGATCATCAGCGTACCAGCCGCCGCCGCCGGCGGTTGACCCGAGGCGCGCAGCGCCTCGCGCGGCGTCATGAGAGCTGTGATGCCTACGACACCGCCCATGAGCACCTGCCTGCGTGTGAACCGCGCGCCGCGCATGTACGGATGATGGACCGCGCCGCGCGCCGCTGACAAGCCACAGGACGTGGCCGCGACCGAGCTACAGCCGGGCGCGCAGGAACAGCATGTACGAGGTCGGACGGTAGCCGTAGGAGGCATTGAGTGTCGCCGGATAGCTGTAGGTGCTCGCCAGTCCCCCGATGCCGACGCTCAACCCTTCGCGCTCGAGGAAGTCATAGATATAGCCGAGCGAGAGTTTCCCGACCGTGAACGTCTGGCCGGCGAGCGGCGCGCCCGCCAGGAACAGCTCGTCCTTCGCGACCCGCTCCACGCGCCCGAAGAGCGTCTGCGCCGCCGTGAGCCTGAGCGCCGACTCGAGCAGCCAGCCGCTGCCCGGCGTGCCCTGCGACGGCGAGTTGTGGCCCCAGGCGAGCGTCGTCTGCCACCACCCCTCCGGGCAGGGAGCGTTGTAGCTGACCGACGCCGTGGTGCGCCGCACGGCAATGCCCGGCTCGAGCTGCTCTGGGCTCGCGAGGCGCCCGGTGCTCACCTGCATCGACCAGTCGCGCGCGGGGTTCCAGGCGAGACGCGCCGACCAGGAGTCGAGCGCGCGCAGCTCGACGTCGTAACGATGCTGGTCGGGCTCGCGCCCGTTGAAGGCGGAGGCGTCGAGCTTGAGCTGCCGCCATACATAGCCCGCGGTCACCACACCTGAGGTCACGTGGGTCGAATCGAGCCAGTGATGCGTGAGCGGCGCCTCCGGATTGTCCATTCCAGAGAGCCGGTGCGTGAACGTGCTGGGTCCGAGGGCCGGCTCGCCCACAGGGCCCGCGTACACGAACACGCTGCTCCCGGGCGCCAGACCGCGGCTGTAGGTCAGGGCGGCTTCGACCAGCAGGTTGTGCGGATGCTGGCGGTCGATGAGCGGCACGCGCCCGTCGGCCGTCTCCCCCGTCTGCAGGAGGAGCGGATAACCGCTCGCGCCCATGAGTGGCTCGCCCGAAGCCATCAGGCGCAGGCCCAACGCACCCGCCCCGAGCTCGCGGCGCGCCATGAGCATCAGCATGCTG
>Ga0210399_10000967_pt1 | contig 22508 bp, 21 predicted proteins | sample IncBWC14MmetaG_FD_150865 | JGI IMG/M metagenome (GOLD analysis project Ga0210399, IMG submission 150865) | Forest soil microbial communities from Barre Woods Harvard Forest LTER site, Petersham, Massachusetts, United States - Inc-BW-C-14-M | ecosystem: Environmental > Terrestrial > Soil >... | reverse complement strand
GTGAACTGCCAACCGAAGATGTCGAGACGTCTTCTCCCTGATACATCATTATCATTTCTTTGCCCGCGCGACGTCCTGCCGAGATGCACGCCCGCCGCAACCATCCGACTGCGAGTCCAGGTACTATGCAACTTTTGGTCGCGGCTCCTTGACGCTTTTTTGACGCTTTGGAACAATTTGCCACGATACTTCGTTAAGGTATAGAAGAAAGTTGTTAAGGAAGGTAATCTTAACCATAACAACCAAAGAACGGGTGGCATTAACCATTTAATATCAACCAAACGGTGGCCACCAATAAGTCTTTGCGGCCTCACCCGCAAGGGCAAACCCACAAAAGAGATAATGCCTAAACGGCTAAATCATCTAGTCGGCTAACTGCCGGTGCGAGTCAAATCTGCCCCGAGGGCCTATCGGATATTGCTCGAATTCTCGTATCGCAATGCTCCGATCAAGATCCTAGCCTGCCATCGAAACCGCTCGTCCATAAGTGATGGCGGAGCCCATCGAAGTCTAATGGCAGGAGAGAAACCGGCATGGCGATTGAACCGCCACCGCTCCGCTGTGACGTCGTCATCGGCACGCGTCCAGAAGCGATTAAGCTTGCCCCGGTGATTAGGGCGTTGCGCGGCCAGCCGCGCGAGTTTTGCGTTCGCGTTGTCACCTCCGGACAACACGGCGAAATTTGCAGCTCGGCACTGGCCGCCTTCGGAATTGCCGCCGACAGCGCATTAGACATCGAACCGATCGGCCGCTCACTGGCGGATTCGGCCAGCGATTTGGTGCGCGCCTTCGGACGCCACATCACGCAAAGCCATCCTGATCTCATCCTCGTCCAGGGAGACACAACCACGGCGATGGGCGCTGCGCTCGCTGGGTTTTATGCCAAAGTGCCGGTTGCCCATGTCGAAGCGGGGCTGCGCAGCGGCGATCTCGCCAACCCGTTCCCGGAAGAGGCTAATCGAAAGATTATCGATGTAGTTTCGACGATTCTTTTGCCGCCGACCCCGCAGGCGCAAGCGAATCTCATCGATGAGGGCTTTGATGCGGAAAGGTCTCCGGTTGTCGGCAATACCGTGGTTGACGCACTGCAGCTACTTTGTGCGGCGCACCCGCCGGTACTGGACGGAAGCGGCATCAATGAGGCCGATCTTGAAGGCCGTCGCCTCCTGCTGGTGACGACGCACCGGCGGGAAAGTTGGGGCGGCGACCTGGAGGCGATCTGCGGCGCGCTCCGCATTATCGTCGAAGGGCATGTAGATGTACTTGTCGTCCTTCCTGTCCATCCCAACCCTAATGTCAGCGGACCGGTCACCAAACTGCTCGGCAACCACCCACGCATCAAACTGGTGCCGCCGCTAAGCTATCTCCCGTTCCTCTCCCATATGCGGCGCGCCTATCTGATCCTTACAGACTCTGGAGGTATTCAGGAAGAAGCGCCTTCTCTCGGGGTTCCAGTGTTGGTGCTGCGCAAGACCACCGAGCGTCCGGAGGCCGCGCGAGCTGGGCTCGCTCGCGTCATCGGCACCGCTTCGGACACCATTGTCAGGCATGTCAAGGAGCTGCTCGAAGACAAACGGGTCCACCGCCAGATGGCAAATGCAGCCAATCCTTTTGGCGACGGCCAGGCGAGGAAACGGATCGCGGAGGTGCTGAAAAACTGGCGAGCAGGCCGCGCTCTACTGCCCGAGGAGCAGTGGTTCACACCTCGGCTAAACTCATTGGGGGAGGTCTGGCACGCCGGAGAGCATAGTCGGATTTCTACACCTGCTGCCGCCAGAGAGATCTTCCCAACAGAGGTGAGGAGGTTCGCATGACGCCGCACGCATCGTCTTCGCCGTCAGTCGCGTTTGCAACCCCGCACGCGGGCGAGGACTATTTTGCGACCGAGGCGCACTACCTCTCGCTTGCGGGGCGGCTCGTCGCTGCTTTGCGCCGCGGCTCCGTGTTTGTTGTCCTCACCGGCGATCCGCCGCCGGATCCGCTCGTTTTGTCTCGGGTCCTGGAGATCGCAGCAGCGTGGTGGTATGCCGTCATCGTCATTGCGCGTGAGCCCGAAATCAGCCGCGATCAGTTGCTGCGGGGCTCACCGCACCTCGCTGCTTCGGGCGCTATTGATTGGCGGCTTCAGGCAGCCGAACCGCTGCCGCCTCTTGCGCCACTATTTGTGTTTGACGGAGCCGACGGGCTTTCCGAAGAACAGATTGAGAACGTTTATCAATCATTACAGCACCGCGAAGGGATCAGGTCGGCAGGAGTATTGCTGGCTCGGACCGCCCTACTCGCACGCCTGGAACAGTCGCATACGCGTTTGATCGAGGACGGGCTAATTGCCCGTTTCCGTCTACAAGAATTGGGACGCGACGAAATCGAGACGTTTATCCGGCATCAGTGGCGCCCAGGCGATCAGCGGAACGCCTTTACGGCCGAAGCCATCGCGGCCATCGCCGATATTTCGCGCGGCGATCCAGCCCTGGTCAACAATCTCGCGCGGCTCACGCTCGAATTTGCCGCCTCAGCCCACAGCAATGGTGGAGAACAAGGGATTAGCGGGGTCGACGCTGCAAAAGCAGCGATCGCTGCTATCGTCGAACAGCGACCCGCCGCTAAAGCTGCGGCAAGTCGGCTGCCGAGCTCGCCAGCGTATCGCCGAAGCTCAGCTCGCGGGGTGCAGATCGGTCTAGTTCTCTCCCTCGCGAGCGCCGGAATCCTCGCCGTGCCGAGTGACGGGGTCTCCTCGATTGCAGAACACGCCATACAAACCCTCTCGGCTGTCCGCTTGAGCGTCATTGGGGCCTGGATCAGGCCTAGTGACGGCCCGGCCACGCCACCCAAAGCGGCCAATGCTTCGCAGCTGGCGGACGTCGCCCCTTCGCCGATCGCCGCCGAGCGGGAAACCGAGGTGCGGGCCCGGTCAGGCTCCCTTGCCGCTATCCCGGAGCAGCCGGCCAATAAACCAGCCGACCCATCAATGACCAATGAGGCCGCCCGGCAGCAACCGACGTCGCCGAACGATCGGGCCGAGTTGATCGCGAACCCCGCTCCCGCGGCGATTTCCGCACCACCAGTGAGAACGGATTCTCTTGCCCTGGCCTCAGCAACCGCTCAACCGAAGGCAGCGCAACCCAATCTTTCGACCGAGAATATTGCAGCGCTTGTCGCCCGAGGTGATGCTTTTGTCGTGGCAGGCGATATCGGCTCGGCACGCTTGCTCTATGAGCGCGCGGTTGAAGCGGGAGACGGGCGCGCAGCATTGCGGATGGGCGCGACGTTTGACCCGGCATTTCTTGATCAAGTCAATATTCGCGGTGCGTTCAGGGATCAGCGGCAGGCTCTTTCCTGGTACCGGCGGGCTCGCGATCTCGGTCAAGCCGAGGCCGAGCGCCGACTCAACGACTCCAAACCGCAATAGGATTTACCAGACGGACCCCTCGTCATTGGGAGGACATGGGATGCGAGCAAGATCTGCAGTGCTAAGAATGGGCGCCATAGCGGCGCTCTCGACTGCGGCATTCGCGAGTGCCGCTTTTGCCCAGCCGTGCCCGTTGGCGTTTCTTTCGACCTACCTAGCCACCGGCTTTTCCTGCACATTAGAGGACAAGACACTGAGCGGCTTTACCTACACCCAGAATCCAGGAGCTCCCTCACCCACGGTGGTGACGGCGTCCCCAGAAACTGGCGTACCTCATAATCCCGGGCTTGCCTTCAACTTTACCGGCGTCCTTACGGTGCCCGCGGGCAGCACTGTCACCGTGCCATTCGGTTTCAACATTCTCGCGCCGGCTAATGATCCGATCACCGACGCTTCCCTTGCCGTCACCGGTACCGTGACAGGCGGTGGTTCCATCGTGGATCAGGAAACATTTAACAACGCCCCCGCGCTAATGGCTTGCGTGGGGGTCACCGGTTGCCCCTCAACCGTAACCGAGAACTTCGCGACAGGGCTGACGAATATCACCGTCCTCGACACTGCCACCCTGGTCGGCGGCGCCACTGACTTGATCATCACGAAAAATTTCTCGGAGGCGCCCACAGTGACCCCCGCCCCGGAACCGGCTTCTCTGACCCTGCTTGGTGCCTGGCTTGGTATGTTTGGTCTGGTCCGACGATGGCGCAGAGGATCGACCGGGCGTTCGCCACAGGCCGTACGCGCAGCACTCGGCTAACCAGGAAGACAGACGATAAACACAGGTGGGACAACGGTGCAGCGAATCAATGATGGGGAGCACATGACATGACACGCATGAGGCGGCGCCAATTTCTAGTGGGTACGGGAGTGGCACTCGCGCAGACGGCAATGGTCGGGCGTTCAACGCGGGCCGGCCCGTCTGCGCCACCCGCACCACCTGATCCACCGATTGCTCCGCCTAAGCGACCGGCTCCAAACGTTGTACAGCCCAAGCCAGGAGCGGCACCCGGCTACATAGTCTCCGGGCGTGGTCAAGATTTATCCAATCCTTACTTCCGGCCGTTGGGCGGGCCTTCCAACAAGCGGACCCCGACACCGCCGGACAAGCATGGAAAGGGCGTCAACGAAGACGACCAAGGGGAGAACCAGCAATGACTTCGACGCTCGTGCTTTATGATACGACAGGGCAATGGGGCTGGCTCGGTGAGCTGTACGGAATCATGTCAGCGAATTTGGCAAGCCATTTCGGCTCGTGGACGGCTAAGCCCGTGGTCTCGTATACGTCGGGTATGCTCAAACAATATAGTGCAACAATCTATATCGGGTCGACTTATGGCGAACCTGTGCCCAACGCCTTTTTGGACGACGTGTTCGCCACGACTACACCCGTCATTTGGGTTTATGACAATATCTGGCTGCTAACGTCGCGTTACCCGAACTTCTTCTCGACATATGGCTGGATTTGGTCGGCGTTCGACTTTTCCAGCGTCGCCGAGGTCGATTACCCGCTGCCACCGTCAAGCCGCGCGACGCAGAAGTTGAAACGTTACGCCGCAAACAACGCTGGAATCATGAACTACTTTCCGGTGGCCTCCACGGTCACGGTCTTGGCCAACTGTGTCCGCTCCGACGGGTCCACCTTCCCTTGGGCATTGCGCTCGACCGGGCCGAATGGAGGAAGCCTGACCTATATCGGCGAAAACCCGCTGGCCTATATGTCCGAAGGCGATCGGTATCTGGCTTTCTGCGACTTGCTGTTCGATGCGCTGGCGCCAGCGGCATTGACCCAGCATCGCGCTCTCCTGCGGCTTGAGGACATTGATCCAACCTACGCTCCTACCGAATTGAGGTCAGTCGCGACTTGGCTCCAGAGCCAAAACGTGCCATTCGGCTTCCAGATCATTCCTTTGTACCTCGACCCGCTAAATGCCAACGGTGTGGGTACCAACATCGCGCTGCAGTCGCGGCCGGCGGTAGTCAATGCGATCAAATTCATGCAGTCGATGGGAGGAGTCATGATGTGCCACGGCTACACCCATCAGTATGACAGCACCACTAACCCCTACAGCGGGTCAACCGGCGATGATTGCGAATTTTATCGAATAACGGAGAATACCGACCATAGCTTGAACTACTTGGGCCCGGTGGCGGAGGACTCGCTGAGCTGGGCGCAAGGTCGGTTCACTGCCGCTAAGACGCTGTATCAGAACGCAGGCTTCCCGATGCCGCAGTTCATTACCTTCCCTTCATACGCCGCCTCCGTGGCCGATTACCAAGCAGCAAACGGGTTTTTTACGGTCGCCACCGAAAGAAGGCTCTACCCCACCGGGCTGCTATCGGGACAGCCGATCAACTATGGCCAGGTGGCAGGGCAGTATATGCCGTATACGGTTCGCGACGTGTACGGGATGAAAGTTCTGGCGGATACCCTCGGCGGCATCGATCCTCTGCCGTTTTTCTCATTTCCCGCTCGGCTTCCCGCCGACATCATCGCCGACGCGCAACGGAACTTGGCCGTTCGCGACGGCTGGGCAAGCTTCTTTTATCACACTTACGACAACATCAGCTATCTGCAGCAGACCGTCACGGGTCTGAAGAACCTGGGTTATACCTTCGTGTCCCCCACAGCCGCCTAGATAATATAGTCGTCACTGGGTCGCGGCACTGTCTGTCCTACGGGGGATCTGTGACTTCAACGGACCTCGTCGCGCTCGGTTTGGTCGCGCTTCAGGCCGGATTCGTCTTGATCATGGTCGTCTATTTGATCTCGGGCCTCGACGACCTGTTTATCGATCTGATGTTCTTCGCTCTCGTCGCCGCGCGTAGGTTTGAATGGAACTGCGGACACCGTCAGCTCAGCCTGGAGGATTTGCCGGCAACGCCTGAACAGCCATTCGCACTGATGTTTCCGGCCTGGCAGGAGGCCGGCGTGATCCGCCGGGCGCTAATGAATACGCTCGCCAATATCGACTACCGGAATTTTCACGTCTTCGTCGGCGCTTACATCAATGACCCTGACACCCAGCACGAGATCCAGGAGGTCATGAGGCATCACACCAACGTCACGCAGGTCATCGTGCCGCATCCGGGGCCGACCTGCAAAGCCGACTGCCTAAACTGGGTGATCAGGTCCATCCGCGAATACCAACAGCAGCACCGTGTTCGTTTCGCTGGGGTTATACTGCACGATGCCGAAGACGTCATCGACCCCCTCAGCCTGAAGCTCTTCAACTGCATGATGCCCGAGTGCGACCTCGTGCAGATCCCGATCATCTCGCTCGAACGGCCGTGGTGGAATCTGATCGGTGGCCATTACATGGACGAGTTCGCCGAGGCGCATTGCAAGGAGATCCACGTCCGCGAGTGGTTCGCCGGAATCGTGCCGGGCGCGGGGGTCGGAACCGGCTACTCTATGCGGGCGCTCGAGGCCGCCGCTGCGGCCTCGAGCGGCGACGCCTTCGCGACCGACAGCCTAACCGAGGACTACGAGTTCTCCTTTCGCGTCCGCGAACTGGGGCTGAAACAGACCTTTGTGCAGCTCCCGGTCGAGCGGCGGGTGCAGCGCCGATCCCTGGTGAGCCGCGAGCCGCGTCTGGTCGGCCGGCGCGACTTCATTACCACCCGCGAGTTTTTTCCGGACTTATTTTGGGCCTCGGTACGGCAGAAGACCCGATGGGTGATCGGGATCCAGCTGCAGGGCTGGAAGAAGTTCGGCTGGCACGGCGATTGGCCAGTCCGCTATCTCTATTTCCGTGACCGCAAGGCTCTGGTCACGCAGCAATTTATGGTCCTTGGCTATATCGTCGCGCTCGGGCTGGTGGGCGTGCACGCGTCGTCTGCGCTGTTTCCGCAACGCTACGCCTTCGCTCCGCCGCTCGCAGACGACAGTCGGCTCTGGTACCTCTTCTACGTCAATGTAGGCTTGTTGGCGAACCGGCTGGCGCATCGGCATTTCTGGACCTGCCGAATCTACGGATGGTCGCAGCTCCCTCTGATCGTGCCCCGCTATATACTGGCCAACATTGTAAACTACCTCGCTGTGACGCGCGCGACGCTGCGCTATCTGAAGCACCTGAGAACAGGCGAGCGGATCGGCTGGGACAAGACCGCGCATGCTTTCCCTGAGGAGGAGCTGCTTGCCGCTTATCGGCGCAAGCTTGGCGACGTGCTGATTGAGCGCGGCCTGATCACCGAGGAGCAACTCGAGCGAGGGCTGGCCGGGCAGGCTGCGACCGGGCGGCCGTTGGGTGCCGCGCTCGTCGACATCGGTTGCCTCGATGAGGGCTCGCTGATCGAGGTCTTGTGCGGCCAGCTGCGAGTCGCACCTGCCGGCGCGATCGACCCTCGCGGCGTATCTCTGGAGCTCCTGCGCCGTCTTCCGGAGGCCTGCGCCAAGGCGCATTCCGTGTTCCCGCTCGAGGAGACGGAAGGCGGTCGGATCGCTCTCGGCTGCGCCGTCGTCCCCGATCGCGACGGTATCCTCGAACTCGAGGCCGTACTCGGCGCGCCACTCGAGTTCCGGCTGGCCCGTCGCGGCGAGGTCGCGTTAGCGCTTGGCCAGGGGTATACACGGCTCGCGCCCGGCGCCCCCGACGATCCAGGTCCACGGATCGGAATTCGTCCCTTCGCACACCGGCCGATCGGTGAGCTGCTCATTGACATCGGGGCCATTTCTTACCCGGATCTCATCAAGGCGTTGCCGAATGCCGCCGGGAACGGCAAGCGCCTGGGCGAGTACTTGCTTACCGAGGGGCGCATCGTCGAGGCGCAGATAACACAGGTGATAGCACTGCAGCTGGCTGGCGAGCCGCAGCCGAGCGACCCGGTCCCCGCGGCAGTCGACGCAATCCCCTACGTCCTGGATCGCAATTTAGCCCCGCACGGGGGCATTGCTCCGGCGGGGTGAGCGCTGACGCGCGGAATGGTGATCCGAATGAGTACCTTATGGCCTTAGGGTGTGTTGGCTGCCGATCAGATCGGAACAGCAGAGCGGCTGCCAGTTGGCTATGCCGTGCTGGTTATCGTCGTCCTTATTCTGCTGTTATGGGCCATTCTGCTCATCCTGCTTTGGGGCTCGTCCCGCACAGAGGGCCTTTCCAACATCAGACGCTGGCTTCCAACTCGGCCTATCCACAGCGGGCGCGGCTGGCAGCGGCATCCGTGCTGGCAACCAGCCTGCTGGACCGTCCTTCTCAGACTTGGCCTAAATCGCAGCGATTTCTTTCCAGCATAGTGCGAAGATGTTGCCGGGGCTCGCAAGGTGCGGTAAACGAGTGCTAAACTTTTGCTTGCTTAGAACACGCATTCGGCAGAAGCAATGAAACGGCAGTGGGAGGCTGAGCGTCAGCGGGTTGAACCGACTGGTACGGCGGGCGCCGTTGTCGAACAGGCTGCGCCCCTACACCTGCGGATCATTAAGTGCCGCCTTACGCGGGAGGGAGTTGCTCATGCCCTTGGCGCGCTGTCGCTGCTCGTGGCGGTGTTGCCCGCACTCCCTAACGGTATTGTAGGGGTCGCGGCGGCAGAGACCACGACGCCCGGCGCCGCCGAAGAAGCCGGCGCGACCGGCAAGACCGAGACTTATCTGGCACAGCTGCGGATGGCGGTACCGTGGAGCTGGCTGGAGCAGGAGTTCCGACGTCAGCGTTCGTTTCCGGCGCTCGCGCGCAGCAGACAACTTGTTGCTAAAGGGCAATACGACGAGGCGGTCACTGAGCTCGAGGGCTATCTCGCCTCCGACCCCGAGGACCTCGGCATTCGATTCGAGTCCCTCGTTCTCGCCATCAATCTAAAGCGCTACCGTGCTGCAATAGGCGCGGCGGACCGCATCCTCGATGCCGTTCCCGGTTTCGCACCCGCATTATTTTACCGCGGGCTTGCTCGGGCTGCCCTAGAGGAGAACAAGGATGCGCTACCCGATCTCGCCGCCGCGGCCGACAGCGGTGCACTGGCGTCCGACGATGCGCGGTATGCGCGGCGCTCTCTGGCGGTGGCTGCGGTGGCGAGCCCAATGCCGTCGGAGGCGTTCGCCTTGCTGGAACGCGCGGCGGCGACGCCCACCGCGGACGCGGGCCTGATCATCGCCAGGGGTCAGCTCCTGGAACGCCTCGGTCGGACCGCCGATGCCGCAGTCGCTTATGATAACGCCGCCAAGCGAACCGGCAATACCGACGACAAACGCGCCGCCTGGGTCTTTGGTGCCGAGCTGGCATTGAAGCGCGACGACCTGGCTGGTGCCTTGTCGCGCTCGCAGGCCGCATGGAAGCTGACGCCGGGCAATCCCGAGGCCGCCGCCGTGCTGGTTGAAGCCGCCTCCCGGCTCGGCCGATCCGACCTCGTCGAGGCGGTCGAACGCATTGCCAATGCGGCCGGCACTGCAGACCGCGCCACCCGTGAGGCTGTCGCGAACGCGCTGTTTCGTCTCGGGCGTCATCAACAGGCTGCTGCCCGTTTTGACGAGCTGGCGGGAACTGCGGTCAGCCCGGCCGAGGAATATCGTCTACGCCGTGCGGCAGGTTTTGCGGCGCAGAAGGCCAACGATGCGCCGTGGGCGCTTTTCGAACTGCAGCAGGCGGCCGGGATCAACCCCGAGCCGGAAGCGCTCTCGGCCGCGGCGGAGGCAGCCCTGGAGGCAGGCCGCTTGGATGTCGCCGCGACCGATCTCAGGCGGCTCGCCGATGCCGGCGAGGGGCAAGACCGTGCTCAGGCGTTATCGCGACTGAGCATCGTCGAGGAGCGCGGCGGCCATTTCGGCGAGGCTCTCGCCGCGCTGGATCAAGTCCCGGCCGACCAGCGGGATGCCGAGGCCGAGCGCCGGTCTGCTATCCTTGCGGTAAAGGCCGGCAATCGTGACGCCGCGGTCATGCATGCGGAGCGCCTCGCAGGACTCGAGCGGACGCAGGCGAACCTGCGGGCGCTCGGTGAGGCGCAGCTTGAGGCCGGGAGAGCTGGCCTTGCAGCCGAAACATTCGTAAGAGCCCTTGAGGCCGAGCCGGAGGATGATCCGAGCCTGCGCGAAATGCTCGCAAATGCGCTCGCAGCCGCGGGGCAGCCGGAGCGCGCCGCAAAAGAATTCGACGCTCTAGCTGCAAGGGCCAAGTGGCCCGCCGATCAATATCGCTTGCGCGTGGCTGCAGGTTTTTCGGCGCTCAAAGCCGGCGAGTCGGAGCGCGCGCTAACGGCTTTTCGGCAGGCGGAGGAGCTCGACCGATTGGCGGCAAAGGCCCCGCAGCCCGCCGATGAGTATCGCCTGCGACTGGCGGCCGGCTTCGCTGCGCTTAAAGCCGATGATTCAGACCGCGCGCTCGCAGCTTTCCGGCAGGCGGTTGAAATCGAAGCCACCCGAAAATCCCTCGGGGCGGCCGCCGAGACCGCCCTTCGGGCGGGTCAGCTCGCCGAAGCCGCCGGGTATCTCGAGCGGCTTGCCGCGGCGGACCGCGACCTCCTGGCGAGCGCACAGCATCTCGAGCGCCTTAGCGTCGTCTACGAGATGCTGGGCCGCACGCAGGAAGCGGCGGGGGTGCTGGTGAGACTGCCGAAGGCTGCCCAAAGCAAGCCGGAGATCATCCGGCGTAAGGCGGTGCTGGCCCAGAAGCTCGGCGACCGCAAGGCCCTGCTCGCGTATATACGCGAGCAGGCGGCCGTCGAGCCGAGCGAGGATAATCTCGCCGCTCTCGCAGACGCTCAAGTCGCGGCCGGCCAAGTCAATGCTGCGCTGGCGACCTTCGAGGCTCTGCGCGCCAACCAAAGCCTGCCGGCTGAAAGAAGAGCGCGCTACACCGAGCGCCTGGCCAATCTCGAATTGGCGCGGGGAAACCCGAGCAAGGCGCAGGCACTGTTCGCACAATCCTACCAACTCTCCCCCGACCATCCGCCCCAGCGGCTCGCGCAGGGTGCAGAAAGCGCGATTGCAGCTAAAGATTGGGAGCAGGCAGCACGCCTTTACCGGGCCCTGGCGGGCGACGAACGAATCGCGCGGAAGACCCGCGCCGATTACGCCGCCCGGCTCGGTCTTGCCCTCGCCAATCTGTCGCGTGACGAAGAGGCATTGGCAGCATTCGACAAAGCCCTCCAGCTCGGCGGTGCAACGCCGTCGTTGCACGAAAACCGGGGAGCGGCGCTTATGCGTCTCGGTCGAGCTGCGGCGGCCTTGTCGGATTTTCGCGCGGCCTATGACGCCGGCCCCCGCGCCGATTTGGCGCTGTCACTGGGCTATGCCCACCAGGCGGCGCATCAGCCGGGTTTGGCCATCGTATTCCTGCGCCGTGCACTCGCCGATCCGCAGGCCTTGTCGGCGGCGCAGCGGCGGAAGGCCAACGCTGCGCTAGGCTATGCCTACTCCGAAACAGAGCAGTATGCTCAAGCGGCAGGTTGCTTCGAAAAGGCGCTCGGCGCCTCGGCGCGCCCCAGCTGCGCTGCCGGGAACCACGAGCCGAGCACCCAAGAGAGGCTGACTCTCTCGCTCGCCCTGGCGCGATCATACCGCCTGGCTGGCCAACCCCAAAAGGCTCTGGATGTACTGGAGCCGCTGGTGGCCGCGTCGTGGGACTCGGCGGCCCTGGAAGCCGATTACCATGACGAGGTGGCGCGAGACGAGGACGCCCTGGGGCGGCAGGCGCGGGCGCTGACCGCGTTGAAGCGAGCCGTCGCTCTCGAGCCGACTGCCGAGCGAAGGTTCCGCCTCGGCCGGTTGGCCGACCGTCTCGGCGACCACGAGGAAGCGCGGAGCGAGCTCCAAGCGGCTGTCGCAGCCGAGCCCGGAAACGCCGAGTACAAGGCAGCACTCGCCTATACATTGCGCCGCGCTGGCGAGCTTGCCGAAGCCGCCCGGCTGTTGTCCGAGGTGCTCGCAGCGGAACCGCGGCGCTACGCGCTCCATGAGGACCTCGGCTACATCTATCTCGGTTTGGGCGAGAACGAAAAGGCGATCAAGCAGTTCAAATGGGCGATCGACAACAGGCAACTCTATCCGGCTGAAACTTCGGAAGAGCGCACGACCACGGAACGGAAAATGGAGGCGCTGCGCGACACGATCTCCAGTGTCGAGCCACATTGGACCGCACTCGCCTACTCGAACCTCTGCCTCAGCGGCAATTACTGCAGCCGCCGGACAACCAATCTCGGCAGCCTGATCAGCGCCAACCAGGGCGGTATCGAGATCGGCTATCAACCGCCGGAAATTGGCTATGTCGACGGCCGCACGTTCCAGGGTTTCGCGCGGACCTACTTCAACTACGACCCGGGCACGATTGATCCGCAAGGCAAGAGCTTTCAGGGCGGCGTCGGCATCCGCTACAAACCGTTGCCTGACTACAACCTCGTGCTCTCCGGCGAGCGCCTGTTCAAGCTTGGCTCGAACGCCCAGAACAACTGGCTGGCGCGCGCAGCCTTTTCGACCAGCACGGGCTATGCGGGCTATATTGTCGAACCGACCGCAGGGCGCCCGCGATATAGCCTGTTCTATGTCGATCTCGCTGGCACACTTACCTCACCGCATCAATATCTAACCTACCTCGACGCGCGCGAGGGGCTGAACTTCGGGCTGGCCGACCGGCTCGTCGGCTCGCCATTCGCTTATACGATCTTTCGCGGCAACTATGGCGTCGGTGCAAATACATCAGCCGAGGCCGGCCTCGGTTTTTCGCTTCGCGGCTTCCTGGGTGGAGACGAGTATCATGCACCTCCCGTTGCTTTAGAGGTCTTGCCGCGTCTGGGCTATACTGTCTACGATTCGCTGGCACCGACGAGCGTGGTCTTCTCGATCACCCTCGTCGCGAGGTTCTGAGTGAACCTGCAAATGCTGACTTTGGCGATGTGGCGCTCCGGTTTGCTGCTGACCTTCACACTGACGTTCTTGCTAATGAACACTCCGGCAGAGGCGGCCTGCCGCGGCCTCCAGGGCACGTTCCTCCAGCTGACTGAGGCACAGGCCAGCCGCCCGGCCGGCGATTGGCGGCAACTCATCGACGAATTGCGGAGCCTCGCAATCGACAATCTCTTCCTGCAATGGACGGTGGCCGACAGGAAGGCGTTCTTCCAAACGGCGCGGTTCGAGACGCCGGTCAACACGCCGTTGCCGTACATTTTGGGGCTCGCAGCCCATGCCGGCATCCGCGTGTGGATCGGGTTGGCCATAGATACACGCTATTGGGAGGAGATCAAGCAGAGCCCTGAGCTGCTGCGCCCCTACTTCCATAAACGCCTGCAGGATTTGGCCGGCTTCCTCGGCGATCTCGATAGCTCCATCGCTGGCGCGCCGTTTGCCGGCTGGTATATCCCCGACGAAATCGACGACCGGACATGGCTCGAGCCCGCCAAGCGCGCGGTCTTGAAGAAATATCTCGCCGACACGGTCAAGCTTCTCAAGACACGACGGCCCGGTTCAAAGGTAGCGATCTCTGGCTTCAGCAACTCCTTCGCCGACCCTGATCTCCTTGCCTCGTTTTGGGTCGACGTGATCGAGAGTTCTGGCATCGATCTGCTGTTGTTTCAGGATGGCGTCGGTGAAGGGAAAGTCGCGCTCGAGGACATCGGGCTCTATTACGAGCCCCTCAACCGGGCGGTTCGTAGAGCAGGGGCCCAATTGGGAGCCGTTGTCGAGCTGTTCAGCCGCATGCCGAACGGGCAGCGAGTGCCGGCGATGCTCGCCAGAATCAGTGAGCAGATTGCCGTGGCGGACCGCTCGACGAGCTTTCCTCCCGTCGCCTTTTCCGTGCCGGACTATATGAGCAGTCTTGCGGGACAGCAGGCGGGCGTCCTTCTTGCGAATTTTCTGGGGACGCAGAAACGCTGCCGCAATTGACGAGAAGGAGCCGCTACCCGTCTTCCCCGGTTAGTGTTTAACGTATCGCCGTATTAAGCACGCTCGATAGCGGGGTTCCCCACGGGACCATTTCCTCGGCAAAATACCACCAGAAATATCCGCCGATATAGCTGGCAGGAAGGCCGGAAGTCGTCTTGGCCATTGGGTAATACTTGTTGATCTCGTTAATTTCGAAACTCGACCCGTATTGCGGGTTGGCGGTGCCCAATTCGCCGAACCCGACTTTGGAGTTGGGGAAAATGTTGGCAAGCTCGCCAAACACCCACGGCCAATTTGGCGTCTCCCCCGGACATTGGTCGGGATACCAGCTGACGAGCACGTAATTCACATTCAAACGAATTTTCTCGGTCTCGGAAGAGCGCTGATTCGCCGGCAAGTTCAATTGAAATTGCTGCCGGATCCAGGTGAACATGTCATTGCCGCCGTGATCTGCGGCAATACAATTATTCGACTCGGATGGTTCGCCTTCATAGAAGAAGGTAAGGGCAGTCGCCCCTCCCTGCGCGGACACCACATCGTACATCGCCTCGATCTTTGCTAGTGTATTTGAGCCGAGCCAGTTCCCGTTGACCTCGTTACCGATCTCCCAGATGTCGACTAGGTTGCCGAGCGCCTTCGTGTAGCTTTGCGTCCAACTGGCGATTTGATTGACTGTATATTGCCTCATATAGGAAGAATCGACCAACTCGCCCATGATGTAGGCGACATTGCGCAACTGCTGAATTGGTTTGAGATAATAAGAGGGGCGAACGCCGGCATCAAAGACGATCCGAGCGGTGGGTACTTGAGCCATTTGACTTAGAGAGTTGACCTCCGCGGCTGGTTTGCTGACATCGTCCAGGGTCACTCCATAGATTGGGGAGGGAACGCTCCTGCCGGCGATCGTTCCGCCAAATGCCGCAGGAGAAACCGTGCCCGAGAGCAAGAGGCCTGTCATCGTCATACATAAGGTCAGTTTACTCACCTCAGGCATTACAAGCTCCACGATCCGGCCATCATCCTTTAGGGGAGGGCCTCAAATTAACGCAAGACCCGTCAAAAATCTGTCCCGGGCATCGGGCGTGTCAAAAAAGGGGTTCGCTGTTAAGAACCGAACACTTCCGACAGCCTGTGCGCGACGCAAACCGTTGAGTTCGGCTGCAGGCTCTGCTCCGCCCGACCCTGGTGGCGTTGGTACCGGAGAGCGAAAACCTCCACTTGGTGTGCTCCCAGCCGATCGCGGCTTACGCGGCGCACCGGCGCAACCGCCTTGCTGTCTCAGCCCGCTACCAGCGGCGCGTGGACCGGTGCCGGTCTCGTTGACGAAAGTACGCCTCGGTGTCGCTGATGAGTGAGCGGCCGCCCGTCCCGACCCGCGCATTCGGCCCCGTTGCGTAGGGAGTTTCCGAGCGCCGGAGATGACGCTGAAACCCTTCGGCGGTTGGCCCGTGAATTGAGCATCCCGGCAAAGGGGCGTGTCTGCCAGCGGGTTCTGCTGATCGCGAACCTGCTCGAGGGGATGGAGCATGAGGAAGCGGCACGGCTGGCTGGGCTGAGCCGGTCAGCGGCTTACGACTGGCATAACCGCTATGAAGAGGGAGGCATTGAGGGATTGCGCGACCGGCCGCGCCCGGGTCGCCAGCCCCGGGTCGACGCCGTGACGAGCGCGCGGTTCAAGCAACGCATGGTCGCTGGCGCCGCGCTGGAGCGGGACGGGGTAGTGGCGTTTTGTGCGGTCGATGCGCAACGAATATTGAAGGAGGAGTTTGAGATTGATTGCAGCCTGTCGAGCACCTACCGGCTGCTGCAACGCCGTGCTGGTCGGCGGCACCGGCACCGGCAAGTCGCATCTGGCCATAGCCATCGCGCGAGCCTGCATTCGCGGTGGCGCAAGAGGCCGCTTCTACACCGTCGTCGACCTCGTCAACCGGCTTGAAAGCGAAGCCCGCGCCGGCCGGCAGGGGCGGCTCGCCGAATATCTCACCCGCATGGACTTCGTCGTGCTCGACGAACTCGGCTACCTGCCGTTCGCCCAGACCGGCGGCCAGCTACTCTTTCATCTGATCAGTCGGCTCTATGAGCGCACTTCCGTCATCATCACCACCAATTTGGCCTTTGGCGATTGGCCCAGTGTGTTTGGCGACGCCAAGATGACAACCGCGCCCCTCGATCGCCTGACCCATCATTGCGAAATCATCGAAACCGGCAACGAGAGCTGGCGCTTCAAAAACCGCGCCTGAGTGCCACCCCGGCTTGCCTGTCCCAAGACCGGTGAGGGGTCCCTTTTCCATGCCGATCCGGGGTCCCGATTGCTTGCCGTTTGACACCAGGAGCATCCCGCTCCGCAGGAGAGAACCCTATGACTACCCACAAACTGGATTTGACCCGGACCAGGGCTGCCCTGGCTCAGTTCGACGCCGGTAAGCCGGCCCGGGACAAAATGCTCGACGACGCCCAAACCGACGCCGAAGTCGTGGCATGGGACGACGCCGAGCAGAGTGCCCTGCGCGTCGTGCGTCTTGCTTTCTACGACGATAGCAAGGACCGCAACCGCCGCGACAACTGCATGCTCGCAGACCTCCGCTGGCTGCGTCAGCTCTGCGCGGAGGCGGTTTAATGGCCACGCCGGGTTTCACCCACTTCATTGTCACCGGGATCGGTGTGCGCGAAGCACGGTCGGCCGTCGGTCGAGACGTCCTTGTGCGTGATCGCGCTGGCCGCCAGCAGGTTAAGCTCCAGGTCCTGAAGAACCGGAGAAGCATCGGCTACGTCGCCGAGCCGCAGTGGTTCGACGAGGCCCTGGTCTTCCTCAACCACGATGCGGCCGGCCGTCGATCTGTACCGCCGAGCCCGCCGGCACGCGCCGACGATCGGCAAAGGCGTATGGGCCGCTGCGTCGACCTGGTCAGCAAGAACGCTGTGCTGCACCCGGCCTGGCCCGGCAACCAGTAAGCCTCTCACCCCTGTACGCTGCGGCGTGTGGGGGTTCGGGGGTCAGGAGCAATCCTGCTCCCAGGAGAACCCCGAAACGGCCCTCCACTGGAGGATCGAACGCGCTGAGGATTGGCAGCAGCTCGCCGAGGACGATGAGCAGCGGAAAATCACCGAGGCGATCGTCTGGGCCGCGCTGGTCTACCACTTGAGCGACGTGACCGAGAAGAACGTCGACGAGTGGCGCTTCCGCCAGGAATTTGCCCGTCGCGTCGGCGACTTCTACCCGATCACCCGGCCTCGCTCGCAAGACCACAAGCGCAACCTATTCACCCGCGCCGAGCTCGAGCGGCGGATCGGTCTCTCGACGAACGTCACCACGACCAGTCGCGCGGCCTTCCAGAAGAAGCTGATCGACAAGATGGTCAGCGACCTTACCGGCGTCATCCGCGCGTAGCGAGCCCACACCCCTGCATGCAGAAGCGTGCGGGGGCTGGGCCGTCGAAGGCATCCCGCCTCGAGAAGGAAAGCATCCATGCAACCAATGAAGCTCGCCGAGGTGCGCAAGCACACCGGCAGGCAGCTCACCTATGCGGAAGCGATAAGACTCGCCAACCCGGGCGACCCGTTCCTCCGCAACATGGCCATCGCCTTGTCGCTCCATACCTGGAACAACACTGCCCAGGACTGGCTGCGCCTTGAGGCGGCCCTCGTGATCCTCCACCACAAGCCGCGGAGGACGTGCCGGTGAGCAAGCCCGAAATGAACCTGGGCGTCGATGCCCCCGACAAGGTGGCCGGCGTCCTCACCGCCGCGGCGACGGCTTACCAAACCAGCGCCGTGGAGCTCTCCGCCGCCTGGCAGGATCGCCATATCCCAATGATCTGGGCGGCGATTGCCAGTGAGCTCGATATTGCCGCTTGGAAGATCGAGAAGCTCGTCAAGCACCGGCTCGACCGGAAGCATTCCCCAACACGGCGGAAAGAGTAACAGCCGCCTCAGCCCCTTCAGCAGCAGTTGAGGGGGCTCACGGCGTCGGAGCATTCCGCTCCGATGGAGACACCGATGGGTTATACCCATTATTGGACACAGACCCGCGACTTCACCCGTGATGAATGGGTGCAGATCCGAGGGGACTTCGAGGCGCTGCGAAAGACGTCCAGCACGTTCAGGGCATCCCGCTCGCGAACGGAAACGGCGATCTCGGCACGTCACCAGAAGTCACGGATCAAAAGATCTGGTTCAACGGCGCCGGCGACGACAGCCACGAGACCTTCTGCCTGAACCGAGTTCGGCCGCCGAGGGAATCGTGGCAGTCCAGTCGCGGCGGCGACTTCTGCAAGACGGCCCGGAAGCCTTACGACCTGGCCGTCACAGCGGCCCTCTGCTACCTCGCCTCCGTCACCGACCCGATATCTCACACCGTGAGCTCGGACGGGCACGGGCGCGACTTCCTCGATGGCCTTGCCGAGACCCGGCGTGCGCTTCCCCGCTACGCCAACATCCTCGACATCCCGAGGGGGATCCTGCAGCGCGACCGCTGGTGCATGCCTTGGGTGAGCTGCCGTGAAGAAAGCGGCTTCGACGTCAAGTTCTGCGTCGACGGCAAAGGCTACATCGAGCACCTCGAGACCGGCGACTGGTACTGCTTCGAGACGCATCTCGCGCTCGCGCAGTTCCTGGACAAGACCAAAGAGGTCAAGTTCCCCCCGCCGGCATAAGGTGCGCTTCGGCGCCTATGTCGACGACGTAGGAAACGTCGAGCCGAACATCTACAACGCGTACGGCAGCTTCGACGCGGCCCGCCACAAGCGGATCGCGACAGCGCAGGCCTTCGCTTTGGCCCCGCTGTTTGACAGCCGCTACACCCCAGACGTCGCCAACCACCTGCAGAAGCCCCCGGCCTACGTGCGACCCGGCGAAATGCCGGAGCCGGCCACTCGCCACTACAGCTTCGACGAGCTCCTCAAAGCGCTCGCGTAGCCACAACGCCCTCTCAGCAGCAGTTGAGGGGGCGTGGCGTCGAAAGGAGAACCCCTGCAATGACAGGCTTCTATCAGAAAACCGGTCTCGGTCCGGCGATGTACGACTACGTCACCGGGCTCGACTGGAAAGACTACCTCGGCGACTACTTCGGCAACGAGCTGAAGCCCCTCAACGCGGCCTACAACCGCATGATGGGCGAGACCCGCCAGGGCGACCGAATCGTGTTCTATTGGGACGCGGCCGGCGACTGGATGGGTTGGTCGTTCATGTTCGACCGCGTCACCGACATCGGCGCGGTCGCAGATGGGTGGCTCGTCCGCCAACGCCTGCACGTCTTTCCCGCACGTCAACCGGACGGCCGGATCCAAGAGCTCCGCTGGGAGCTGATGCCGCCCGCCGATTACCCATAGCCACAACGCCCCCTCGGCAGCAGCTGAGGGGCTCGTGGCGTCAGGAGCATCCCGCTCCAGGAGAACCCCGAGCCTCTCTATTCGATACCAGATCGCCAGGCGTTTCATGATTGGTTGGCCAACAGGCTGAACCGAAACGTCGGCCGACCCGCGCGAACCGCATCGTGCCCGTTGGCGACTTGGGTGCGCCAGGTCAACAAAACCGCCGGCTGCACGTCTGCTTTGCCGGACAAGAGATGGTCCTGGCCGATCCTGACGAGCCAACCGGACAATTCGACGAGATACCCCAATGGTGCGCGGATTTTGTCGAGGCGTTTGACACGCTCGTTGAGCGCGGACCGACAACCGGCGATATCGCCCTGTCTGTCCTAGACGACGTTGACTAGCCACGCCGCCCCCTCAGCAGCAGTTGAGGGGGTTCGTGGCGTCAGGAGCATCCCGCTCCTGGAGAAGTTACGATGCAGACCATTAAATTCGACCGTCCCTCTCACTTCGATTCACGAGGACGGAACGGATACCTGCCGACCTATGGCGTGGCCCCTTTCAATATGGGAACCGGTGACTCTGACGAGGTGCATATCCACCCGATCACGTCCCGGGGCAATCCCAGTGAGGCATGCCGCGTCACCATCCGCAAGAGCGCCATTTCCGACCTGATCAAGGCACTTATCGACGCACTCGGTCCGCCTCCGGGCGAGATTGCCGACAAGAGCGACGACAAGCGCTCCAGGCCGTCGCTAACCTCGATTTCAACAGCTTCGGGCGACTGATGCCGGAGATAGAGGAATAGCACCCCACGCCCGCCTCCTCAGCAGCAGTTGAGGGGGCTCGCGGCGTCAGGAGCATCCCGCCCCGAAGGAAAAAGCACATGCCCAAATGGCAAGTCAGCCTGACCCGTGACGCCAGCTAAAGACGCCGAAGTTGTCATCGAGGCGGAGACTGCGGAGGAAGCCAAACGGATCTTCCTCCACGATATGGATCGCGATGCGCTTGCGTGGCGGGAGGGCGACTGGCTCGGCGACACTGACGTCGTCGAAGTCCTCCCGGCTCGCGACGACGCGGAACTGACCGCTCTTGACGCCGGTGGACAGAAGCCGAGACATAATGACGGCGCCAGTCGCAACGTGTTCGCTGACATCGCCGACGAGATCCGCCGCATCCTCGAGGACAATGACGCCGGCAAAGGGCGCGTATTCGTCGACCCCGAAGACGTCGTCCGACTGCGCAGTATTGCCGGCCGTCTGGGCGCGATGGCCGGCGTGCTCACCCCAATAGACCAATAGGCTGACCAACTAAGTCACCGGCACCTCGACCCCACTACGCAGTAGTGTAGTGGGGTCGAGCCGTCGAGGCATTTCGCCTCGATGGAGTAACCAGTGAAAGTTCATTTTATCGCTGTCTCGCAGAACGCGAAGACCGGCCCCATCCCCGTCTCGATCATCGAACGGGCGTCATGTTGGCCCGGCTGCGCGCTCTACGAGAATGGCTGCTACGCGGAAACCGGCGCTCTCGCGATGCACTGGGTTCGCGTATCCCGTGGCCCGGCTGGTGGATCCTGGTCGGAGTTCTGCTCAAAGGTCGCAGCGCTCCGACCCGGCCGTCTGTGGCGCTACGCCCAGGCAGGTGACCTGCCGGGGTATGGCCCGCACATCGACGGCGCGCTCCTCCAAGAGCTCGTCGCCGCCAACAGCGGCAAGAACGCTATCGCCTTTACGCACAAGCCCGTCCTCGGCGACGATCCTGTCGCTGTCGAGAACCGGGCCTGATCACCGCGGCTGTTAAGGCCGGCTTCACGGTCAATCTTTCGGCCGACAACCCCGCACACGCGGACAGGTTGGCCGACCGGGGGATCGCCCCCGTCGTGACCGTGCTCGCCCGAGCCTACGCGCGCCGCGCGATTCGGCACCGCTTCAAGAGAAAACGGGATGAGTGGGCCGAGACGATCGGCGACTGGCGTGATCGCACGGCCTCGTTGCCACGATACACGCAGGCGCGAAGACGCATCGCGATCTGCCCCGCCACCTACTCCGACGCCGCCTGCAAGACCTGTGGAGCCTGCGCCGGCGTCCGGGATGCCGTGATCGGTTTCCCCGCTCATGGTGCTTGGCAGAAGGTTGAAAAGGCTATTGCCCACGAGACGTGCCGCCTGGCGAGCCGTGGGTATTCCGTGATCACCCGACGATGGCTGAGGTCATCGCCGAGGAGGCAACAGCAGCCTGACGCCTTCGCCCTACCTATCAGCAGATGGGTAGGGCCGAGGCGTTGGAGCATCCCGCTCCGAAAGGAGTCACCCCATGAGCTTCAAACCCGAGGTCATCGCCGATACATCAGTCAAATGGTGCGGCAACGCGCTGCGCTTCGCGACCCGCGAGGAAGCAGAGGCCAACGTCCGAGACCTGATGATGCGGTGGTTCGCCGTCCGCGAGACCCGCGTAGTCGAAAGCGACGACCCCGTGAACTACCGTTACGTCGACGGCCGGCTCGAAAGTTACATAGACGGCCGGCTCGAAAGTCTCACATCGGAGGCAGCGACGCCGGCGCAATGAGTTAATTACAACCCCGCTAGACTGCGTGTCTGGCGGGGTTTTTGCGTTCTGCGCTGATCCCAGAGATCGAGCGGTTCGAGGATATGGCCATCGGCGTCGATGGCGTTGTAGGCGAGTCCGGACCCGTCTCCTTTCGGATGCATGCAATGCGATGATCCTAACGGACGGGCGACCTCGGAGTGAGGCTTTAAGTGCGCCCCACGGCCGGCTGTGAAGGATAGGCCGCGGCACTCGGCGTCTCGGCCTCGAGGCTCGCGATGGCGCGGCCGCGCGTCTCCGGGAGAAGCAGCAGCATCACGATCATCAGCCCGTGGGCTAAAGTCGAAAACAGCGCGATTGCCGTGCCGAGCGGCATGACCGCCGTCGCAAAGCCGATCGCGGTCATAAACACCGAGCCGATCGCGCGGCCGGCATTGTAGCAGAAGCCC
>Ga0210399_10000966_pt1 | contig 22522 bp, 20 predicted proteins | sample IncBWC14MmetaG_FD_150865 | JGI IMG/M metagenome (GOLD analysis project Ga0210399, IMG submission 150865) | Forest soil microbial communities from Barre Woods Harvard Forest LTER site, Petersham, Massachusetts, United States - Inc-BW-C-14-M | ecosystem: Environmental > Terrestrial > Soil >... | reverse complement strand
GCGGCTATCCCGGCGGCTTCGCCGCCGGCCTGATCGCCGCCGGCGGCACGCTGGGCATCCTGCTGCCGCCCTCGATCACCATGATCCTGTACGCGGTCGCCTCCGAGCAGTCGCTCGGCCGCCTGTTCCTGGCCGGCATCGGACCGGCCCTACTGCTGGTCGGGTTCTTCGCCGGCTACGCCGCCTGGCGCTACCGCTTCGAGACGCGCCGCGCGCGCACGACCCGCGCCGGCGGCGGCATCGACTCGGCCCTGCTGTCGACCGAGAGCTACACGCTCCGCCAGCGCTTCGCCGCCCTGCCGAGGGTGCTACCCTTCGTCATCCTGCTGACCGGTGTCATGGTGGCGCTCTATGGCGGCTTCGCCACGCCGTCGGAGACCGCGGGTCTGGGCGCCGTGCTGGCGCTGGTGCTGATCGCCGTCATCTACGACACCTGGCGGCCCAAGCAGCTCGATCCGATCCTGGTCAACACCATCCGCGAATCGACCATGCTGATGATGATCATCGGCATGTCGCTGCTCTACTCCTACGTGATGAGCTACCTGCACATCAGCCAGTCGGCGGCCGAGTGGATCGTGGCGATGCATTTCTCGCGCTGGGTGCTGCTGGCCGCCATCCTGGTGCTGGTGGTGATCCTGGGCTTCTTCCTGCCGCCGGTCTCTATCATCCTGATGACCGCGCCCATCATCCTGCCGCCCTTGAAGGCCGCCGGCTTCGACCTCGTGTGGTTCGGCGTCGTCATGACCATCGTCATGGAGATGGGGCTGATCCATCCGCCGGTCGGCCTCAATCTCTTCGTCATCAAGAACATCGCGCCCGACATCCCCTTGAGCGACGTCATCTGGGGCGTGCTGCCGTTCGTCGGCCTGATGATGGTGGCGGTGGTGGTCCTGTGCTTCGCGCCGGAGATCGCCATCTGGCTGCCCGACAGGCTGATCACGACGACGCGTTAATCTTGCCGGACCGCGGACCTTCAGGTCCGCATCTTCATCGTTGGTTCAATAACATGAGCGGGCCTGGAGGCCCGCGGTCCGGCAAGACGCTTGATCATCGCTTGGCCGACGCCAGCTTTTATATCGCGTGCATTTCTTCCTCTTGGTAGGGTCGAGGCGCCCAACGCAGAGCAGAAGAGGCCCCAAAATGGATACAACGACGCTTGTCGCCCGACGCGAGAGGGCGCTGGGAGCCGGAGCGCCGTTGTTCTACGACAAGCCCCTGCACATCGTCCGCGGCGAGGGCGTGTATCTGTTCGACGAAACAGGCCGCCGTTACGTCGACATGTACAACAACGTGCCGTGCGTCGGACATGCCAATCCGCACGTCGTGGAGGCGATGGCGCGCCAGCAGGCCACGCTGAACGTGCACAGTCGCTATCTGCACGAAGGGATCGTGGCCCTCGCAGAACGCCTCGCGGCACTCCATGGTCCGGCGATCGAGAGCGTCGTCTTCAGTTGTTCGGGGACCGAGGCCAACGAGGTGGCCCTGCGGATGGCGCGCGGCGCCACCGGCAAGACAGGCATCGTCTGCACCAACGCCACCTATCACGGCAACAGCGAAGCGGTCGGCAAGATGACACGCATGGGCGCCGGCCAGAACAGCGTCGTCAGCGACGTGTGCGCCATCCCCTTCCCCGAGAGGCTTCGGCCGCTCGTGCCGGGGGCGAGCGAATCCGACCTCGCGGAGGCCTATCTCGAGCGCCTCCGCAGCGCGATCCGCAGCCTCGAAGAAGACGGCGTGGGGTTCGCAGGCTTCATCGTTTGCCCGATCTTCGCCAACGAGGGACTGCCCGACGTACCGCGCGGATTCATGGCTCGCGCGGCGGAAATGGTGCGGGCGGCCGGCGGATTCCTGATCGCCGACGAGGTGCAGGCCGGATATTGCCGCACCGGGCGCTGGTGGGGCTACGAAGGTGCCGGCTTCACGCCCGACATCGTCGTGACCGGCAAGCCGATGGGCAACGGCCTGCCGCTCGCGGCCACGGCCGCCAGCAAGGGCCTTGTCGACGGATTCCGGGCGAGGACGCGCTATTTCAATACCTTCGCGTCGAGTCCCCTGCAGGCGGCGGTCGGCATGGCGGTGCTCGATGTCATCGAGCGCGAAGGACTGCAGGAGAACGTGGCGCGCGTCGGCGCCAGCCTCAAGGCGTCGCTGCACGAACGCAAGAAGAAGTGCGCTACCATCGGCGACGTTCGCGGCCATGGGCTGTTCATCGGGGTGGAGATGGTGAAGCGCGGCAGCGCGCTCGAGCCGGATTCCGATCGGGCGATCGAGGTCGTCAACAAGCTCAAGGATCGAGGTTTCCTCACCAGCAATGCCGGCGCCTTCAGGAATGTCGTCAAGATCCGGCCTCCGCTGGTCTTTGGACAGCACGATGCCGACGAATTCCTCACCGCCTTCGACGCGACGATTGCCGAGATCGATGGCTGAAGGCGTCGCGGCTGACTCTTTCAGGCCGGCGGCGCTGGCGGCCCTCAGCGCGTTTCCCATCGACCCAGACGCTCTCGAGCGGGTGTCGCTGTCGGAAAACGTCACCTACCGGGTGGTCGACCGCCGCGACGGCGTCGCCTACGCGTTGCGCCTTCACCGGCCCTGGTATCACACGCTCGACGAACTGATCTCGGAGCGCCTCTGGATCCGCGCGCTGGCCGACGCGGGCGTCGCCGTCCAGGCGCCATTGCGTACCCGCGACGGGCAGGAGTACGCGTTGGTGACGGTTCAGGGCACCGGCGAACGGCGCTTCGCCGGACTGGCGCGCTGGGCGACGGGACGCGTGCTGGCCGAGGTGCTGCGCGAAACAACCGACACCCGGATCGCCGAACACCATTTCACGCGGCTCGGCGCCGTCACGGCGTCGCTCCACGACCAGGCCGCGACCTGGCAGCCGCCGGCCGCGTTCACGCGGCATGCGCTGGACGCGAACGGCTTTATGGGCAGCACGCCGCACTGGGGACCGTTCTGGGACCACCAAGTGCTGTCGGCCGCAGAGCGCCGGCTGATGCTCGACACGCGGGCGCGCCTGCATGCGGCGCTCGCCCGGCTGGACCGGCAACCCTCCGTCTACAGCATGATCCACGCCGACATGCATCCCGGCAACGTCCTGGTGGACGGCGACAGGCTGACCGTCATCGACTTCGACGACGCGGCCTGGGGCTGGCACGCCTACGACATCGCGGTGGCCCTGGTGCATCATCAGGACGGCCCGAACCTAGCGGCGTTCGAGCGCGCCTACATCTCCGGCTACCGGTCGGTTCGGCCGATTTCGGACCAGGTCTTGAGGTCGGTGCCGATGTTCCGGCTGGTTCGCGGGCTGGCCCAGATCGGCTGGTATCACCAGCGCCCCGAACTCAACCGGTCGGCACGATTTGACGAAGTGAAAACCGTCGTGCTCGCACAGTGCCTCTCGTTCGGACGGGCACTTTGACGGGAGCTGGGGGCACATCGACCGACCATCTTCAATCGCGGGAGGATCATATGGTGACGAGAACTGGCGGCTGCCTGTGCAGGGCGGTGCGATACGAATGCGCCGGCGAGCCGCAGTTTGCGCTGCAGTGTCATTGCCGGGACTGCCAGCTGCAGAGCGGCGCGCCTCACGTCGCGGCGGTGCGCATGCCGTCGGCGGATTTCCGCATCGTCCACGGCTCGCCCAGGCGCTACATCGCCAAGGCCGATTCCGGGAACGACATCACGCGTGTCTTCTGCGGCGACTGCGGCACGCCGCTCTATGTGCAGGTGTCGACCCGGCCCGACATCGTCGGCGTCCGGGTCTGCACGTTCGACGATGCGAGCTGGTTCCGGCCCGAAGCCAACATCTTCGTCAAGAGTGCGCAGCCGTGGGACCACATGGATCCTGCCGTGCCGACGTTCCCGGCCTATCCGACCGGCAAGTCGTACTGAATCGGCACTGCGCCAGCACTAGACAATCGAACTCGGCCGGTAGAACGGCTGATGCTCGGAAGTATCAATATAATCGGCATAGAACTTCCGGGCGTGCGGCAGCAGCGCCACCGAGAGCTTGCGCCGTTCGGCTTCGTCGTCGCTCAGCGCCTTGTTGAGGTCGTCGTGCAGCGCCTTCAGCGCCACCGTGCGGTCGACCTTGGTGAAGGTGCCGTCCTTGTAGATCACCTCGCCGTCGCACATCGTCATGGTGACGGCCTGGTTCTTGGCGCGCTGGACCACGGCGTCGAGCGTCGGCGTCAACTCGTCGAGATAGGGATAGGCGATGCTGTCCCAGTCGAGCAGCACCATGTCGGCCGCCTTGCCGACCTCCAAGGAACCGATGCTGTCGCCGAACGGCGTCGTCCGGGCGCCGCCCACGGTCGCCATGCGCAGCACCTGCGCCATGGTCGGCACGTCGGCCTCGACCATGCCCGGCACGCGGTGCGCGCGCAGCACCAGCTTCAGCTCCTGCAGCATGTCGCGGTCGTCGTTGATGCCGGCCTCGTCCAGCCCGATCGCGGTGTTGATGCCCTTCTTCTCGAAGAAGTTGAGCGCCGCCACGCCCGAGCGCAGGCGGAAGTTGGACGAGCAGTTGTGGCAGACGCAGCCCTTGGCCGCGGCCAGGCGATCGATGTCCTTCTCGTTCAGCCACACGCCGTGGCCCAGGGTCAGGCGGTTGTTCACCATGCCGAAGCGGTCGATATATTCCAGCGCCGTGCAGTTGCCGCGTCGCCAGGCATATTCCTTCTGGTAGGCGGTCTCGACGAGATGCATGTGCATGGGCACGTCATACTTGGCCGAGGCGTCGGACAGCACCGTCAGCGCCTTGTCCGAGCACCAGTGGAGATTGGCGGGGGCGAGCTGGATCTTCACCCGGCGCTTGTTGTGGTGCTGGGCATGGAAGCTCTTGAACATGTCCATGGCGTCGTCGAGGCTCATCTTGAAGCGCTCGAACCAGCGCTTCATCGGCCCCTGCAGCTCGGCCGGCAGGCCGGCCACGAACTCCTCGTCGGCCTGGTAGACGAGCCGATTCTGGTCGCGCACCGCGTAGCAGTAGCTGACCCGCATGCCGACATCCTCGTAGGCGCGGATCAACTCGCCCGAGCGCTTCTCGACCTCGGCCAGCGTGCCCGGCATCCAGCCATGGATGTGCTGCACGGTGGTGATGCCCGAGCCGATCATCTCGAAGGCCGAATAGAGCGTGTCGAGATAGAGATCGAGGTTGCGGATCACCATGCGGGTGATGAACCAGAGCTCGAGCGGCATGTCGGGCGAGCCGAGCTGCACCGGCGTCAGGCCGACATGATGGTGGCCGTTGACGAAGCCCGGCAGCAGGATCTCCTTGCCGTTGCCGATCACCGGCACGGTCGGATGCTTCCTATGCAGGTCGTCGTAGGTCCCGACGGCCACGATGACGCCGTCCTCCTGCATCACCGCGCCATCCTTGATCTCGTTCCAGGCGAAACGGTCCTTTACGCCGGTGATGGTGGCGCGGCTGCGAATGAGACTGGTGGCCATGGCAGGCTTCTCCTTCAAACGGTTTATACGGGCTTTCAGGCGGTGGCGGCGAGCGCTTCCTGCTCGGCAAAGGCGCGGTCGACCTCGTCGCGCAAGAGCTCGGTGAGCTGGATGCGGATGGCCTCGGCCTCGCGTGAGAACAGATTGCGCGGCCGCGGCAGGACGATCGGGAAGACGGTCTTGATGCGGCCCGGCCGGGCGGTGAACACGACGACGCGGTCGGCCAGCGCCACCGCCTCGTCGATATGGTGGGTGACGAACAGCACCGAGGCGCCCGAATCGCGCCACACGTCGAGCAGGAAATCCTGCATGCGGGCGCGGGTCTGCACGTCGAGGGCGGCGAACGGCTCGTCCATCAGCAGCACCTTGGGCCGCATGGCGAGCGCCCGGGCCACGGCCACCCTCTGGCGCATGCCGCCCGACAGCTCGTCCGGCCGCTTGTCGATGGCGGCGCTCAGCCCCACCCGCTGCAGCGCCTCGGCGGCGACGGCGCGGCGCTCGGCCTGCGAGGCGCCGCGGATGGCGAGGCCGAAGCTCACATTCTGCCACACCGTCAGCCAGGGAAAGAGCGAGGTCTCCTGGAAGATCAGGCTGCGGTCGGGCGACGGCGTCTCGACCTTGTCGCTGAACGACCAGATCTGCCCTTCGGTGGCGTCCTCGAGGCCGGAGATGAGATAGAGCAAGGTGCTCTTGCCGCAGCCTGACGGCCCGATGAAGACAACGAACTCGCCGGGCTGGATATCGAGGTCGATGTCGCGCAGCGCCTCGTGCGCCCGCTTGGTGCCGGCCGCCCAGATCTTGCCCACGCCGCGGCAGACCACGGCGTCCTTGGACGAGAATGTCGGGGCGCGGTCAGAGGACACGCAGCTTCTCCTTGGTGTCGGGCAGCCAGTAGAGGATGCGGCGCTGGGCGAGCCGCAGCAGCCAGTCGAAGGTGAATCCCAGCACGCCGATCACGGCGATGGTGAAGAACACCAGCGACGGGTTGAAGGTGTTGCGCGCCAGCATGATGACCTGGCCCATGCCGTAGCCGACGCCGGTCGATTCGGCGATCAGCACCACCATCCAGGCGCCGAACAGGTTGAGCCGCAGCACCGCCAGCATGCCGGGCAGGATCGCCGGCACGATGACCCTGGCATAGATCTGCCGCTTCGTGGCGCCCATGGTGCGCGCGACATTGATCAGGTTGGGGCTCACGTTGTCTATCTGGCTGATGGTCGCCAGAACCATGTGGAAGAACAGCGCCACTACCACCATGAAGATCGCCGGCGCATTGCCGATGCCGAACATGAAGATCGCCACCGGCAGCCAGGCGATCGGCGACACCGGCGAGAGCAGCGTGATGGTGGGCAGCACCAGCCTGTCGAAGACGTGCCAGTAGCGCACCATGACGCCGATGCTGATCGCCAGCACCGAGGCGATCACCAGGCCCGCGAACACGCGCATCGTGGTGGCGCCGACGGTGATCATCACCGATTCGAAGGCCGACGGAGCCGCGTTCATCGACTGGCCGACCTGCCAGCGCGTGGCGGTGTTGAAGAACTTGCCCTGCTCGGCGATGTTGCCGAGGAAGATGTGCGGCGGCGGCAGCAGCTTGGGATCAGCCCAGCCGAACGCCCAGCACAGCTCCCAGATGCCGGCGAACAGGCCGATCGAAAGACACGTCCACCAGATCTTTGACAGCGTGTCGAGACCGGCCATCGACGCGAACAGGCGGGTTACCGCCGCCGGGCGGGATGCTCCGGCGGCGGCGCCCGCATCACCGTCGCGCGCGACGACGGTCATCAGGCAGACTTGTACTTGAGCTTGCTGTAAAGGTCGGGGTTCTCCTTGATGACCTCTTCGAGCAGCGTCCAGTCGATGGCATCGCGGCCGGGCTTCTTCTTGATGTAGCCCATCTCCATGACGCTGTCGGTGCGCTGCAGGATGAAGTCGGTCTGGTTGCGCGCATCGACCACCGCCGGCTGCTTGCCCTTGGCGATCTTGGCGTTCTCCATCGAGGTCTTGTAGTACTTGCCGACCAGCTCGGTCAGCACTTCGTCGGGCTTCTGCTCGGCGTCGTACTGCGCCTGCATCATCGCCTTGATGATCGCCTTGAGCCCGGCCGGATTGTCCTTCATCAGGCTCGCGCGCGCGGCCAGCACGCAATCGGTGTAACCCTTGCCGTACATGTCGACGCCATCGGTCAGCATGACCGCCCCCTTGACGTCGGCCACCAGGGCCGAGGCGTAGGGCTCGATGGTGCAGATCCAGTCGAGCGCGCCCGCCTTGAAGGCCTCGACGGCCTCCGGCGTGTTGCCCATGTAGCGCACCTTCACGTCCTTGAAGGCGACGCCGTGCTTCTTCAGGTAGTCGTAGGGCATGACCTCCAGCGTATCGAGCTGGAAGGTGCCGAGCGTCTTGCCCTTGAGTTTTTCGGGCGTATCGAGGCCCGGTTGGGCGACGATGGCGCAGCCTTCGACGCCGCCGCCGGCCACGATCTTGACCGGGGCGCCCGCGTCGTAGAGCGACATGAAGCTGGTGTAAGGCATAAGCCCGACATCGACCTGGCCCATGCCGAGGAACGTCACCATCTCCGCCGAGGTCGGCGTGTTGACGAATTCGAGTTCAACGCCGGCCGCCTTGGAGTACTGCCGCGAATGGGCAAGGAAGATGTTGAGGTTGCAGAAGCCCGACCCATGGGTCGACTTGACGCCCGCCGCGGCATGCGCCGGACCGCCCAGCATCATGCCCGGTCCCATCGCCATGGTGACGGTCGTGGCGGCGGCTGCGCCCTTCAGAAAGCGGCGGCGCGAGGGAACGGCGGCGCCTGAGAAATCCATCTCGGAAAGCTTGGGAAAATGTGTACAGCCAATGCGATCACACATGACGTGTTCCTCCTCGATCAGCGGGTTGTTGGTTCGGGATCGGCTTGTCGGTGTTTCTGGCCCTGACGACTCCTTGCCGGCCGCCGCGAACGACCGCCGTCATCGAAATTGTCGGCACGCCAACCGAAGAGAACCGCTGATGCGGCCTGCGCTGACGGAAAAGGAGCAAGGCCCGTGCCAGCCGACGCAGCGAAAGACAATAGAAGCGCCGTTTAAGCAGAAGCGCCGTTTAAGCGACTTTCCCGATTTGCTGCACTGCGGTCGCCCAAAACTTCATCACCCGTTCAGGGCTGCGATCAAAAAATGAGCGCGAGACGCCGGAAGTCACGGCTTGAATGCTTGACAAGGGGAGCGCGTCCTACCGATTCTCCATACAACCGCAGGATGCCGGGGGCGCTTCAGCATGGAATCCCTTGATGCGTTGCTGTTGATGCGGATGACCGAGCGGCTTCTCGGCCTGCTCGCCGGTGGCCTCTGCATCGTGCTGGGCTATCGCCTGTTCGTGAAACTTCCCGAGAAGACGGATTCCAGCGGAAAGGTGGTGCTGCCGGGCGGCGTCAGCATCTGGCTGTCGCGCGTCGGCCCCGGAATCTTCTTCGCGCTATTCGGGGCGGCCATCGTGGCCTACTCCTTCGCTAGCGCCGTGAAGGTGACGAACGAACAGACCGGCCCCTCTTCCCGCGCGCCCGCGGGCACGACGGCCGGGACGCCCGCCACGACCCGACAGGAAATCGCGGCCATGTCGGATCGCTCGACGGAGCAGGCCAAGCGCGAAGCGCGGCAGCAGCAGCTCATGGTGCTGCGCGGCACGCTGGTCGATCTCAATGCCACGATCGATCACCTCGGCCGCGATGCCGCCTCGCCGGATCGGGATCGGCTGATCGTTGGCCTGCAGATGGCCAAGATGCTCCTGCTGCGCGGCGCCTGGGATGCGGCCTGGGGCGACCCTGACCGCTTCCAGTCCTGGATCAACAGCGGCGCCCTCCCGCCCCCGCCGGCCGCGATGGACGAGCCCGCAGGTCTCTATCTCGCCGGCCAGACGCGATAAGGAGGGCGGGACATGCGAGCCCTCTTGGCCTTGTTGTTGCTCCTCGCGGGATCCGCAGCGCGGGCCCAATGCCCGCCGCCACACGATTGGAGGGGCTTCTACCCGCCGGCGCTCCTCGATCGGACCGCGCGGTTGACGGCGCCCGACCTGCAATCGAACTTCGACCAATTCATGCTGCCGCGCCTGACCGACCAGCAGCGCCGCGCTCTGGCAGGAGTCAGCCTCGACTTCAGCCAGCGGGAAGATCCCACGCATCCCCTCAATTTCTATGCGGCGCGCGGCGGCAAGATCGTCCTGCCGCTTTCGTCGGTCCGACTGGTGACCGACCTCACGCTCGCCATCGCCTGGCTGAACCGCCACCGGCTGCCGGAGCGAAAGGTCTTCGACTATGCCGCCATGCTGGCCTATCGCGGGCCCGCGCCCGACGGCGTGCGCGCCTTGCCCCTGGTGGCCCTTGGCGTGCCGGAGAATGCCACCAGCGAGGCGGAGGTCGGCGACCTGTTCCAGAAGCTGCTCATAGACACCACAATATTCATCATGGCGCACGAGATGGGCCATCTCTTCCACAACCATCATCCCAACGTGAGCGCGGCCCAATCGCGCCTGCAGGAAAGCGAGGCGGATGCCTTTGCCGTCGAGTTGATGGGCCGCATGGGCGCGCCTCCCGTCGGCATCAGCTACTACTTTACGATGGCCACGCCCTTCGAATGCCCGGCCCGCAGCACCCATCCGCTGACCGGCGAGCGGGTCAATCGCCTGGCGGCCACGTTGCGCGACAACGCCGCGCTGTTCGTACGGGACAAGCCCTCGCCCCAGCACGAGCAACAGCTCATCGAAACCATCGCCCGGGAACTCGAAGTGTTGGCGAGGCTGCTCGACGATCCGGACATACGGGAATCCACACGCCTGATCGGCCAATCGTCCAAGGTCGCCGACTTTGCCGGCGCCAGCGCGTCGAGCGCCGTTCCGCGTGCGCCCCCGCCTGGAACGGTTCGTCAGGCCTTCGACGGCTCCTATGTCGGCAAATGGGCCGACGCTACCGCGGCGCTCGACTTTCGCATGACCTTGCGGCGGCAAGGGCAGATCGTGCGCGGCAATTACGAGTTCGGAATGGGCGCCGCCGAGCTCGAGGGAACCGTCACGGGCGACCAGCTGGACTTCGCCTGGCGCTGGGGCAACGACTATTTCGGGCGCGGCAGGATGAAGAGCCTCGCCAACGGTCAACTCCAGGGCACCTGGGGCCATGCGCTGCGCTTCGAAGGTGGCGGCACGATGAACGCCACGCCGCAATAATAGGCTGCCCCGCCCCTCGCTCCGCGACGATCAAATCTTGTTGGCCAACCGTCGATAGCGAAGCCGCTCGGCATGGCCGAGATAGAGGCCGGAGCAGACGATCACGGCCGCGCCGACCCAGGTCCAGAAGTCGGGGATGCTGCCGAACACGAGATAGCCCAGGATCGCCGCGCCGATCAGCTGCACGTAGTTGAAGGGCGCCACCGTGGCGGCCGGCGCCTGGCTGTAGGCGATGGTCAGGAAGTAGTGGCCGACGCCCGCACAGACGCCGATGGCGACGAACAACACCCAGTCCCAGCCGAAGGCGGGCGTCGTCCATTCGAACGGCAGCATCGGCAGGGCGACGACGGTGCCGACGATGGTCGCCATGGTGGCCGAGGCGTCGGGCCGCTCGGTCTGGCCGTAGCGGCGCGAAACGAGCTGGTAGAACGCGCTGCAGAGCGTGCTGGCGACGATCAGGAGCGAGTGCCACTCGAAGTTGGCATGGCCCGGCCGCACTACGATCAGCGCGCCGATGAAACCCAGGCAAACGGCGATCCAGCGGCGCACGCCCACCGGTTCGCCGAGGAAGCGCGCCGACAGCGCGGTCACGACCAGCGGACCGGTGAGCGAGATCGACGCCGCGGTGGCGAGCGGCAGGTAGACGATGCCGTGGAAGTAGAGAAAGGACGAAAAGAACAGCAGCAGCCCGCGCACCACCTGGCTGCCGACATTGTGCCAGCGAAACAGCGCCAGGCCGCTGCGCGGCAGGAACAGCGCCATCATCAAGACGAAGGCGAAGACGTAGCGCGCCCAGATCACCTGCACGACCGGGTAGTGCTGGGTCAGCGTCTTGGAGATGGCGTTGAGGACCGAAAAGCAGGCGACCGAGAAGAGGATGGCCAGGATCGAGCGCAGGATATGATCTCTCGCCGGCGGCGAGGCAGGGACGTTCATGGCGCGGGAACCTAGCGACCTTGCCCTCGCGAACAAGCGCGCTCAGCGGCGACAGCCCAGCGCGATTTGCATGGGTGCCTGCGTCAGCCTGCCGCCGACGCCGCGTCCTCACCGACCTCCGCCTCTCTCGGCCACAGCAACAGCGACACGATCAGCAGGATGGCCAGCCCCCCGGTGATGCCAACGAAGCGATCGACGCCGGGCATGATGCTGTTAGGCGGCGCGGCGCCCTGGATCAGGGTGACGATGAAGACGAACGCCGCCTGGGTTCCGACATAGCCGACGCCGTGCTTGCCGTTCTGCACGTGCATGCCGACCCACACGGCGCCTCCGATCATGGCGAGCCACCAGGGGAACGACGTCACGTCGAGCGCCAGGCAGCCCAGCGCCACGAGGCCGCCCAGCAGGCAGCCGATGATACGGTGCAGGGATCGCTGGGCGACGGCCTGGCGCGTGCTCAGTCCGCCGGCGGCGATGACCGGCGCCGACATCACCACGGCGATCGTGACGGCCATCTCCGTCACCTCCGGCAGGTCGATCAGGATCCAGATCTGCAACAGGACGACGACGGCGATCGCCGAACGCGCACCGTGCAGGACCGCGGGCCATTGCGCGTCCAGCAGATGGCGCCATCCCGGCGCCGTCGGCGGCGGATCGGCGTGCCAGTCCTGCAGCAGGTTGGCCACGATGATGGCGGAGGTCACGCCGATCGCCACCTCGAACGTCCGGTAGAAGGCCACGTGGAGCGCCTGCAACGGGTCGTTCAGGCTCATCAGCAGCACCATGCTCGAGGTGATGGTGAGGAACAGCCAGGCGAGGCCGTGCGGGCTCACCTGCATTGCGATCACGCCCAGCATGGTGACCGCGGCGAGGAACAGGTAGAGCGCGAAGTGATCGTAGGGCAGCCAGCGCGCCAGGACGAAGCCCAGCACCGCGCCGGCGACCGTTCCGCTCAGTCTCAGGATCCCGCGGCGTACCGAACCGGCGCCGGTTGCCATCAGCGACATGAACCCGCTGATCGCCGCCCACCATGGCGAATCGACCTGAAGCACGAGCGCGAGCGTGGTCGCCAGCATCACCGAACAGGCGGCGACGAGGCCTTGCCGCGTGCGCGCCGGGTCTTCACCCAGCTCGCCGAGCTCCTGCCAATAGCCGGCGAGCGTCTGCTCGATCATGTCGCCCATCTCGGCGAAATCCGCGACGACGACCTTCGTGAACGTCCGCATCATCGGACGGTGCCGCCGGCCGGGAAGATCACCGTGCGGGCATCCGCGCCCATATAGAGCGTGCCGTCGGGCGGCGGATCGATCAGCACGATCGTCACCGGAATGCGCCGCTGCAGGCGGATCCAGTCGGTCGTCGGCGCGACGTAGGGCAGCAGCATGGGCGCCTGCGGATCGCGGCTGAAGCCGCGGGCGATGCCGGTGATTTTGGCACGATAGAAATGCCAGGGCGCGCTGTCGAGCCACACCCAGGCCTCGCTGCCGACCTCGAAGGAGCGGACGTAGTACTGCTTGTAGTTGGCCATGATGCGCCAGGCGTCGGCGTCGACGATGCCGATCATGGGAATGTTCACGGTCCCCGTGTCACCCGGGCGCGTGGTGAGATTGGTGATGGTCCCGTTGACCGGCGCCACGATGTCGGTGCGGCTGAGCCGCCATTGCGCTGTCGCCATCTCGGCCTTGGCGACGTCGAGGGCGGCCTGGTGGGCGTTGATGCTGGTCTCTGCCTTGGCGATCGCGACCTGCGACATGGTCATCTCCGCCGTGGCGCGCCGCAGCTCGTCGTTGTAGCGGTCGAGTTCGGCGCGCGGCGCGTTGTTGCTCGCCGCCAGCACGGCAAAGCGGGCCTGCTCCTCGACGGCATAGGTGTGCGTCGAGGTGGCGGCGACGAGGGCCTCGTTCGCGGTGGAAAGCTGCTCCTGCGCGACCTTGAGCAGCGATGCCGCCTCGTCGATCTGGGCCTGGCGCTGGTTGACGTCGAGCTGGAACGGCACGGGGTCGATCGACACCAGCTTGTCGCCCTTCTTGACGGTCTGATTGTCGACGACATGCACGGCAATGATGCGTCCCGTGACCTCCGGCGCCACGGCAACCAGGTCGGAGCGCACATAGGCATCGTCGGTATAGGCGACGAAGAAGGTGAAGGTCTCCCAGAGGATGAACAGCAGGAGCAACGTGCCGCCGACCGTGACGAGGCGGCGCAGCCGGCTTTTGGCGACGGACCCGAGGGCCGCCGCGGCGGCGGGTGGCGGCGCTGTGGCGGCCGCAGGAGGCGGCTCGACGGGCGGCGGTTCCACGGGGGGTGCCGCGGCAGGCGGCGGCTGAGCGGGCTCAACCACGGGCTCGACCGGAGCAACCCGCGCAGTCTCGGCCGGGATCGGCATGGTCTCGGCCCGGCCCGCGGCCGCCTCGGGTTTGACAGGCTCGGCGACCGCCGGAGCGGCGTCAGCCGGAGACCGGGGCTGGGACGAGTCGGGACTCATGGCGGGAGGGTAACGCTCCCCGCCCTGCGAGCAAAGGCGCCGCTTGCGGCTAGGACCCCGAAACCAGGCCGATGACCCATCGGCGGGCGGCCTCGTACCATGTCAGGGGCTGCACCGTGATGAAGATGAAATGCCGATAGATATTGCCTTTCGCCGCCGCGCCCGCCGGCGTTTTCGCCGCGGTGTCGAGCTCGAGGAGCAATCTCTGAGGGCCCTCCTGCTTGGGCGTCACGCGCCAATCCCAACGCGTGTCGCCCGTAGCGTTAATCGGCTTCGGCTGGTCCTTGTCGGGCACGATGGCGAAGGCCGAAGGCGGCTCGCCGGACAGGTGCGCCACCACGCTTTCGCCATCGCCGGCGGGCGGACGGGTGCCGCCCGTTGTCGGCGCCGGCGTCCTGCCGCTGATATCCTTGGGGCCGTTCAGCACCAGAACGATGGGATAGCTCCGCTGCACGGTCATGGCGCGTTCGATCCGAAGGGCCCCGCCGCCGGTCCAGAAATCCACGGGGATGGGCGGCGGCGCGGGCTCCAGGAGAGCGTTGAACGGCATCACGGCAACGGCGAAGGCGGCGATGCCGACGCTCGCCCAGGCGCCCGTGGTTGTCGTCCAGGTGTTGTAGGCGGCAAAGGCCAGCGCGGCCACGATCAGCCCGACCGTCGGCCACGGATAGCGGAAGAGCGGTGTATCGGCGAGACGGAAGCCCAGGGCGAGCTGGACCTCGAGGACGACAATGGCGAGGACGACGCCGGTTGCGACGATTCTCGCCATGCGCAGAAACCACCGCCATTGTGAGGCCATGGTCGACTCCGATCCGGGAGGACGCTAGTCCGCGGCCCTCGCCAGCGCGGGCTGCGGCTTGAACGGCAGGATGGTGCTGGCGCGCGCCGCCGGCAAGGGCAGCGACGGCGGCTCGACGCCCAGCGCGCGGGCGGCGTTCCACGCCCAGCGCGGATCGAGCAGGAACGGCCTTGCGTGCACCGTGCAGTCGGCCTCGCCCGCGGCGACGATATGTTCGGCCTGCTCCGGCTCGGTGATGAGGCCCACCGCCCAGGTCTTGATGCCCACCTCCTTGCGGATGCGCGCGGCGAACGGCACCTGGTAACCGGGGCCAAGCGTGATCTTCTGGTGGGCCGCGTTGCCGCCCGAGCTCGCGTCGATGAAGTCGCAGCCCAGCGCCTTCAGCTGGCGGGCGGTCTCGATCGTGTCCTCGATTGTCAATCCGCCCGCGACCCATTCGACTGAGCTGAGGCGGATGCCGAGCGCCTTGTCGCGCGGCCACAGCTTGCGGCAGGCCTCGAACACTTCGAGCGGGAAGCGCCGGCGCTTCTCCATGGTGCCGCCGTACTCGTCGCCGCGATGGTTGCTGAGCGGCGACAGGAACTGGTTGAGCAGATAGCCGTGCGCGCCGTGCAGCTCGATGACGTCGAAGCCCAGCCGCGCGCTGCGCACGGTCGCGTCGACAAAGGCCTGCTTGACGCGCTTCAGGCCCACCGCGTCGAGGGCGACCGGCGTGTGCCACTTGGTGTCGAAGGGGATCGCCGACGCCGAACAGGTCGTCCACGGCAGGTCCGGTGCATCGGCCTGGGTGAGCGGTCCGCCGCCCTTCCACGGCCGCTGCGCCGAGGCCTTGCGGCCGGCATGGGCGAGCTGGATGCCGAGCTTGACGTTGGGCATCCAGGCTCGCGCCCAGTCGATGACCGGCTTCAGCGCCGTTTCGTTCTCATCGCTGTACAGGCCGGCGCAGCCCTGGGTGATGCGGCCCTCGCGCTCGACATGCGTCGCCTCCATGCAGAGCAGGCCGGCGCCCGACATCGACAGCATGCCGTAATGCACCTGATGCCAAGGCTGCGCACTGCCGTCGACCGACGAATACTGGCACATCGGCGACACGACGATGCGATTGGGCAGCGTGACGCCGCCGACCTCGACAGGCGTGAAGAGTTGGGCAGTCATGTCCGTCCTTTTGGTGGGTCAGCCGCTGATAGACGGGCCGGCCTCGTGGCCGAGCCATTCCTCGATCAGGCGACGGGCGATGGAATCGCGACGCGGCATGAAGAACGAGCCGTCCTTGGGCAGGTTCTCCGGCCTGAGCTCCTCGCGGCTCAGCCACAGCGCGTTTTCGAGTTCGGACTCGTTGACGCTGAAGTCGAGCCCCTCGGCCTCGGCGTGGAAGCCGATCATCACCGAGGCGGGGAACGGCCAGGGCTGCGAGGAACGATAGGTCACGTTCTTCACCTTGACCTTGACCTCCTCGTAGACCTCGCGCGCCACGGCATCCTCGAAGCTCTCGCCCGGCTCGACGAAGCCCGCCAGGGTCGAATGCATGCCGCGGGGAAAATGCTTGCCGCGGCCCAGCAGGCACTTGTCGCCGTGATGGACCAGCATGATCACCGCCGGGTCGGTGCGCGGGAAATGCTCGGTCTTGCAGTTCTCGTTGGTGCATTGCCGCACGTGGCCGCCGCGGATCACCTTGGTGCTGGCGCCGCAGACGCCGCAATAGCGATGGCGACGGTGCCAATAGGTCATGCCACGGGCATAGGCCAGGATCGAGCCCTCGCGCGCGAACAGGAGCGCGCCGACCTGGCGCAGATCGACGAACTCGCCGAGCTCCTTCAGCGGCACGTCCTTGCCGGTGACGTCGACGGCGAAATAGGGCGTGCCTTCGACATAGCCCAGGAAGACCTGGGTGTCGGCGGCATTGGCAATGGCGCGGCCCGTCATGCCCTGCAGGAACACCGCCTCGGGATTGCCGCCGGTCTTCACCAGGTTCTTCTCGGTGTCGATCGGCACGAAGCGCGCCGCGCCGGACGAGGCGAGCTCGATCATGCGCTCCTCGTCCTCGCGCTCATGACTGGCGCGGTCGATTTCAGCACTGGAATATGGATTACTGGGGCGTTGCTGCATGGCGCGCGGACCGTGCCACAGAGGCGACGAAGCTGCAACGCGGGGCTTGCTTCCTCCCCCGCTCTGCGGGGGAGGTGCCCGCGTAGCGGGCGGAGGGGTCAGGAGCCTCAGTCGAAGCGTCCGTCCATTTCGGATCGCTGCAATGCTTCAAAGATTGTGTCTACGACGCTGTTCGTCCGGCTCAGGACATCGCCGTTCCAGAACCTCAGAACCCGGTATCCCTTCTCCCTCAGGAACGCATCTCGATGCAAATCTTCCGGAGCCCGGTCGAGGTGCTGCCTGCCATCAAGCTCAACGATGACTGCGGCTTCCAGGCAAATGAAATCACAAACGTAGATGCCGACCGGATGCTGCCTTCTAAACTTGAAGCCGTTCAACTGGCGGCGACGTAAACGACTCCAGAGCCGTCGTTCGGCATCGGTGAGGTTACTGCACAGCTTGCGCGCGAAATGAATCATCCCAGGAGATGATCATGCACATTAGGCGTAAGTATGACGCATATTCAACTTTTGCGTGTGTATCTCACGACCCCTCCGCCCTTCGGGCACCTCCCCACGCGTAGCGTGGGGAGGACGTTACGCCAGCGCCGCCGCTAGTACCTCGGCCACGTGTACCGCCTGTCGATGGCTGCCGTCGGCGATCTGGTGCCGGCACGACGTGCCGTCGGCCACGATCAGCGCGTCGGGCTGGGCCTTGCGCACGGCGGGCAGCAGCGACAGCTCGGCCATGGCGATCGATGTCTCGTAGTGCTCGGCTTCGTAGCCGAAGCTGCCGGCCATGCCGCAGCAGCTCGAGTCGATCAGGCTGACGGCGAGGTCCGGCACCAGCGACAGCGCCTCCTGCACCGCGCCCATCGCGCCGAATGCCTTCTGGTGGCAGTGACCGTGCAGCAAGGCCGTCTTCTGCGGCAGCGGCTTCAGCTCGAGCTTGAGCCGGCCGGCCTTGTGCTCGCGCATCAGGAATTCCTCGAACAGGAAGGCGTTGTCGCAGACTGCCTTGGCCTCCTCGCCCAGTCCCATGGCAAGAAACTCGTCGCGCAAGGTAAACAGGCACGACGGTTCGAGGCCGACGATCGGCACGCCCTTGGCGACGAACGGCAGCAACGCCTGCAGCAAGCGGCGCGCTTCGCTCTTGGCCTTCATGACCTGGCCGGTCGCCAGGAAGGTGCGGCCGCAGCACAGCGCCGGCGCACCGAGGGTCGGCCAGGCGACCGCGACGCGATGGCCGGCCGCCTGCAGCACGCGGCGCGCGGCATGCAGCAGCCCCGGCTCGAAGTTGTTGGAGAAGGTGTCGGCGAAGATCACGACCGTGGCGTCCTTCTCGTCGACGTCGGTGGTGGCGAGGAACGTGTCGCTGCGCCATTTCGGCAGCGAGCGCTGCTTGGCGAAGCCGAGATAGGGCTGCACGAACCAGGCGAGGTTGAACAGCCAGGGCAGCCGCCGCGCATACGGCGCGATCTCCGGCAGGTTGCCGATCAGGCGGTCGCGCAGGCTGAGGCCTTTGCTCATGCGGCGCGCCGACTTCACCTCGATCTTCATGCGCGCCATGTCGACGCCGGTCGGGCAGTCGCGCTTGCACCCCTTGCAGCTCACGCAGAGATCCATGGCCGCGGCCACGACATCCGACGTGAGCGCGCCGGGGAGCTGGCCGGACAGAGCGAGTCGCAGCGTATTGGCGCGACCGCGCGTCAGGTGCACCTCGTCGCGCGTCACGCGGAAGGACGGGCACATCGTGCCGGCGTCGAACTTGCGGCAATGCCCGTTGTTGTTGCACATATCGGCGGCCTTGGCGAAGCCGCCGGTCGTATCGTCACCGCTGCCCGGTGCGGTCAGCGCCTCGGTCAACGGGTCGTTCTGGACATTCCACGCCGACCAGTCGAGGGCGGGTTTGTAGTCGATCGTCTTGTGGTCCGGCTTGAAGCGGAACAGCGCGCGATCGTCCATGCGCGAGGGCCGCACGATCTTGCCGGGATTGAGAATGCCCGCCGGGTCGAACAGATCCTTGACCGCCTCGAACGCCTTGGTGAGCCGGGGCCCGAACTGCCAGCCCACCCATTCCGAGCGCACCAGCCCGTCGCCATGCTCGCCCGAGTAGGCACCCTTGTATTCGCGCACCAGAGCCGAGGCTTCCTCGGCGATCGCCCGCATCTTGGCCGCGCCCTCGCGGCGCATGTCGAGGATCGGCCGCACGTGCAGGGTGCCGACCGAGGCGTGCGCGTACCAGGTGCCGCGCGTGCCGTGCTTGGTGAACACCTCGGTGAGGCGCTGCGTGTAACCGGCCAGATGCTCCAGCGGCACCGCGCAATCCTCGATGAAGGAGACGGGCTTACCGTCGCCCTTCATGGACATCATGATGTTGAGGCCGGCCTTGCGCACTTCCCAGAGCTCGGCCTGCGGCCGGGGCTCGGGCATCTCGACCACGCTGCCGGGCAGGCCGAGATCGCCCATCAGCTCAACCAGGCGCGCGAGGTCGCGCAACTGCGCCTCGCGCTCCTCGCCGGCGAACTCGACCAGCAGGATGGCTTCGGGATTGCCGATCAGAGCGCGCTCGATGACGGGACGGAAGGCGGGATTGGCGCGCGCCAGCTCGATCATGGTGCGATCGACCAGCTCGACGGCCGTGGGCCTGAGCTTCACGATGTGCTGGGCGCTGTCCATCGCCTTGTAGAAGCTGGCAAAGTTCACGACGCCCAAGGTCTTGTGCTTGGGCAGCGGGGCGAGCTTCAAGGTCAGGCGCTGCGTCACCGCCAGGGTGCCCTCGCTGCCGACCAGCAGGTGCGCGAGGTTCACCGAGTTGTCGAGCGTGTAGGGCCGCTCCGACTGCGGGAAGAAGATGTCGAGGTTGTAGCCGCCGACACGGCGCAGCAGCTTGGGCCACAGGCGCTCGATCTCGTCGCGCTCGGCGAAGGCCAATGCGGCCACCTTGTCGGCGATGGCGCGCACCGCGGTTGGCATGTCCTCGGGCCGCGCCGAGCCGAAACGCGCGCGCTCGCCATTGGCCAGGATGGCGTCGATCGAGGCCACGTTGTGCACCATGTTGCCGTAGCGGATCGAGCGGCTGCCGCAGGAATTGTTACCCGCCATGCCGCCCAGGGTGCACTGCGCCGAGGTCGAGACGTCGACCGGATACCAGAGGCCTTGCGGCTTCAGCCAGGCGTTGAGCTGGTCGAGCACGACGCCGGGCTGGACCGTCACCTCGGCGCGATCCTTGTCGAAGCCCACGACCTCGCGCAGATACTTGGAGACGTCGACGACCAGCGCCTTGCCCACCGTCTGGCCGCACTGCGAGGTGCCGGCGCCGCGCGGCAGGATCGCGGCCTTGGCGTCGCGCGCCACGTCGACCACCAGGGCGAGGTCGGTCTCGTCGCGCGGCACGACCACGCCCACCGGCTCGATCTGGTAGATCGAGGCGTCGGTCGAATAGCGGCCACGCGAGGCGGCGTCGAAGAGGACGTCACCCTTGATGGTGCGGCGCAAGGTCTGTTCAAGCGTGTTCAATCGAGGTTCACTCCGGTCCCACTTATTGTATAGAAAATACAAGACGCGCGGAGGGCGTCAAAAATGCGCCTGAACTCCCATCCCAGCGGACGGCATTTCCTGCAGATTCCCGGGCCGACCAACGTGCCCGACCGGATCCTGCGGGCGATGGACTATCCGACCATCGATCATCGCGGGCCGGAGTTCAACGCGCTGGCCAAGAAGGTGCTGCGCAGCGTGCGACAGGTCTTCCAGACCAAGCAGCCCGTGATCGTCTACCCGGCGTCGGGCACCGGCGCCTGGGAGGCGGCGTTGGTCAACACCCTGTCGGCCGGCGACCTGGTGCTGATGTGGGAGACCGGCCACTTCGCCTCGCTGTGGAAGAAGATGGCCGACAAGCTCGGCATCAAGTCGGAGTTCATGGGCGGCGACTGGCGCAAGCCCGCCGATCCGGCCGCCATCGAGCAGCGCCTGAAAGAGGACAAGGACCATGCCATCAAGGCGGTGTGCATCGTGCACAACGAGACCTCGACCGGCGTGGTGAGCGACATCGGCGCGGTGCGCCGCGCCATCGATGCGGCGCGCCACCCTGCCCTGCTGCTGGTCGACACGATTTCCTCGCTGGGCTCGATCGACTATCGCCACGACGCCTGGGGCGTCGATGTCACGGTCGCCGGCTCGCAGAAGGGCCTGATGCTGCCGCCTGGCCTCTCCTTCAACGCGGTGAGCGAAAAGGCGCTCACGGCCTCCAAGGATTCCAAGCTGCCCAAGGCGTTCTGGAACTGGGAGGACATGCTTGCCGCCAACGCCAACGGCTGGTTCCCCTACACGCCGGCGACCAACCTGTTCTACGGCCTGAGCGAGGCCTGCGACATGCTGCTCGAGGAGGGACTGGACTCGGTGTTCGCGCGCCACGCCCGCCACGCCGAGGCGACGCGCACCGCCGTCACCGCCTGGGGCTTGGAGATCCTGTGCAGCGATCCCACGGCCTATTCGGGCTCGCTGACGGCGATCGTCATGCCGGAGGGCCACGACGCCGACGCCTTCCGTAAGGTGGCGCTGGAAAACTTCAATCTGTCGCTGGGCCAGGGCCTCAGCAAAGTCGCGGGCAAGGTGTTCCGCATCGGCCATCTCGGCGACTTCAACGACCTCATGCTGATGGGCGCGCTGTCCGGGGTGGAGATGGCGCTGGCTCTCGCCAAGGTGCCGCACAAGGCGGGCGGCGCGCAGGCCGCCCTCACCTATCTGCGCGACACGGCGCCGGGTGCGCGGCGGAGCTGAGGGGACGCTCCGTTTGATCCAGATCAATGACCGCCCTGTCGAACGCCCGAACTATCGTCCGACAGGAGCAGGAGCAATGTCGGACGCTTGCTACTACGCGCTCATCGACCGGGACGACGGCGGCTTTTCCGGCTGGATTCCCGATCTTCCGGGCGTGGTCGCCTCCGGCCCGACCGAACACGACGTCTATCAGCGGCTGTTCAGCCGCGCCCGGCAATGCCTTCACGACATGATCGTGACCGGCCAGCCGTTGCCCGTCGCCCGCGCGGTGGATGAACTGCCGCAAGAGCCGACGACCTACCGTCGACTGCTTTTCATCATCAGTTAGCCATCACCGAGCCGCTGGTGGCGTCGCGCGCGAGCGCCGGATAGAAGGGCGCATAGAGGAGCGCGCGCAGGGATTCCTGAAGGATGATGGCCATGGCCGGAAGGACCTTTTGGGACGCCACGGTCGACAACATGGGCGGCGGATTGCCAAGCCGGCAAGGTCTGCGCTCAGGATGCCCGCGGCGGCAGCCGTCCGTTGGACGCACGGATTTCCGCGACTGCCCGATCCCAGCCGGCAATCCGCTCCGGTCCCGCCGGGTGCGTATCCAGCAGGCCCGTTTCCCGCCGGCCAGACGCCCTTGCCGTCGTCACCAGGAAGCCTCGCGCCTTATCGAGATCGACGCCGGCGCGGTACAAGATCAGCGCTGCCAGGTAGTCCGCCTCCCGCTCCTGCTCCTTCGAGAACGATAGCCCGCCAATAGCCCCGCCAATATTCGCTCCCGCTTCCGA
>Ga0210399_10000962_pt1 | contig 22580 bp, 16 predicted proteins | sample IncBWC14MmetaG_FD_150865 | JGI IMG/M metagenome (GOLD analysis project Ga0210399, IMG submission 150865) | Forest soil microbial communities from Barre Woods Harvard Forest LTER site, Petersham, Massachusetts, United States - Inc-BW-C-14-M | ecosystem: Environmental > Terrestrial > Soil >... | reverse complement strand
TCGAAGCCCCAAGTTTCTGCCGGTGCGACGCAAGCCAAGCCACGGGTTGACGAGGCATGGCCCCGCAAAGCCACACGCGGAGATGAGACGATCTCCATGTATCAACCACAATTGGAGGTTTGGAAAGACGACGAGTTGCACGCCTATGCCGCGCTCGCGCTGGAAAGCAAAACCAAAAGTACAACCAAATACGGAGTGGTATGGTTCACAGCCCAAACGGAGGTAGACAAGGTCAACCGCCAGGTAACGTTAGACAACTTCCAGATCACCAAGGTCAAGTTCCCTACGATGGAAACCAAGGAAACTGAATATCAGACCTTCCTGCAAGCTCAGCTACCCGAGAAGTCCAAGGTGATAGCACTGGACCGCTTGGAAGCCTCGTTGGCGGCGAGTGATTCGGAGCAGGCCGGGGCCGAGGCCTTTCAGGTCAACAATGATCCACCAAAGGTTATTTTTGCCACCAAACCCTCGTTACTTGTTCTCATCGACGGCCCGCCGCGCTACAGGGATGTCGGTGGAACCGACTTGCAGTTGATGCTTAATACCCGAGCCACGATTTTCCTCGACACCAAGAAAAATGAGTACTACCTGAATGTAATGGATGGTTGGCTGAAAGCCCCCGATCTCATGGCGGGCGCTTGGTCCTACACTTCGAAGATTCCGGATGATATGAAAGAAATCACCAAGGGCATCCAGGAAAATCAGAAGGCCAAAGCGGCGGAGGGAAGCACTCCCTCCTCGCTGAAGGAGGCGGACAAAGCAGGGAAGATTCCGTCGATTTATGTCAGCCTAAACCCTGCTGAACTGCTCACAACCGAAGGTGCACCGCAGTATGAGGTCATCGCGAACACGGGTCTGGAGTTCGTCAAGAACACGACGGCCAACATCTTTCGGGAGACTGGGAGTCTCGATTACTACATCCTCCTGTCGGGGCGGTGGTTCCGATCGAAATCCCTGGAAGGTGGTCTTTGGGTGTTTGTTGATGGGAAGAATCTGCCTGAGAAGTTTGCTGCCATTCCCGAAAATAATTCCAAAGCCGGTGTATTAGCGTCGGTCCCAGGCACCGGGCCGGCCAAGGAAGCGCTGATTGCAAACTCAATTCCGCAGACAGCTACTATAACTCGCAGCGAGGCCCACTTGAAGGTTGAGTACGATGGAGATCCACAGTTCAAGAACATCGAAGGCACCGAACTGCAGTATGCGGTAAATACCGCGACTCCAGTCATTCAGGTCGATGACAAGAGTTACTACGCCGTCGCAAATGCAGTCTGGTTTGTGGGGGCAGCGCCGCTTGGGCCGTGGGCAGTGGCAACCTCAGTCCCGGCAGCGATCTACTCAATACCTCCGAGTTCCTCTCTGCACTACGTCACATACGTCAAGGTGTACCGCTCCACGCCGGACGTCGTTTACGTAGGCTACACCCCCGGTTATTACGGCACGGTCGTCTCTTCTACAACCACAACGGTCGTCTACGGCACAGGTTGGTACTATCCTCCCTATGTCGGTCATTACTGGTATGGAGCGCCCTACACCTACGGGGTCGGAGTTGCCTCTACGTGGAGTTCGGGGACTGGTTGGAGCATCACGATCGGTGTCGGCTACACCTCCGGTTATCCCTACTATTACCCGTGGTGGGGGCCATGGGGCTACTACGGAGCTTGCTGCTGGGGGCCAGCCTGGGGATACGGCTACGGCGGCTACGCGAGTGCGAACGTATACGGACGCTGGGGCAATTCCGCTTACGCGAGTACCGGCGCCGCCTGGGCGAATCCCTACAGCGGGAACTATGGTGGAGCAAGCCGAACCGCCTTCCAGAACACGCAACGTGGCACCGTAGGCGTTGCAGGCCGGGGCGCCAATGCCAACATTTACACCGGCAACGGCGTCGCAGGGCGTGGTGCTGTGGGCTATAACCCGAATACAGGGATCGTAGCTGGTGGCGGCGCCGGGTACGCGGGCAACATGTACACCGGGCAAGGGACGGCCGGCCGCGGTGGATTTGCCTACAACACAAACACTGGCGCCGGGGTTGCTGCGGGCTCGAACAACATCTATGCGGGAAAGGACGGAAACGTCTACCGCTATGACCGGCAGAGTGGAAATTGGTCTCAGAACAGCGGCAACGGATGGAACTCCACGTCCAAATCTCAGGTCGATCTGCAGCAGCAACAGCAGGCACGCGCTGCAGGTCAGCAACGCAGTCAGAACTTCAGTCGCTCGATGGGAAGCGGAATGCGTGGCGGCGGTGGCCGAAGAAGGTAGCTGTTGAAATATTTCCAGTTCACTCACTGGGGTTTTGAATGTAGACGCCTTCCATGAGAAGGCCGGTCGGAGTCAAGCGGGTTCGAGCGGTTTCTGGTCAGGTATGCTTTTTCTTGTTTAGCCACTCGCCACTGTCGCCACCCTTCCATCCGCAGAGTCGATGGAGGTTGCGTCCGCCTCAATCGTGGAGAGAAAGGAGTTGAGAAGGAGTCCGAAGAAAGCCGATCGAAGAACAGCTCCTTTCAACTCCGCATCTGGCATTGCGCAATCTGCTCTTTCGCAGCAGCGACAATGTTTTCCGCGCTGAAGCCAAATTTCTTCAACAGCTGCTTAAGAGGTGCCGATGCTCCAAACGTTTCAATGCAAACGTTGTGCCCTTCGAAACCTGTGTATTTGCTCCAGCCAAAGTCGGATGCCTGTTCCACCGACACGCGGGCCTTCACGTGTCGTGGCAGAACAGACTCTCGGTAGTTTCTGTCCTGGTCGTCGAATAGTTCCCAGGACGGCATACTGACGACCCGCGTTCGCACGCCCTCCTTGCTCAACTGCTCATAAGCTTCCAGGCAGAGTGCGAGCTCGCTGCCTGTGCCTATCAGGATGACCTCGGGGGCACCGCCTGGGGCGTCGGCCAGGACGTAGGCCCCCTGTGCCAAGCCCGAGGCGGCTGCGTACTTCTTCCGGTCGATCGTGGGCACGGCCTGACGACTAAGTACAAGCACAGCTGGCTCGTGATGGAGTTGCAGCATGACTCTCCACGCCTCTGTGACCTCATTTGCGTCAGCGGGCCGGATCATGATCAGGCCTGGCGTCGAGCGCATGTGGGCAAGCTGTTCGATGGGCTGATGGGTGGGACCATCCTCTCCGACTCCGATGGAATCGTGGGTAAACACGTAAATCACTGGGAGTTCCATCAACGCGCTCAAGCGCAGGGAACCCCGCATGTAATCGGCAAAGATGAAAAAGCCCGACCCGAAAGGCCGCACTTTTACCAAACTGAGCCCGTTAAGTACGGCGCCCATGGCGTGTTCGCGGATCCCGAAGTGCAAATTTCGTCCAGCGTAATTCTCGGCTGAGAAATCGCCCGCGCCTTCTTGCGTGATGCGGGTCTTGGTGGAGGGGGCGAGGTCTGCGGAGCCTCCAATCAACCAGGGAATATTCTTGGCGGCTGCGTTCAACACCTTGGCCGAGGACTCGCGAGTCGCCAGGCCGTTCGGGTCGGCGGGAAATTCGGGAAGATCCCGGTCCCACTTTTCCGGAAGCTGTCGGTGTTGCATGCGGAACAGTTCCTCGGCGAGGTCTGGGTAGTGCTTGCGATACTCATCAATTCGGGCGAACCAATCGTCGCGCAGCTGCTTGCCCCGCTTTCCGATGCCGTGACGGAAGTGATCGTAGACGCCGTCGGGCACGTAGAATTTATGGTCTTCTGGCCAGCCGTAGTGTCGTTTGGCGAGCCGGATCTCCTCTTCGCCCAGAGGCTCGCCGTGGGCCCCGCTTGTATCTTGTTTGTTAGGCGCGCCGTATCCGATATGGCTGTCGACGATAATCAGCGTCGGCCTGTCGTCGGTTTTAAGAAACGTCCGGAATGCGCGGGCCAGCATATCGAGATCGTTTGCATCGCCGACGCGAGTAACGTTCCACCCGTAGCTGATAAAACGTGTGGCTACGTCTTCGCTAAAGGCCAAAGAAGTGTTGCCTTCGATCGTGATGCGGTTATTGTCGTAAATCCAGCAGAGATTCGACAGTTGTAAATGTCCTGCAAGGGAAGCGGCCTCGCTAGCGACCCCTTCCATCATGCATCCGTCTCCGCAAAGGGCGTAGACATTAAAGTCGAAAAGATTGTCGAAGCCCGGGCAGTTGTAACGCGCAGCCAGCCATTGCCTGGCCATGGCAATGCCAACGCTGGTGGCGACGCCTTGGCCGAGAGGTCCAGTCGTCGTCTCTACGCCCGATGTCCAGCGGTACTCCGGGTGGCCCGGGCAGCGGCTATCCAATTGTCGAAATGACTTAATCGAATCCAATGGAACCGATGGTTCGCCGAGAATCTCGTAGTCCTTGCTGACAGCTCGGACCCCAGTCAAGTGAAGCAACGAATAGAGCAGCATGGAGGCGTGGCCTATCGATAACACGAAGCGATCGCGGTTGGGCCATACTGGATCTGCGGGATCGAAGCGAAGGAACTGCTGCCACAAGCAATATGCTACCGGCGCCAGCGCCATCGGTGTTCCAGGATGTCCGGAATTGGCTGCCTGCACGGCATCCATGGAGAGGGTACGGATCGTGTTGATGCTGGTTAGGTCCATGCTTTCAATCACCGGCGAAATGGGGGATGCTATTGCAGCGCTCATTTAAGGTCCTTTCGCTGTGCCTAGCTCGACGAAGCAGGTCACAGTTCCGCACCGACCGTTTTATTAAGCTTGCTGCGCTCCGTCAGCGAGGTTCGCCCAAAGCACGACCACAGACCGAGGGCCGGCTCGATATGTGGAATCTGGAATAGTAGGTGCTTCTTGCCACGCCACAATATCCTCGGGTGCTTCTTGAAAAGTGTCGATCCATCGTCTCCATGCGCCTCGCTTGCCCAATCCTATCGTCGGCAGATCGAAAGCAAGAGGTTCCCAATAAGCATTGAAAATGAAATGGACAAGTAGATCTTCTTTCGTTAACTCGGCACTGAGGGCGATGCTGTGCGAATGATCACTCCAGTCTGGCTGGTTGAGTTTTACTCCATGCCAGCCCTTAATCCCCTCGCGAATCAACTGAATCAAGGTCATGCGTTGGCGCTCGGGACCGGTGTCTCGCCGTAATCGCCTCGCGATAAGTAACTTTACAAAGCGATGAACATCCGCGTGCTTCACGAGCAAAGACCAATCAAACCAATTTCCTTCGTTGTCCTGACAGTAAGCGTTGTTGTTCCCGTGCTGTGTTCGGCGGACTTCATCGCCCATCAAGAACATTGGAAGGCCGAGAGAAAGCATGGTGACAGTCATGAAGTTCTTCACTTGGCGGGCTCGGAGTCGCTCAACTTCAGCATCCGTGGTTGGACCCTCGACACCACAGTTCCAGCTCCGATCGTCATTGCTGCCGTCACGGTTCTCCTCACCATTGCCTTCGTTATGCTTCTGGTTGTAAGAGACCAGGTCATTCAGGGTAAATCCATCGTGACAGGCAACGAAGTTGACGCTCTGCTCTGCCTCGCGCTCCTCATGCCGATAGATCTCGTGGCTGCCGAGGAGTCGGTCCGCGAAGACCCGTAATGACCCTTCGTCACCGCGGAAGAAACTCCTTATGTCATCGCGAAAGCGTCCGTTCCATTCCTTCCAGCTATCGCCCACAAAGCTGCCCACCTGATAGAGTCCGGCAGCATCCCAAGCCTCAGCGATCATCTTTGTCCCGGCAAGAACTGGATCTGACTCAATATCCCAAAGCACAGGGGGATCGGACATCACTTGACCAGTGGAATCGCGCGCAAGGATCGATGCGAGATCAAAACGGAAGCCATCCACGTGCATTTCTTCGACCCAATAGCGCAGACTATCCACGATCATGCGGCGCACAACTGGGTGATTGGTGTTGAGCGTATTTCCTGTTCCGCTGTAGTTGGCGTAGCGTGACCGATCATGTTCCAAAAGGTAATAGGCGCCATTGTCCAGGCCACGAAAACTCAATGTTGGTCCAAGATGATCACCTTCCGCTGTGTGATTGAAGACGACGTCTAAGATCACTTCAATCCCGGCTCGGTGCAAAGACTTGACCATATCGCGAAATTCCTCCACCGCGCCCAGGGGATCTTGCCGAGAACTGTACGCTTGGTGTGGCGCGAAAAAAGAGACGGGCGCATAACCCCAATAGTTGACCCGACCCGGCGGGCAGTCCTGCGGATCAAACTGAAACACGGGAAGCAGTTCGACAGCCGAGACACCTAAGTCTCGGAGATAAGGAATTTTCTGAATGAGTCCGCGGTAAGTGCCGCGTGTCGGTTCCGGGACACCGGAGTTCGGATGCCGCGTAAATCCCTTTACATGCATCTCGTAGACGATCGCCTGCGAAGATGGCCTTCTGAGTGGTGTGTCGCCTTCCCAGTCGTACAAACTTGGATCCACGACCAGGCTTTTCATCGCCGTCGCGGCATTGTCGCCCTCTTGTCGCGCCGCTTCACGTGAGTAGTTCCGAGGAACGGCGACTCCGCGACCGTACGGGTCGAGCAAGACTTTGGTCGGGTCAAAACGCAAGCCTTTGGTGGGATCGAATGGCCCGTGGACCCGATACCCATACAGTTGCCCCACCCGCAAGCCCGGAACGAAGACGTGCCAGTAGTGATAGCTGCGGTTGGTGGTTGGATCCAACCGGATCACGTGTGAGGGGCACCCGTCATCTTCGTGATCGAAGAACAGCAATTCGATACCTGAAGCGTCGCGAGAGTACAAACTAAAATTGACCCCGTCGGAGGAGACTGTGGCGCCAAGGGGTGCGCTACGTCCTACACTTGCGGCAAGAATTAAGGAGAGTTGATCACCTCGTTGCGGGACAGTTCTGAGCATATCCTCACCGAGAATACCGTGTTCTGCACTGTGGTTTTGCGACATCGCATGCCCCGAATATGTTGCCCGTAAACTTTCCGTCACGCCAAGCAAGTATGGCGTATTGATAATGAGCAACCCTCGCGCCGCGCCGGAGAAAACCTGTCTATTCGATCAGCCGGCAGCTGTTTTCAGCATGACGCCAGTGGAATCAAAGACCGACATCAGCTCATTCCAAGATTTCACGAACGCTTGAGCACCCTCATCTTGAAGCTGAGCAGCCAGTTAATCTATGTTGATGCCAGCTTCTGCGAACCTCGATAACACTTCCTCGCAGTTCCCCCATCGGCCAGAATCGATCGACCTCTTTACTATTGGCAAGCGCCTTCAAGGTCGATTCTGGCATCGATTTCACCGTGAAAGGTGCAGCAAGAGCCTTAACGTAAAGAACATCCGACGCCGTTGGATCCTTCGTCCCTGTGCTCGCCCACAAAAGGCGGTGCAGATAAGCACCAGCGTTATAGATTCGGTGCCAGCGAGGCGAACTGAGCACGTCACGGGCGGCCTTGTACGTGCGCATGGCGATGGCAGTCCCGAGCTTATGGTTCAATTCACGGGGCCGGCACGAGCATGCAGTTCTTTGGCGGCGGCCAAGGTTTTGGCGGTGTCGTACGAGAGCAGTGGTGACACTTCCGTTTGTACGGTCATAGGTCGGGCGAAACAGATCGGCGGCCCGCGTAAGGTCTTCCAGCGCCAGCTCAAGAAAGACTGTCTCACCGGACTTGTTCTGGGCAAACTTCTTGCGAATTGCAGCACTGTAAGCAGAGCTGTTCTTAATGGCATGATTAAAAATCGTGGGATTAGAGATCAGCCCTGTTACCGATAGACCATCGATGTAGGTCTTCAACATACCGCTGCCGAGCAAGTCGCGCGTGATGTTGTCAAGCCAGATGCTTTGTCCCAAGTTGTGCAGTAGTTGCGTTGCTCTCATTTGTTTACCTCCATCAATGTCGCCAAGAAGTTCCCTGAGCGGAAGGTCACGTTGCAGAGCCAACCGCATTCGCGGCCGGTTCGCTCTGGGGTACATGCAGACGATTTGAAGCTGCCGTCACATCCCGAAGTCGGTGGAAAGTCGCGTTGTGCAGCATTTCGTCCGTGCAGCGCCAGCGCCAGTGTGCATCGGTAGATCCCGGCAAGTTCATCCGCGCCTCGGCTCCCAGGTTCAGAAGATCTTGCAGGGGAGCGATTGCGAGCGCAGCGACCGAAGACCACGCTAGACGAAGTAGCTCCCCAGCGATCTCGTTGCTATAACATTCGGCTCGATTCAGATAGTTCCACACCCTTCTCTGTTCAGAATCGAGTAGCGCCTCGAACCATCCCCGAGTCGTGTTGTTGTCATGTGTTCCCGTGTACACGAGCGTGTTAGTTGAGTAGTTCTCTGGGAGGTGGGGGTTACTAGGATTTCCATCAAAGGCAAACTGAAGCACTCTCGTTCCTGGAATACGGAACTCGTCGCGCAGTGCGCAGACGTCAGGCGTGATCACCCCCAGATCCTCGGCGATGAATGGGAGACAACCCACTTCTTTTTGGACCGCTTTGAAAAACTCGGGACCCGGGCCTGGTATCCAGCACCCTGTGCGCGCCGTTTTGGCGTCGGCCGGTACGTGCCAGGCGCCTGCGAAAGCGCGGAAATGATCCAAGCGGATTACGTCCACGTGAGCTAGGAGAGCACGCAGGCGGTCTACATAGAATCGGAAGCCAGCGTGGCGGAGGGCATCCCAATCGTACACAGGGTTGCCCCAAAGCTGTCCGTCCTCGCTGAAATAGTCTGGAGGCACCCCAGCAACAAACCGCGGACGGTACCCTTCGTTGAGCAGGAACATTTCGGGATGGGCCCAAACGTCGCTCGAATCGGGCGACACAAAAAACGGAAGGTCACCGATCAATCCAATTCCTCGAGAGTGTGCATACTCTTTGAGACGTTGTGCTTGTTCAAAAATCAGGAATTGGGCAAAGCGAACCTTATCCATCAGTTGCGACAACTCTCTCCGAGCTTGGGCCATGGCGGCAGGAGTGCGGCGAATGAGTTCTACCGGCCAATCAAGATAAGAGACGCCATGGAACTTCTGTTTCAGGGCCCGGAAGAGCGCATAATCTTCCAGCCAATGTGCCTGCCGGTAGCAAAACATCTCGTAATTCGAGCCTAAGTCTTTTCGCGCACCTGCCCTGAAATTGCCCCATACCTGGTCGAGCAATCGGTGCTTGAACTGAATTACCGCACCATAATCAACAGCGTTTAACGAGAACGACTGACCTTCGCACACCTTCGTGTCAAGCAAGCCATCCTCAACCAAAAGCTCTGGGCTGATTAGCAATCCGTTGCTGGCGAAAGACGAAAGAGCTTGGTAGGGAGAGTCGCCATATCCAGTTGGGCCCAAGGGTAGGGCCTGCCACCAACTCTGACCCGCTTCATGTAGGCGGTCGACCCATGCAAAAGCCCCGGGCCCCATATCGCCAATGCCATATCGCGAGGGCAAAGACGTGATATGCAGCAACACACCGGAGGTGCGATGGCCCGGCAGGGAGGACGGAAATCTCATTGTCTGTGTTTGGTCGGGCATACCTTTTTCTTTCCTGCCAACAACAAACATCACCGCAATGCGTTATTCACGATTTCCTGTGCCTCGTTCACAAGTGTGTCTAAGTGAAATTGGTCCCTGAAGCTCTCCGCATAAATCTTGTAGACGTTTTCCGTACCCGACGGTCGGGCGGCAAACCATCCGCTGGTAGCCACTACCTTGAGACCACCAATTGGTGCGTCGTTGCCGGGCGCACGAGTCAGCTTGGCGATGATGGGCTCTCCCGCCAGACTCGCCTCCTGGACACTTTCGGTGGACAATCTGAGAAGCCTTGCCTTCTGCTCGGGAGTAGCCGCCGCGTCGATGCGCGTGTAGTAAGGCGTGCCGAACTCTCTGGTCAGTTCGAGATAGTGTTCGCCCGGGTCCTTACCCGTGCGGGCGGTGATCTCGGCAGCCAATAGACCCATGATCAGACCGTCTTTGTCCGTCGTCCAAGCTGTTCCATCGCATCTGAGGAAACTTGCGCCGGCGCTCTCCTCGCCGCCGAAACAGCATGAACCGTCGAACAAACCCTGCACGAACCACTTAAAGCCCACAGGGACCTCTGACAGTCTGCGGTCGAATTTCTGCACCACGCGATCGATCATGCAACTGCTAACTAGCGTCTTGCCCACTGCAGCCTGAGCGGGCCACTGCGAACGGTGTGTAAGCAAGTAGCCGACGGCTACTGCGAGGTAATGATTTGGGTTCATAAGCCCTGCAGAGGGCGTGACTATGCCGTGCCGGTCCGAATCTGGGTCGTTGGCAAACGCGACGCGAAACTGATTTCTCAGGCCAACGAGACGGGCCATGGCGTATGGGCTGGAGCAATCCATGCGGATCTTGCCGTCGTGGTCAAGTGTCATGAATGAGAAGGTAGGATCCAGAATCGGGTTTACGACGACGATGTCCAGTCCGTAGACGGCGTTGATCATCTCCCAATACGGTAGAGACGCTCCACCCAGCGGATCCACTCCCAACTTGACACCCGCGTCGCGAATCGCATCCGTGTCAACCACGTGCTGCAGATCGCGCACGTAAGACGAGATAAAGTCCTCCTGGTACGTGCTGGCCGCGTGAAGGGCTGTGTTGTACGGAATTCGCTTTACGCCGCCGTTGTCAGCGCGCAGCAGTTCATTGGCACGATCCTCTACCCATCGAGTAACCTCGGTATCAGCGGGGCCGCCGTTAGGCGGGTTGTACTTAAGTCCTCCGTCCTCCGGAGGGTTATGAGATGGTGTGATGATGATGCCGTCCGCAAGGTGCTCCTTGCGCCCACGGTTGTAGACGAGGATGCTTCGCGAGATGACCGGGGTTGGTGTTACGCCGTCGCCCCGCTGGATGACGGTTTGCACGTTGTTGGCTGCTAGAACCTCGATTGCCGTGCGTTGGGCTGGTGTAGAGAGCGCGTGCGTGTCTTTCCCTAGATAAAGAGGAGCTTCGGTGCGCTGGCTGTGTCGGTAATCGCAAATGGCTTGCGTGATAGCCAGAACATGAGCCTCGGTGAATGTACCTTCTAACGACGAGCCTCGATGTCCACTGGTGCCGAAGCTAACCATCTGGTTGGGATCACTTAGGTCGGGACGACGAACGAAATATTCACGTTCGAGCCGTGCCAGGTCCACTCGCATTTCCTTCGGGGCCGGCTTCCCTGCCTGCGGCGACAGAGTCACGTTGCTTTTTGGTTCACCCGCCAGTGATTGCATCTCTATGGCACTGGACATGATTTCACCTTCCAGATTTCGTCGGCATATTCGGAGATAGTGCGATCAGTGGAGAACTTCCCGGAGCTCGCTACATTCAAGATGGCCTTCCGCGCCCAGGTGTCCTGGTCGCAATATAAGTCGAGCAGCCGCTGGTCCGCCTCCAAATACGACTTCAAATCCGCCAGGTGCATATAGTGGTCGCCGTGTGCCAACAACGTATCGTGTAGCTCTGAGAAGACGCCGGGCTCATAGCGACTGAAATGGTCCGAGAGGATCAGATCCAGCGCCGCACGCGTCTCAGGCTCATTGTCATAGTGCCACTGTGGGCTGTACCAACCACGACTTTGAACCACTTGCTCCGCCGTGAGGCCGAATAGGAAGAAGTTTTCCTCGCCTGCTTGTTCCGCCATCTCGATGGTGGCGCCGTCGCGAGTGCCGATGGTCAGGGCCCCGTTCATCATGAACTTCATATTGCTCGTACCACTCGCTTCGTATCCCGCCGTGGAGATTTGGTTCGAAACGTCCGTGGCAGGGATGAGCCGCTCCGCCTGCGAAACGTTGTAGTCGGGCAGGAATAGGACCTTGAGCCGGCCCCTCACAGCAGGATCGCCATCAATCGTGCGGGCAAGGTTGTTGATGAACTTGATGATGAGCTTAGCTAGCCGGTAAGCGGGTGCCGCCTTGCCAGCGAAAAGGAATGTACGTGGCGCCATCTCGATGTCCGGGTGTGCTCGCAGACGGTTGTACAAAACCACGATCCGCAACGCATTGAGCAATTGCCGCTTGTACTCGTGGATTCGCTTGACCTGGCTATCGACGATGGTGTTCGGGTCAACCATCAAACCCGTTGTAGATTTGAGCCAATCGGCAAACAGCAACTTGGCATCGTGTTTGGCCTTGCGGAAAGTGTCTCGGAATCCCTTGTCCTCGGCAAGCGGCTTGAGCTTGCTCAATTGGCTGAGATCGCTGATCCATGCGTCACCGATGGCCTCAGTAATGGTGCGGGCGAGCGCTGGGTTGGAAAGCAGCAACCAGCGCCTGGGTGTGACTCCGTTGGTCTTGTTGTTGAACCGTTCGGGAAACATCTCAGCCAAATCTTTGACCGTTATCGTGCGAAGCAGTTCGGAGTGAATGGCGGCCACTCCGTTGGTGCTGTGGGACCCGACAATGGCAAGGTTCGCCATTCGAAGCTTGCGCTGGGTACCCTCCTCGACTAGGCTCGTGCGCACTGTGCGTCCTTCATCCCCTGGGAAGCGACTCCGAACCTCGCCGAGCAGGCGCCGATTAATCTCAAAGATGATCTCCAGGTGACGCGGGAGCATGGTCTCAAACCACACGACTGGCCATTTCTCGAGAGCTTCAGGCAGCAACGTATGGTTCGTGTATGCAAGCGTCTTTTGCGTCATGTCCCAGGCCGAATCCCATCCAAGATGCGCTTCGTCAAGCAGAATTCGCATCAACTCAGGCACTGCCAGTGCCGGGTGCGTGTCATTGAGCTGGATGGCAACCTTTTCTGAGAACTTGTTCCAATCATCGTTGCTGTGCCGGAAGCGCCGCACCAGATCGGCCAGTGAAGCGGCGACTAGGAAGTACTCCTGTACGAAGCGGAGTGCCTGCCCCATGCTGGTGGAGTCGTCTGGATAAAGTACCCGGGTTATCGATTCCGCCGTAAGACTTTCCGCCAAAGCCGCGACGAAGTCTCCACTACTGAATTCCTGAAAATCAAAGTAATCAGGTGTAGCTGCGGCCCAGAGACGTAATGTATTAATAGTCTTTCCGCCATAGCCCACGACCGGCCGATCAAATGGAACGCCGATCAAGCTTGACGGTCGACCCGGCACAGCACGCAAGCTGCCGCCGTGCAGCTCGAACGAGCAGTTGAGCTTGATCTCCACCGTCTCCTTTGGGCGGGCGATCTCCCAGGGATCGGCGCGACGGAGCCAATTGTCCGGCTTCTCCATCTGCCACCCGTCTTGGATGGATTGCTTAAAGATGCCGTACTCGTAACGCAGACCATACCCCATGGCTGGAAGTTGCAACGTCGCCATGGAGTCGAGAAAGCACGCTGCCAAACGCCCCAGTCCACCATTTCCTAGCCCGGCATCAGGTTCCTGCTCCACCAACTGGAGCCAATCTACGTCTTTTTGTCGGACCGCATCTTTAACAATGGGATCAAGCAGAAGGTTGATGATGTTATTGCTGAGCGAGCGGCCAATCAGGAACTCCATCGAGAGATAGTACGCACGTTTGGCATTCTCACGCTCGTACGTGTTCTCAGTACGCACCCAACGTTGTGAAAGGATGTCCCGGACTGAATGGGCAAAGGCTTCGAACCTCATCCGAGCATCCGAAGCAGCGGGATCGACGATGTTGTCAAAAATGAGATGGCGCTCATAAAGTGCATTGTCCGTTCCGGAGAACTGAACTGGGCCACAGCCGTACTGCTGGATGAGCTTTGAAATATGCTGGGGTGCCGTTGGAATTGGTACGACGGTTGCGGATTTTGTGGCCGTTAGACTTTCGGGGAGTGCCACAGGTTTTGTGCTCATCGTAATATCCTTTTTCTGGTGCGATCAGCTCGGGTTTCTAACTGCGTTCCTGGCCTAAGCTGCCACATGATGTGTGTCATTCCACAGCCGGATGACCGGCCGTGAAAGGTCGTGTTCGTAGCCAAGGACGCTCAGACTTGCTGTGCTCAGCATGAAATACCTCGCGTTGGCGGTCAATTCCAGACCCAGCCAGCGGCTAGCCAATACCCGAATGAAGTGTCCGCTGGAAAAAAGCAGCACGTCTGCGTTGATTGAGCGCACGCGACTCACCGCGCGATCAGCACGAGTTGTGACCTGTTGCGGTGATTCGCCGCCTGGGCAACCGTCGCGGAACAATTGCCAGTTCGGACACTCCGCACGGATGTCACTGGTGCGGCGCCCCTCGTATTCACCGTAATCCCATTCGACCAAGTCGGGATCAACTCCAGCAACCGCTGCGAAGCCAGCCAGATCGCAAGTGTGGCGTGCGCGCTGCAAAGGGCTTGTCAACACCTTTGCGAAAGCCAACCCCTTGAGACGCTCACCGAGCTGCCGGGCGGTGCGCTGACCGCGCTCGGTGAGCGGTAGATCAGTAAGACCGGTGTGCTGGCCAGTCAAACTCCATGCGGTCTCACCGTGACGAGCCAGATAGACGGTCGGAAGACTCTCGCTCATTCCTCAGTTCCTCCAGCGCGATGAGTTACCGCTGTCGCGTCGGTATCCACGCCAATGTCGTTGACATCCGACGTGCCGACCGGCTATCACGCCGGCCAGGTCCATTGATCAAGCTCTGGCATATCCACGCCATGCTCGTAAGCGTAGTTCTGACTCTTGATTTGCATATTGCGGAGTATTTCTTTGGCGTGAGCGCCCGCCACCTCAAGTGTGGGCACACGGTCGATAACGTCGATCGCCAGACTGAAACGATCGATCTGGTTCTGGATGGCCAAATCGAGAGGCGTATTGATGTTTCCTTTTTCCTTGTAACCACGCACGTGCAGGTTCTTGTGGTTGGTACGTCGATAGGTTAAGCGATGAATCAACCAGGGATAGCCGTGGAAGTTGAAAATGATAGGTTTGTCTTTCGTGAACAAGCTATCGAAGTCCCGGTCCGAGAGTCCGTGGGGATGCTCTGTCGAGGGGACGAGTCTGTAGAGGTCCACTACGTTCACGAAGCGGATCTTGAGATTAGGGAAGTGCTCACGAAGCAGCACTACCGCGGCCAGCGCCTCCTTAGTTGGAATGTCGCCCGCACAGGCCATCACCACATCCGGCTCCGAGCCCTGGTCGTTGCTCACCTTCTGCCAGATGCTAATGCCCTTGGTGCAATGCGTAATGGCCTCATCCATGGTCATGTACTGGAGGTGCTTCTGTTTATCGGACACGATGACGTTGATGTAGCCCGTGCTCGCAAGACAGTGATTGGCGACACTTAGCAGGGTATTTGCGTCGGGCGGCAGGTAGATCCGACAAACAGCCGGGCTCTTGTTGACCACTAGGTCAAGGAACCCCGGGTCCTGGTGGGTAAAGCCGTTGTGATCCTGTCGCCAGACGGTGGAGGTAATCAGCAAGTTGAGCGAAGACACGGGCGCACGCCAGGGCAGCTCCTCAGACATCGCTAGCCACTTAGCATGCATATTGAACATGGAATCGATAACGTGGACAAAAGCTTCGTACGTGGAGAAAAACCCGTGTCTGCCGCTTAAGAGGTAGCCTTCATACCAGCCTTCCAGCGTGTGTTCGGAAAGCATTTCGAGCACTCGACCATCTGTGGATAATTCGCCTCCGTCGGCGTCCTCAGGCCGGTAGTCGGCCAACCACAGTTTTTTGCTCACCTCGTAGATGGCATCCAATTTGTTCGAGCTGTTTTCGTCGGGTCCAAAGACGCGAAAATTGCTCGGATTTTGGCGCATGATGTCGCGCAGAAATCGGCCGAGAGGACGAGTGTTCTCAGCCGCATTCTGCCCAGGTTTTTCTACTTGGACGGCATAGTCGCGGAAGTCAGGGAAACACAGGGATTTTCGCAACAAACCCCCGTTGGCGTGAGGATTGGCGCTCATTCGGCGTGCACCCGTCGGGGCCAGTGCTTTCAACTCTGGGATCAGTCGCCCACCTTTATCGAACAACTCTTGCGGTCGGTAGCTGCGCATCCAGTCTTCCAGCAGCTTCAAATGGGCGGGGTTCTCGCGTACGCCCGCAAGTGGCACCTGGTGGGAACGCCAGTGACCCTCTACTTTGTGACCATCCACTTCCTTCGGGCCAGTCCACCCCTTCGGTGTCCGGAGCACGATCATCGGCCAACGCGCCCGGCTGGCCTTACCACTCGCACGGGCTTCTTCCTGAATGCGTCGAATCTCGAGCACGCAGTCTTCCAGCGTGCCCGCCATTTCCTGGTGCATCAAATCGACATCGTCACCTTCCACGAAATGCGGCGCCCAGCCGTAACCCTTGAATAGGTGCTCCAACTCTTCATTGGGCACCCGCGCGAGAAGCGTCGGGTTGTTGATCTTGTAGCCGTTCAGATTAAGGATCGGCAGGACGGCGCCGTCGCGAATGGGATTCAGAAACTTGTCAGAATGCCAGGAGGTGGCTAGTGGCCCCGTTTCTGCTTCGCCATCCCCCACTACAACCGCCACTAGCAGGTCGGGATTGTCAAAGGCAGCTCCGAAAGCATGGGAGATGCTGTAGCCTAACTCGCCCCCTTCATGGATTGAGCCCGGCGTTTCTGGAGTGCAATGGCTCCCGATACCGCCTGGGAAGGAGAAATCCTTGAAGAACACGCGCATTCCCTCTGAGTCTTCGCTCTTGCTTGGGTAAATCTCCGAATACGTGCCCTCCAGATAGACTGGCCCTAGGACACCCGGCGCACCGTGTCCGGGACCAGCGAGGAAAATGGCGTTGAGATCGTATTTCTTGATAAGGCGATTGAGGTGAACATAGGTAAAGCTCAGACCGGTACTGGAGCCCCAGTGACCCAGTAGGCGATTCTTGACGTGTTCCGGCTTGAGGGGTTCACGAAGCAGAGGATTGTCCCGCAGATAAATCATGCCCACAGCGAGGTAATTGCACGCCCGCCAGTACGCGTCGACTTTCCGAAGCTCCTCGGTAGATAAGGGATGCGTGGTACTGGGGCTGACACCGCCCATCTGTCGTGCATTCACATTAGCGAGTGTTGCTTCCATGACTCCTCCAATTCGTCGTATATGTTTACCGTCAAGAGCGGGCTTCTTGTGCTGCACAACTGCGGTTATTGCTCAAGCCGTTGCCGTCAGACGCGTCTGCGATGTTCTTCAATTCGATGACCGGCGTGGTCGGTGGCTGTCTGAGCATCGGGATGAGTCCCAAAACTGCAGAAATTTCCCGCGAAGCAGTCAGCTACTGAAGAGGGGACATGCAACGACAAATGATCAGCACCTTTCTGCGGTCTTGATTAACGAGACGTTGGACAAACTCAAATCTTCTTGAAACGGCAGTAGGGCAACGGTAAAGATTCTTGGAACCGCGGCCAACTGGCAAAAGTATCAGGGTTGCCAACCAAGAGAATGTGCTCGCAACACAGGCCAGTTGCGGACTCTCCGGAAGCCGGATTACATATATTCTTCTCAAGGCCATCCGACGCTGCAGAAAGACCCCTGTTCAAGGAGTCGTCGAGTCTATAACGCGCTTCCTCTACGGCGTGATCCAGAAGTTCCATCGCCTCTTCCAGAGAATGTTCCGGAAATTGTGTCGCTCGAAGACGGGCTAGCAGAAGACGATTGGGCTGGACGGCGGAAACTCACGAAGCGTCTCGGCGACAAGATTCAACTGGTCGGCGACGGTGTCTTTGTTACAAACCCGAAGATATTCGAAAGGGGAATTCGTGACGGCATCGCCAATTCCATCCTTACCAAGCTGAACCAGATTGCCACAGTGACCGAAACACTTCTATGCATGTAACTCGCCCGGACACATGGCTATACCGCTATCGTGTCGCATCGTTCCGGCGAGACCCACGATACTGCGATTGCTGATCTCAGCGTGGCAACCGGCGTCGGCCAGATCAAGGTTGGGTCGCCGTGCCGTGGAGAAAGGGTCGCAAAGTACAACCGGCTGCTTGAAATTGAAAAAGAGCTTGGAAGTAGCGCCAAGTACGCTGGCCGGACTGCCTTTGCCAAATCGGCCACCGAGTTGACTGCACACTAAGGAAGCTCCTCGCAATGATTCTGATGGTTTGTCATTGGCAGAGTCCCATTAGCCCCTAGGGGCAGGTGTCCCAAGTAGTGGCTGGCGTTTTTGTCAGTAGGCAGGCCGGGGCGCGCAGCGCTAGTGTTCTGCGTAGAGAACAGAAGAACAATTAGTGTGATGGCGAGGTACGGTTTATGAATTCATTCGATCTGGGCCAGCATGAATTAAGCGGGAAGAAAATCCATCGCAATCTCCCACCCAGTGTTTTGTACGAACATGCGATACGTTATGAGAAAGAGGCCACGATTGCAGAGAATGGCGCTCTTGTTGCGTATTCGGGAGAGAAGACTGGCCGTTCACCCAAGGACAAACGCATTGTCAAGAATCCCGCCTCCGAAAAAGAGGTCTGGTGGGGGACGACAAACGTTCCGCTCAATCCAAAGTCGTACAGGACGGTTCGCCAGCGTGCTCTTGACTACCTCAACGTCTGCGACCGTCTTTACTGCTTCGATGGTTTTGCTGGGTGGGATCCAAAGTACCGCATTAAGGTCCGTGTGATTTGTTCGCGACCGTATCACGCGCTTTTTATGCATACGATGCTCATCCGGCCTACACCCGAAGAACTCTCAGCCTTTGATCAACCGGACTTCGTGATTTACAACGCTGGCATCTTTCCGGCGGACCGTCTGATGGCCGACGTCGGATCGAAGACTTGCGTCAGCCTCAATCTTGAAGACCGGGAACTCGTGATTCTTGGAACTGAATATGCCGGCGAGATGAAGAAGGGTGTATTCACCGTGGCCAACTATTTCGCGCCCAAACGGGGCGTCCTCTCGATGCACTGCTCGGCGACCGCAGACAAGCAAACGCGACGTTCGTCATTGCTTTTCGGATTGAGCGGCACAGGAAAGACCACCCTGTCTGCTGATCCCAAGCGATATCTCATTGGAGACGACGAGCATTGCTGGAGCGACGATGGCATCTTCAATATTGAAGGCGGTTGTTATGCAAAGGCCGTCAACCTAACCAGCGAATCTGAGCCGGACATATTCTCTGCTCTACGATTCGGTGCTGTACTGGAGAATGTTGTTCTCGAAGAAGACCGTAGCGTCGACTATACCGACGTGCGCATTACCGAGAATACGCGGGGCGCATATCCCATCAACTTCATACATAACAGTCTGATTCCGTGTGTTGCCGGACATCCGACCGATGTGATTTTTCTGACCTGTGACGCATTCGGAGTGCTGCCACCTGTCAGCTCACTCACTCCTGAGCAGGCAATGTTTCACTTCATCAGCGGATACACCGCGAAAGTCGCTGGCACTGAAGTGGGCATCAAAGAACCAACCGCGACGTTCTCACCGTGTTTTGGAGGACCATTCCTGGTCTGGCACCCAAGGAAGTACGCTGAACTGTTGGCCGGGAAAATTCGAAAGCACGACGCTCGTGTGTGGCTAGTGAATACGGGATGGAGCGGTGGAGCGCATGGGGTCGGCAAGCGCATCAAGCTAGTGCACACTCGTGCCATAGTTGATGCCATCCATAACGGGACGCTGGCCAAAGTGAGGACGCAGCCTGATCCGGTTTTTGGTTTCGACCTAGTTCCCGAATGTCTGGGCGTGCCAAGCGAGATCCTGGTGCCGCGTAATGCGTGGGCCGACAAAGCAGCCTACGATTCCACTGCAAAGAAATTGCTCCAATTATTTCAAGACAACTTCAAGAAATACGAGGGTGACGTACGGGCCCCCGTGGCGGCCGATACTGCCGCTTAAAGAAAGGTAGAAACGCAATGGCTAGTGTAGCAATTCATGGGTTTGGTCGAATCGGACGTTCTCTGATGAAAGTTGCCCTCAAGCGGGGCCTTTTCGTTCCGGTGTCTATCTCGGATATTAAGGATATTTCCGCTTTAGCTGCGCTCTTCGAGGTCGATTCCAACTACGGCCGCTGGACGGAGGAGGTCAGCGTGAAAAATAGCTGTTTCATCATCGGCGGCCGGGAGATCCGCTATTTCGAATCTACAAAGGGTCTGCCGGATTGGAAGGCGCTCGGCATCGACGTCGTAATCGATTGCACTGGGCATGCCACCACTCGGTCCGGTGCTCAGGTTCATCTTGATGCCGGGGCCAGGTATGTGCTGGTGAGTGCACCGAGCAAGAAACAAGAAGATTGCGATGCAGTGTTACTACCCGGCGTCAACCTCGACAAATTCGACCCAGAGAAACACAAAATCGTTAGCATGGCGAGTTGTACGACCAATGCGTTAGCTCCGGTAGTCAAAGTTGTGATTGAGAACTTTGGCATTAGGTCTGGCCTGTTCTCGACGATACATGCATACACGAACACTCAGTCGCTGACGGACCAACCGATGAAGGATCGTCGCGATTCGTGGGCCGCAACCGAGAACATTATCCCCTCCTCCTCAGGCGCAGCACGGGCTCTTGCCTTCATCTGGAAAGGCCTCAATATAACGGGCAAGGCATACCGCGTCCCCACGCGCACCGGCAGCATCGCCGAGCTAAATCTGCTTACCGAGCGTCCGGTAACCGCGGCGGAGGCCAATGTCGCTTTTCGGAAGGCGGCGTCGATTCCACCACTAAAGGGCATTATGGGTGTACTGGAGGACGAATGGGCGTCTTCTCGTATCCTCGGAGACGCACATTCGTCGATCGTGGACCTGCCGCTAACAGCGGCTCAAGGCGAATTGCTGTCCGTGGCCGCCTGGTATGACAACGAAATGGGTTATTCAACGCGTCTAGCGGAAACGGCCGCGATGATTGCAAATGGCAGGTCCACCGTGCCGCAGGAGTCTCACGAAGTTCTCACTATTTCCTGATGCCGCACTTCGAGACAGCGAGCGTGGAAGCGGTTATTCTTCAATCTGCTCCTGCCCATTGAACATACGCACGCGCAGCAGAATGGTGCGGATGGCTACTCCGGTTCCAAGGGCCCCCATGGTAAAAGTGACGCGCAAAGTATTGTCCATGGCCGCGACGAGCGTTCCATTGGTGGTGATCGAATGCTGCGTCGTAATGGCAAGCAGCCCCAAGATTGCCTTGGCGGCGAATGCACCTGGAATCATCGGAATGCAGCCTACAACGTGAAGGGTCTCGCGCGAGGTTCCGATGGACGAAGGAAGCAATTGCACTGCGATCCCGACTGCCATCGCAGCGACGAAGAACGCTGCCTCGAGGCTCCAATCTTCTCCCAGGGCGAAGCCCGTTGCAGCAGGCCGCCACAATTCAGGCCGTGTCGGGAGTACCGAACAGACGAAACTACGCCACGGCTCGTAATCGTCTACTACGAGAACGCGGGCTCGCTTAGATACCGTTGATACCTTTGTTGACCAGGACTTTGACCTCGACTCGACGGTTCTCGGCCCGTCCAGCTGGAGTCTCATTCGGTGCCGCTGCTCCGTATTCGCCCATGGCGCCCGGCGCCACGATGTGCCGCACCGGCACCTCACCTTTTTGCATGAGATAAGTGACGACGGCTTTGGCTCGGTCCTCGCTGAGTTTCGTGTTCATGGCAGCGTCCCCGGTCGAGTCGGCATAGCCCGTCACCTCGATGATGTATCCTTTAAGGCTAGTGGCGGTGTTCGCCAGCTCCTTCAGTTCGATCTGATCTTTCACCGAGATCTTGGTGCTACCAACTTCGAAGTTCACGGTTGCTTGGCGCCTCACGTCATATTCGCTCAATGCGGTAAAGCGCTGCGTGTTCTCCTCGATGTCCTTGATATTTGCTTCAATCTGCTGCTTGTTCGCCGCGATATTCTGCTGGTTGGTTTCGATATTTTCCTTCTGGGCCGCCAGCTGCACATCGTGGGCCGCAAGCTGCCCTTGGTGAGCCTCGAGCGCCTGCACGTTGGCAGCGACTTGCTGTGCGGTGGGATGCAAACCGGATTGGATCATCTCGGCCGTTTCCAGGTCGTCGCCATCCACGGTGATCGTTTTCGCTACAACCCGGCCTTGGTCATCCGACACTCCGTCAATGTCCACCTTGAGTCCGGGTATAAGTACTACACTCGACATTTCCTGCTTCTCCAGGCCAAAGAGCCCCCTGTCATCCTTTGTTCTCGTGTTATCAGTGAGGACCACGGTAGTGGTTCCGACCCCGGACTTCACGATCAATGTTTCTCCGGTGCGCGACGTAATCATCCCTTTGACTTCTTTCTCGTCATTTGCGCCGAACGCCGCCAGCGACAGTAGAGAGAGAAACGTCATCAGAGTAACCGCAATCTTTTTCTGCTGCATTAAGCCGCCTCTTTCTTGAATTCAGTTGAACGGATTTGCTCCCCGTTCGGTGGACCTCGCTCCATTTCTAGGTGAATAGAGGGTGCTCCGTCTGGCAACTAGAATTAGTGACAGTGGCTATGCCTTTCAACTCAGGTACATGCGTCGGCATTGAAGCCCAGGTGTACGCAGCTCTCAAGAACAGGCCTGTTTTCAACACCTATCGCCTGTGAATGTCCGTTGCGAAACACACATCAGCGCCTCACAGCGACACCCTGAACAACTGGCTGTCTCGGTGACACGACCGCGAGTTTTGGAGCAAAGTGGCGCACCGTCACGTCTTCTGAGACATATTCGACTTGGTCGCCCCGGGTTGGCGCCTGCTGCAGTGTGGGGTTGCTTGTGAAATGATGAACGGTTACATCTTCGGAGATATAGTCGATTTCGTACTCCCCGACTTTCGCCAGCCGAGGCGTGCTCCTAGCAGCTTTCCTGACTTCTTTCGTTGGAACGGATGCAGTCTGCGGAGTGGAAAAGCCCTTCTTCACTGACCCGA
>Ga0210399_10000958_pt1 | contig 22625 bp, 22 predicted proteins | sample IncBWC14MmetaG_FD_150865 | JGI IMG/M metagenome (GOLD analysis project Ga0210399, IMG submission 150865) | Forest soil microbial communities from Barre Woods Harvard Forest LTER site, Petersham, Massachusetts, United States - Inc-BW-C-14-M | ecosystem: Environmental > Terrestrial > Soil >... | reverse complement strand
CGACCGGAAAGACGACCGCAACGGTGACGACCGGACCGAATCCCCGATTCCTCACCGCAGGCGCCGGCTCCATTTGGACGCTCAATCAGGGCGACGGCACCGTGACACGCGTTGATGTGCGCAGCAACCACGCCGCGGCAATCGCGTTGGGGACACCGGGGCACGGCGGCGACATCACCTTCAGTGCGGGCCGCGTCTTCAGCACCATGCCGAAGATGCCGCTCTCGATTGTCGATGCGGCCGCGAACACGCTGCTTTGTCAGTGGTCGGGTCCGGGCGGCGATTCGCTGGGTGTTGGACACGGAGCGATATGGCTCACGGACTATCACGCGGGCAGCGTCTCGCGAATTCCCCTCGACCGGCCCCTCGCGCATTGCTCCGGGTTGCCGCAAGCGCACAAGTCATTCTGACTTGGTGGACCGGTCGAGTCGCTCGAAGACGGCCATCATGGCGCTGATGCGCTCCAAGTACGCGCGCACCTGATGATCCCCGCAGCGCTGACCCTCGATCAATCTAAACCCTCGCTTCGCGAACTCATCGCCGGCGCCCGCGCCGCACAGATGGGTCAGCGCAGCCAGTGCCTGCTTGCGCTGCAGGCTCGCCGCGCCGATTCTTTGCCGCACCAGAATAGTGGCGACGCTGCGGTCCAGATAGGCCGACGTCAGTTCGACCGCGTGACTGGGGATGACGCGTGCATATAGGCTGTTGAACCAGCACGATCGCCAATCACTCCAAGATCCATCCTCGACGACCAGGTGATCGCGGATGCAATAGCGCCTGGCCTCCGCGAAGTTGCCGTCCGTGATCTGATACATCCCCACCGCGCTCGACGCCGGCCGATACACCTCGAATGGCTGTGATGTCCACGACCAGCGCCAATAGGTGCGCGCCACGGGATTTCCCGATCCCTCCACCTGGGCGATCGCCGCCAATAGGTGCGGCGTCATCACATCGGTTGAATACCTCTTGAATATGGGCGCGTACTCAGCCCAAGTTTCCGTGGGCGATTTGTAGAGCGTCCCGCTCACCGGAAAGAAGAGCTCCGAGGGCTTGCGCACCACCTGGTAGATCCAATTACTGATGAGCCACAGGATCAGAATCATCAGCACGCCCATGATGATCTTTGCGGGGCGGGGGGCAGGGCGCCACCAACGCCTGACGCCGCGTGCAAGCTTCGCGGCACGCCGCATCAGTTTGGCGGCGCGGCGCGCGAACCTCTTGGTTGCGCCAGGCTTAGCGGCCCGGCGCGCCATCGATTCGACGATGCCCGACCACGATGGTGACGCTCGCGGATTCAGGATCAAAAACGATTTTGGCCTCGCCTCGCTTGAGCTGCGAGACGACCCTCGCCACCTTGTCCTCCAGTGAGAATTCCTTCTCGCCGTAGTCGGTACCCTCACGCAATACAAAGGACTCGATGACCGCGTGCAGCAATTCCGCCGACAACTCGGTGTACGGGACCTCGACGGGTTCTTGAGCTGCATCACTCATTGCGAGTCTTTCTGCGCGTTCCGCGTGAGCCGCGTTGGGGCTGCAAGCTTGGCCAGCCAGGTATCAAGCTGAGCCGCAAAGGCATTGCGATTGGCCTGCGTGAGGGGCGGTGGTCCGCCGCCGACCACGCCGCTGGAACGCATCGTGTCCATGAAATCACGCATGGCCAGCACCCCGCGTATGGTATCGGGCGAATAGCGCTCGCCGCGTGGATTGAGTGCCTCCCCGCCCTTGGCGATCACCTCGGCCGCGAGCGGAATATCGGCCGTCACCACCAGATCACCCGCCACGAGGCGCTTCACGATCTCGGCATCGGCCACATCGAATCCGGAGGATACCTGCAACGCCCGGACGCTGGGGATTTTTGGAATTTGCAGTGCCTGGTTGGCGACCAGGGTGACGGCTACGCCGGTACGCTTCGCCGCACGAAACAGAATTTCCTTGATTACGCCGGGACAGGCGTCGGCATCCACCCAGATATTGGCCATCGGACCGAGAGTATCACGCCGACCTAAATGCTCCCCGTATCGGTGCGCGCGGCCAGCATCAGGCGCATTGCAGCCTCGTCGCCTTCGCGCTGCTCGCGCCGGTTCGCAGCATGCTGTTCTTCCTTGCGAAAGCGGTCGACCACGCGGTTCAAAGTCTCCGCTTCGACACGCTTCTCGCTCCACTGCGCACGCCGTTTATCGAACTCCTTGCGGGCGACATCCAAGGATTTCAGGTGCTGGCGAAGCGCTTCGCCCAACCGGTCGAGAAACGAACGATAGTTCTGCAGCTTGACGGCGTCGATGGCGCCGGCGGACTGGGTGGAATTTTGCACGTATTCGTCGCGATAATTCTGCAGCTGCTGGAGCTGCCGCTCCAAATCAGCGACCTTGCGCCCGGCCTCGGCCATGACCCGGCTCAAATCCTGCGCCGCAGTCGCGGCAATTTCCTGAATCGGTTCAAAGCGTTTGGACTTGATCATGGGCTGCTCACTATCGGCCGATTGGCGTCGCAGGCGCCGAGAACTGCGTCACGAGTTGCTTCAGATCCGCGTAACTACGTTCGATTCCCACCGGTTCATACATGTCCTGGCGCAGGAATTCGAGCATTTTCGGCCATTGGTCGATGGCCAGGTCGACCCGCGCGTCCGACCCGCGCCGATACGCTCCCACGGTGATGAGGTCGCGATTCTGCTGATAGGTGGAATACACCTGCCTGAAGCGGTTGGCCAGATCGAGTTGTTCGCGCGTGGCGATCTGGTGCATGGCGCGGCTGATCGAGGCCTCCACATCGATGGCCGGATAGAGGCCGTTCTCAGCCAGACGACGCGACAACACGATGTGTCCGTCCAGGATGGCGCGCGCCGCATCTGCAATCGGATCGTTCTGATCGTCGCCTTCCACCAGCACGGTATAGAAGGCGGTGATCGACCCCACACCGCGATCGCTGTTGCCGGCTCGCTCGACGAGCTGCGGCAGGCGCGCGAACACCGACGGCGGATAGCCTTTGGTCGCCGGAGGTTCGCCAATGGCCAGTGCAATTTCGCGCTGCGCTTGCGCGAAACGCGTCAGAGAATCGAGCAGCAGCAATACCTTCAGGCCGCGATCTCGAAAATATTCTGCGATGGCTGTCGCCAACCATGCGCCGTGCAGGCGCATCAGCGGCGGATTGTCGGCCGGTGTGGCGACGACCACGGCGCGGCGCATGCCGTCGGGGCCCAAGGTGTTGCTGACGAAATCTTGGACCTCGCGGCCGCGTTCGCCGATCAAACCGACCACCGTTACATCGGCCTTGGTATATCGCGTCATCATGCCGAGCAGCACCGACTTGCCCACACCGGATCCGGCAAAAAGGCCAATGCGCTGTCCTCCACCGACCGAGAGCAGCGCGTTGATGGAGCGCACACCCACATCCAGCGGATCGCGGATCGCGCGGCGCATGAGAGGATTCAACGGCTCTCCGGTCAATGGCACCCGGTCCGTGCAGCGCAGTTCGCCGAATCCGTCGAGCGGGCGGCCGGCACCGTCGAGCACACGGCCCAGCAATTCGTCCCCCATGGCCACGGAGGATTCGCTGCGTATTGGAATGACGCGTGCGCCGGGCATCAGGCCGCGGATATCTCCCGTGGGCATCAAGAATAATTTGTCGCCGGAAAAGCCGACGACCTCCGCCTCGATTTGTTTGCCTTCCGCGGTGTCGACCAGGCAGCGCCCGCCCACGGCCGCCTCGCAGCCCACTGCTTCCAACGTCATGCCGACCATGCGATTCAGCGTGCCTTCCACCACGAATTCGGCCGTGCTCGCCACGCGCCCGCGTGCCTGAACCAGCGAGCCAAGCCACTTCGCCGGCCGCAGACCCGCGGCACTGGCCTCACTCATTTGACCCGCCGCGCGTCGCCGTGGCCTGGCGTTCGGTACCCAGCAGTTCGCTCAAGATGCTGCCGAGCCGCGTCTCCAGGCGCGCGTCGATTCGCGATGTGGCAGTGGTGATCTGGCACCCGCCACGCGCCATCACCGGATCTTCGACGATGGTCCAGGCGCGTTCGTTTTCGGTGGGGGACAGATGCTGTTTGACCACCGCGGCATCCTCCGGATGCAGATGCACCCGCACATCGCGCGTGGCCACCGGCAGCGCAGCGATGGCTTCTCGAATGATGCCGATGATCTGGGTCGGATCGGTTTTCAGTTCGCGGCGTACGATCTGCCGCGCCAGCGCCATGGCCAACGTCAGCAGCTCTCGCTCAATCTCAGCATCCAGAACCTCAAAAGGCTTCGCCAGGTCATAGAACATGCCTGCCAGCCGCTCCACCTGGGCCCGTACCTCCGCGTGTCCCGCTTCGCGGCCCTCGGCCAAGCCCTGCTCGAATGCCTCTTTGTGCGCTTCCGCCTGCAGGTCGGCCAGACCGCCGACCGTGGCCAATTTTTGCTGCGCCGGCGTGCTTCCCATGTCCGGCACGGTCCACAATGCAACCGTCGCCGCCGGTTTTACTTTGCTCTCAGACAAACTCGCCGGCCCCCTTGCCGCCAAGACTGATGGTGCCCTCTTCGGCCATGCGCTGCGCGATCACAATGACTTCCTTCTGCGCGGCTTCAACATCGGCCAGTTTCACCGGACCGCGCGCTTCCATGTCGTCCTTGAGGATTTCTGCCGCTCGCTTCGACATGTTCTTGAGGACTTTCTCTTGCACTTCCGGTTCTGCCCCACGCAATGCCACGGCCAGCGTGTCGGAACCCACTTCTCGCAGCAGCGCCTGGATGCCGCGATCGTCGACATCCATGAGATTGTCGAATACGAACAGCAGATCCTTGATCTGTTGATGCATTTCGCCATCGGCCTTTTCGATCTTGCCGAGCTCTTCGCTGAGCTTGTCGCGCTCCATGGCATTCAAGATATTCGCCGCGGTGCGCGCGCCGCCTACGCGCCTCAATGTCGCTGGCGGTGCGGCATTGGCTTGTTTTTCGACCAGCTGGTCGAGCTCCGTCAGCGCCGACTGCGGCACTTCGTTCAAGCTCGCAATGCGCATCAGCACTTCGGTACGCAGGTCTTCGTTGAGCAGCGGCAGGATGGCGGCCGATTGCTCCGGTTCGAGATGCGCCAGCACGATGGCGGCGATCTGCGGATGCTCGCCGCTGATGATTTGCGCGACGGCTTTGGCCTCCATCCACTTCAAGGCTTCGATGCCTTGGCCGGTCTGGCCGTTCGAGACGCGATCGAGCAGCATGTCCGTCTTGTGCTTGCCCACCGCCTGCGTCAGCACCCGCCGTACATAGTCCTGCGATCCGCCGGCGATGTTGGCTTTGCCGTCGGCGATCCCGATGAACTTGTCGAGCACCGCGCTCATTTGCTCGCGCGACACTTCTTTGAGCTCGGCCATGGCGATGCCCAATTTCTGGACCTCGCGCGCATCGAGCTGCTTGAGCACATTGGCCGCATCCTGCTCGCCCAGGCTCATGAGCAGGATGGCGGCGCGCTGCGTTCCGGCGAGTTCGTCGTTAGCCATCCGCGGAGACCCAATCCTTTACGACCTGCGCCGCACGTCGTGGATCTTGTCCAACCAAGGTTCGTGCCGCCGCGATCTGCTGCTCAAAGCTCGGCGAGAGCTTGATCGGCTTGCCCTGAGGCGAGAGGCTTACGCGGTCGCCTTCGATGTCTTCGATGGCGGTTGCCGACAATCGGCCTGCCGGTTTGGTCAGCGACTTCATCAAAGGCCGCAGGACCAGGAATGCCACGATCAGTACCAGTGCGGCCCCGGTGATTTGCTTGGCGAGCTGCGTGAGCCAGGGTTGTTGCCACAGCGGCAGAGCGTCCACGGGCCCAAGCGCCACGCTGCTCTTGAACGCTTGGTTGAGGACATTCAACTGGTCGCCGCGATCCTCTTTCAGGCCGATGGACTCCTTGATCAGCTGGGTAAAGCGTTTGATGTCGGTGTCGCTCATCGGCGCGGTGGTCGCCTTGCCGTCGGCATCGACCTTCTGCCAGTCATCCAGCACCACGCCGACATTGAGGCGCTTCAATACGCCGACCGGCTGCTTCACATAGGAGAGGGTACGATCGACTTCGAAATTACGCGTGCTGCGCTGTGCGCTCGAACTCGGTCCCGCGGTGGCGGTGGTTTGTGTGCCGGCGGCCGGCGCAGCCACCGGATTTCCCGGCGTCGCGGCGCCCGCAATCGCGGGCGCACCCGAGGTGCCCGGCGGTTGATTGCTCAGGGCACCGGGTATGCCTTCCGACCCGTCGCCGCCCTTGCGCATCTCGTTGCTGGTCTGTTCGCTGCGCACCGCCGTCTTTTGCGGATCATAGTTCTCACGCGTCTCTTCGGTGACCGTGTAGTCCAGATCCGCGGTGACGGTCGCGCGAACGCGTCCCGGTCCGATCATCGGTTCGAGCAGCTCGATGATGCGCCGCTGATAGCTTTCCTCGAGTTTGCGTGTGTATTCAAATTGCCGGGTGCTGGCCGCGGCCTCCGCATTCTCGTCCGGAGAATTGAGCAAGGAGCCGGCCTGATCAACCAAGGTCACGTCGCTGGCCGCCAATTCCGGCACGCTCGATGCCACCAGATGCACGATGGCCGCGACTTGGCCGGGTTCAAGCCGCCTGCCCGGATACAGCTGCAACATGACCGAGGCAGTGGCCTTGTGGGAGTCGCGCAAAAACACCGACGGCTTGGGCAATGCCAAGTGCACCCGCGCGCTCTGCACCCCCTGCACCTTGATAATGGTGCGCGCCAACTCCGTCTCAAGGACCGATTGATAGCGCGCGTTCTCCATCATGGTGCTGTTGCCGAGCGCGGATTCTTTTTGAATCATCTCGATTCCCATCGAATCGCTCTGCGGAAGTCCCTGGCTCGCCAGACGAATGCGCGCTTCCTGCACCTTGGATTCCGGTACCGATACCGCACCCGAAGGGTTGAGTTTGAATTCGATTCCCGCCGCCGTGAGGGCGTCCATGACCTGGCCGCTTTCGCGTTCGGAGAGCTGCCCGTAAAGCACGGTGTAGCTCTGTCCTTGCGACCACAGCACCAGCCAGATTGCGGCGGCAACCGCGGCAGCCACACCCGCCAGCAAACCGATCTGTTTGAGTCCGGGAATGTCCGCCAGGCCGCGCGCCGGTGCAGGGGTGGGTACGATGTCAGCCATGGATTAATCCTCGCGGTCGTGAGACACGGTCCTCAGACCGTCATATTCATTACTTGTTGGTAGGCGTCGACCAGCTTGTTGCGCACCTCTGTCATGGCGCGAAACGCCAGCGACGCTTTTTGAAGCTCCAGCATGACGTTGGTCAGATCGACGCTCTTGTCGCCGGATTCGTAGGCATCCGCCAGCCCGACCGCGTGGTTTTGCATCGTCGCCACCTGGTCCAGAGTACCTTTCATGATGTTGGCGAAGTCCGAGGGCCGCGCGGCGGCCGCGGGCGCCTCAGCGATACCGGAGGCTCGCGCCTGCAACGCGCGCATTTCCGCCAACACCTGTGTGATTTGCATGCTGCTCATGGATTACACCGTCATGAATTGCTGTTCATGGACCCGGGGCACCGTGACGCCCGCGGCCTTGAACTGCTGTAGCTTGTGGCGCAGCGTGCGCGGACTGATTCCCAAGCGCTCTGCGGTGAGTTTGCGGCTGCCTCCGGTCACGCGCAGCGTTGCCAGTATCAGCTCGCGCTCGCGATCTTTGAGATCGCGGTCCAACCTTAAGTCTTGCACGGCGATCGGCACTGCGGTTGACGCGGCGGTTGACGCGGCGATCGGCGCGGCGATCGGCGCGGCGATCGGCGCCGCGGTTGACGCCACGGGCGGCGCGGTTGCGATGGCCGCCGTACCGGTATCCAGATCCGCGGCGCCGATGATGCCTCCGGCGGCCAACCACGCTGCGCGCTGCACGATGTTGTTCAATTCGCGGGCGTTTCCCGGCCAGTCATGGCGCATCAGCTTGTCTTGCGCCTCGGCCGACAGGCTCAGCGCCGGCTGGCCTGCGCGGGCACAAGCCTGCATCGCGCGGCGCGCCAGCGGCAGGATGTCGCCGCGGCGCTCGCGCAGCGCGGGCAATCGCAGTGACATCACGTTCAGTCGATAGAAAAGATCGGCGCGAAAGCGCGCGGCACGCACCTCTTCCGGCAGATCGCGATTCGAGGTGGCGATCACGCGTACGTCCAGGCTGATGGTTCGTGTACTGCCCAGGCGCTCCACTTCGCGTTCCTGCAAGACCCGAAGGATCTTTGCCTGCAGCCCCAAATCCATTTCCGAGATCTCATCGAGCAGCAGCGTGCCACCCTGTGCCTGCTCGAATTTCCCGGCGTGCGCGGCCAGAGCGCCGGTGAAGGCGCCTTTCTCATAGCCAAATAGACTGGCTTCGAGCATGTTCTCGGGGATGGCTGCGCAATTGATGGCAACGTATGGCTCATCGGCGCGCAGCGAATTGTCGCGAATGAAGCGCGCGTACACTTCCTTGCCCGTACCGCTCTCACCCGAGATGAGCACGGTTGCATCGTTTTCCGCGATCTTGCGCGCCAGGCCTACCAGGCGCTTCGATTCCGGATCGACGGCAATCAGTTCGTTCGGCGTGACTCGCGCCGCCAATTGGCGCTGTGCCATGTCGATCAGTGCCTGTGCATCGAAGGGTTTTACGATGTAGTCGGTGGCGCCCTCGCGCATGGCAGCGACCGCTTGCGCAACCGTGCCGTAGGCCGTCATCAGTACTACCGGCAAGTAAGGGCGCAGGCGCTTGATGGATGACAGCAGCTCGTAGCCGTTGGCTCCGGGCATGTGCACGTCGGATATCACCAGGCCGATATCTTCGCTGGCAAGCAGTTGCAGCGCACCGGGCGCATCGGCTGCGGCGAGCGCGGAGAGACCGGCCGCGCGCAGGGTGTCGAGCAGCGCCTCGCGCAGCGCGGCATCGTCCTCCACCACCAGAACTGCATCGTTCACTTTGCTCATGGATGATCCTCTGCCGGAAGTTCGATCACGAAGGTGGCGCCGCAAGCCGAATCGGCCAGTTGAACACTGCCGTCGTGCGCCTCGACCACGGACTTGACGATTGACAGCCCGATGCCGTTGCCGCGGGTTCGCGTGGTAAAAAAGGGCTCAAAAATACGTTCACGGATGGCCGCGGGCACGCCGGGACCGTTGTCGCTGACGACGATTTGCGCCCGGCCCGCCGCGGAGCGTCGCGCCAGCAATTCCAGACTGAGCGGTGCCGCGGCTGCCTGCAACGCATTGGTCGCCAGGTTCAGCACTGCGGAAACCAGGGACGGTGCATTGGCACGGACCATCAAATCCGGCGCCTGGGTGCGGATCGTCAAGCGGATCCCGTCGCGCAGCGCAGGCCGCAGCCATTGCGCCACCTGTTCCAGCAAGGCACTGACGCTGACGGCTTCGCGTGTCGCTCCGCCGTGCGCGAACGCAAGCATGTCATTCACCAGCTTGTCGAGCTGCTTCAGGCTGCCGACCGTTTTTTCCGCGCAGCGCGCGAGGTCCGCGGGGTTTCGATCCGACAGCGTCATTTGCGAGGCGTACAGCAACGCGGCCGCCAAAGGCGTGCGGATCTGATGAGCGAGGCCTGCCGCCAGCTCGCCCAGAGTCAGCAGCCGCTGTTGGCGGGTCAAGAAAATCTGCATCAAGTGCGATTCGGTCACGTCGGTCAGCAGCACCACTTCGCCGCCATTTTCGAGCTCGCGCCGCGACACGTTGACGAAGCGACCGCTGCGCAATTCCGTGTGTTCGCCGATGCCGCGCGGGTTGAGCGTGGCGCGAGCGCACACGGCGCCGAAAAGCTGGCCAAGAAGAGGCTCGCCCAACAGCTCGAGCGCCGCCGGATTGAATTCCCGGATCTCGCCCCGGTTATCGAGAACGAGTACTCCGCCGGGCAGGCCTTTGACCAAGGCCGACAAGCGTGCGGCCAAATGTTCCTTCCCCGCGTGCGCCTCGCCGAGGTCGGCTCGAAGCTGCGCTACCTGGCTACGAAGCGAATCGAAGGCGCCGGACAGGTGTTCCGAAACGGACCCGAAGGCCAGGAACGCTGCCTGAAGTTCAGAGCGACGGTTTTCAATCAGCTCGAGATTTGTGGCTGCCATGCCTTGGGAGAAAGCAACTTCTGTGCCTTGACGGTATTTGCCCTGCCTATCAACCAGTTACGGCTTGATCGGCGACGCTGTTCGAAGCAGCGTCAATAATTTGTCAGGCGCTGAGACGGTATTTGCGCAGCTTTTCGACCAGTGTGGTGCGCCGAATGCGCAACAGACGGGCCGCGCCGGCAACCGTGCCGTCCGCTTCTTCGAGCGCTTTGCGGATCAGTCCGATTTCAATCGCCGACATATGATCTTTCAAATCGATGCCGCCGCGCGGCAGGGCCGCATCTACATCCTGCATTTCGTACACCACCGTGCCCGAATCGGCTTCCGGCATCTGCGGTCCCTGCGGGTTGAAGAATTCCTCGATCGGCTCCGGCCGGGCGTCGATGCGCACCTCGCTGCCCAGCCAAGCGGCGGCGCTGCGATACCGGTCCGGCAAATCAGCCGCGGTAATGATTTGCGCCGGAAACAATATGCCGAGTCTTTCCAGCAGATTCGCCAGTTCCCGCACATTGCCCGGCCAGCGATTGCGGGCCAGACACTGCATCGCGGCTTGATCCAGTTGAATTTTGCGCCCGGCGCTGTGCCCCTGGCGCTGCGCCAGATGCTCGATCAACACCGGCAGATCGTCGAGGCGGTCGCGCAAGGGCGGCATCTGCAAGGGGAACACATTGAGCCGATAGTACAGATCTTCGCGGAAACGCCCGGCGACGATGGCGGCGTCCAAGTCGCGATGCGTGGCGGCAATGATCCGCACATTGCAGCGTATGGTCTTGTTGCTGCCGACGCGCTCAAAGGTTCGCTCCTGTAATACTCGCAGCAGTTTGACCTGCATTTGCAGCGACATGTCGCCGATTTCGTCCAGGAACAGGGTTCCGCCTTCGGCGAATTCGAAGCGGCCGAGCCGCGTCGATAATGCGCCGGTAAAGGCGCCTTTTTCATGGCCGAACAATTCACTTTCCAACAGATCCGCGGGGATTGCGCCGCAGTTCACCGGCACGAACGGATGTGCGGCGCGGTGCGACAGCTCGTGAATGTGCCGCGCCACCATTTCTTTGCCCGTGCCTGATTCGCCGAGAATCAGCACATTGGTATCGAAGGGCGCGACTTGTTCAATCAGCCGGTGCACCGCCCGCATGGCCTTCGATGCGCCGCTGGGCCGAAACCGATGAGTCCCCGGTTGCGTCGGATGGCCGCTGCGAACGTTTTGTGCCTGATGCAATACGGCTGACAAGCGGCGCTGTTTGACAGGTGTTTCCAATTGAAACCAAGCCAAGTCGCCGCTGCTCTCGGCAATTTTCGGCAACCCGTCCGCACTGATGCAAATGACCGGCAGTGGTTGTCGCATCTTGCGCAGCTGCGCCACGAGATCGGAGCCCAGTGCATTCACGGTCTCGCGCCGCGCGATGACCGCCAGACAATCCGGCATGTCGCAGTGCGTTGACGCGCGCAGCTCAGCCACATCGCGGACGTGGATCGGTTCTAGATCCAGAAAACGCAACAGGGCCTGGAGGGCATTCGCCTCCGATTCTGAGGGCTCGATCACAATAACTTTCGCTTCAAGCACGACTGGGACTCCTTCCCATGGATCAAAATGTGACGGAGCGCACAAATCTCGGGTCCCGTCTTAAGCTTTTCTTGTAACCCTTTGACATTGTTCAATCAATGTTGAGTTCGAACGCATACTAACTGAGGAACTTGAGAGAAAAGCAGTTGGCAAACCCCCGTAAAGGGCGTAGGGGTATCCCTTAAAATTGACTGCAGTGTTTGTCCTGCTGCTGAGCTGATAACTTAGCTTGCCGCGAGTCGGGCGCCCGCCACCAAGCGACGATGATGGCGAAAAATGAGCTTCTCCAACATGTCCACGACTGCATCGCTCAGGCCCATGAAGCGCAATTGCGTGGCATGTGAATCGTCAATAATGCGTTGGCCGGCGACCACGCAGGGAATTCTCAAAGGTTGAGGTAGCGCAGGATTGATGTAGAGCGAGAGCAGCCCCGTGGCCCCGGCGGCGGGACCCGCTTCGCCGATCCACTCCATGGCGCGCGCGGACATGCGCACCGGCTGCGCGGCGGGCAGGCCGCTGCTGCGCACCGCCAGTTCGCCCACGAGGCGCAATAAGATGTTGACCTTGTACTCGAGGCGCTGCAGCTCGTGTAGCAATGCCGGCGACTCATCTTTCAGCGCCTCGTGCACCCGCACCTCGTCGAGCGAGGATTCGGCGCCGAGCAACTGGTGGTTGTCGGCATTGAGACGTGCCAGCAGCAAGCCGTCCGCCAGTGCACCCTGAACCCAGGCCACCGGGAGCGACTCTTCGAATATCAGACCATCGCCGAGAAATGACTCAGACATGGCACCCCAGCTTTAGAACTCCGATCTGTGCTCAGCGCTGCAGCCGAATATTGGAATAGGCAGCCACAGCTCGGCGGCCGACCGCGGCCATATCGATATCGCGACCCTTGCTGCGCCGTTGGTGCTCCAACAGCCCGATCGTCCGGTCATTTATCTGAGAGATTTGCTCGAGCAGGGCCCGGTCCGCGGCATCCGCCCGTTTGGTTTCGCGCCAAAAGGACTTTAGCAGTTCCAATCGTTCGGCGTCGAGCAACTCCAGGGACCGCAAGTTGGACTGTTCGGCCGCCGCAAACATTTCCTGCGAAAGCGCCAGTGCGCGCAGAAGACCTTGATTATCCTTGCCGCCGGTCATCGGATATCGACGATCTGATCCCAGCCGCTCTTCACCTTGAGAATCAAGGAGGCCACTTCCGCGGCGATTTTCGAATCATTGGTGACATTGGCGAGCGTCAACCGCGCCAGCATATATATATAGAGCGCTCGCAGGTTCGCTGCGATTTTTTGACCGCGTTCCATATCCAGCGTGTTATTCAGCTGGTCGATCAAGCGGATCGCCTTGCCCAGCGCCTTACCCTTGGTAACGACATCGGTGAGCGGCAGATTGTCGTGGATGCGTGCCATGCAACCTTGCGCGGTCGCCAAATGCTCGAGGATTTGCTCGAACATGATCTGCACCAGTCTCGCGGGACTGGCCTCGGCGACCAGTCCGTGGCTGCGCACTGCGCGGTATTGAGCCGCTCCTCGCTGCGCGTACATGGCTAGCCGCTCACGCCCAAGCTGCCGCTGCCCAGGCTGGTATTGCTGGACGAAGTGCCCGACGCGGCATTCGCGCTGGGATTGAACTCGGCGTTAAGAAAAGTCTGTGTTTGTTTGAGAAGTGCGACCGCCTTGTCCATCGCGTTGTATTCCGCGGTCAGGGTCGCGGAGTAGGCGGACAGTTGTACGCTCAAGGCCGCTTGCTGCTTCGAGACGCTGCTCAGGCTGCTCTCGAGACCTTTGTTGATGGTATCGAGCAAGCCGCCCGGTTTCGTGTAGCCATCAACCAGATTGCTGATCTGCGTGGCGAGGCCATTTGCGCCGCCCAGCAACTTGCCGATGGACGAGAGACTGGCACTCAAGGCGTTGCCCAGTTTGCCCTCATCGGTGGCGTAGCTGCCGTTGGTGCCGGCAGTGATGCCAAGATCGGTCAGCGACTTCACGCCCGACCCGTTCGTCACCTTGCCGAGGATGATTTGCAGCTGGTTTTGGAATGCTTCCAGTGTCGCGTTGCCATTCAGCGGCCCCGCAGTTTTGGTCGACGGATCGAAGGCGGTGAGTGTATGGATGCTGCTGAGCACTCCATTCACCGCGGTCACGAACTTGTCGATCGAGGCCTGGGCTGAGGTGGTATCCGGACTGATGGTCAGTGTCGTCGGCGTGTTCGCGGCGGACGCTTGCTGCAAATTGAGGGTCACGCCCGTGATCGCGCTGCTGACCACATTGCTCGCGCTGGTTGCCGCGAAACCATTGATCGAGAAGCTGGCATCTTGCGCGGCGCGCGTTTGCGTGAACGCCAGGGAAGACAGGCCGCCGTCACCGCCCGACGGAGTCACCGTGATGGCATTGGCCGCGCCGGTGGTGGTACCGGTAAGCACCAGCCGCGATCCGGTCGTGGTGGTAATGATGCTTGCGCTGACGCCGGGATTGTTGGGCGCCGAATTGATCGCGGCGGCAATGCCGGCGAGCGAATTGTTGGTCGAATCAATGGTGAGCGCCGTGGACGTACCGCCCACCGCAATGGTCAGGGTTCCGGTTCCCAGCGCCGCGGCGGTACTCGCCAGCGGCTGTGAGGTCAGCGTTGCGGACGTGGCCAGATTGTTGACTTGCAGCGCATATTGGCCTGCAACCGCACTCGAGGTGGTGGTGGCGGTGGCGATGGTCTTGTCGGCCACCGTCGCGGCAAATCCGGCCAATTGGCTCGCATCCTCGAGCGGCGGCAGCGCAAGCTTCAATGTGTCGAGCGCAGAGGTGAATGTCCCGTAGGCCGAGACCTGTGAATCGAGCGTGCTCTGCTGATTCGTCAATTGAGTGGTTTGGGCGGCACCAAAAGAGGTCGTGAGCGCCGAGACGATCGCGCCGATGTTCAAGCCCGAGCCAATGCCGGTGGACGTGATCAAGCTGGCACTGGGGGCGGTCGATGAATTGCCGGGGGGAATGACTGAACTCATAGGTTTCTGGCGTCCGCGCGTTTACGTTGCTCAATCTATCGGCGATCTGCGTCTAAACTTAAGCAAGCGGCGTACCAAGTACTGCCGCAAATCGCTGGTTCAGGCGTGCTGATCGACGAGAACGCCGGAAATCCCCACGCTGCGCGCCAATGCCGCAAACTCGCTGACCGGAAATTCACCGACCACGTCGCCGTTGGCGGGATTGATCTGCTGGATGAGCTTGTCATCCGAGTCGGGTGCTATGCGAAATTGATCGGGCTTGCCCGAATCGTTGAGGTATTTGTTGAGAAGCGCGACCTGGGCCCGCACGTTGGTAGCGGGTGCGGCCGCCGGCGGCTTGCCGGGTTGCGGCAAAACCTTGCCGCCCTGCGGTACTGCTACTGCGCTAGGGGCCTGGCTTCCTTGCACGAGGCTGATCGCCGGTATCTTTACCGGTTGTCCATCGCTGGCCATGGTTCACCTATTGTTTAACTCAATAACCTCTACTGCGTTCGAAATCCATTCGAAGACCACGGCCCGACCTGAAGTCGGTCGAGCCGTGGGATTTTTCGACTCTCTATTCAGCTATCGGCTGTTACGCCAAAAGCTTGAGAATCAGCTGGGGCTGCTGGTTGGCCTGTGCCAACACCGAGATACCGGCTTGTTCCAACACCTGAGACTTGGTCAAGTTCGCCGTTTCCGCCGCGAAGTTCGCATCCTGAATGGTGCTGCGCGACTGAGTCAGGTTCTGCGCCGTTGACTGCAGATTGCTGACCGCTGCCGTGAAGCGATTCTGGATGGCGCCCAATTGGCTTTGGAACGCGCTGACCGTCGCGAGGGCCGCATCGACCGAGGAGATGGTGCCATTGGCACCGGCCACCGTCAGTACGTTCTGGTTCGCCAGAGTCGCGTTGCTGCCGTTGGCCTGCGCCAGCGGCGTGGTGAAGCTCGCGCCCGTGACGCCCAAGGCTGCGTTACCGCCGCCCGCGTCAATAATCGTGACCGGCTTGGAATCGGTCAGCGTTATGGAGCCGCGATTCGTCACCGCCGTTGTGCCGGCTACGGTCCCACTAAATCCCGTGGATGTACCTGCGGCTGCTGTGATGGTCTGGGTAGCGACGATGTTGCTGCCATCGGTATTGCTCAGGGTTACTTTGTTGGCCGCATCGACCGAGGCGCTGACGCCCGTCGTTCCCGTGAGGAGGTTGATCTGCGAGACGACCTGATTGACCCCCAATCCCGAGCCGGCCGTGGTACCGGCAATCGAGAAGGCGCTATAAATATTGGTGCCGTTGATGTTTAAGCTGTAGGTTGCCGGAGCAGTACCTGCCGCGGCGATGATTTCGCCGAAGCCTGCCGTATCGGCCACTTTGGTGGCGGCGCTGGCCGTAAGACCTTGCAGGCCTGCGCCGTTGATGGCGCCGGCCTTGGCAAATGCCGAATCCGCAGTTTGAAACGTGTTGGAGCCGACAAAACCCTGCGAGGCGCCCACATTGACCGTGGTCGTTCCGTCAAAGAGCTGCGCGGTCGCCGCATTCGTCAGCGCGGTCGCGGTCACTGCGCCGGTCTGGTACGTCGAATACTGACCGATCTGGCTGGCGGCGACGCCCTGCTGCAAGCTGACGGCAATCGTGTTGCCGACGTTGGCGCCGACTTGATAAACAGTCGTGCCGCTGCTGCCGTTGAGTACGTTCAAGCCGTTGAACGTGGTCTGCTGGGCGATCTGCGTGATTTCCGCAATCTGCTGCTGGACCTGGTTGTTAAGAGCTGCACGATCCGACGCGCTGTTCGAACCGTTGGCTGCTTCGACGGCCAGGGTACGAATGCTCTGCAAATTGTCGACGATGGTATTCAGTGCGCCCGCCGTTGTCTGGGCTTCCGACACGGCATCGTTCGCATTGCTCACGGCCTGATTGGTGCCGTTGATCTGCGTGGTGAATTGTTGGCTGATGGCCAGGCCGGCGGCATCGTCGGCGGCGCTGTTGATGCGCAAACCTGAAGACAACCGCTCCAAGGACTGGGACAACGAAGCCTGCGAACCGGACAGATTGTTCTGCGCGTTCAGCGAGGCAATATTGGTATTTAGAACTAGTGACATGATGACTCCTGAAAGTTTAACCACCGGCCCCTCTTAGGCCCTATGTGTTCACTTCACCCCCTCGGGCGGACCGGTGACACATTCCAACTCCTTATCGGACCGGTTCGGGGGTTCTTTAGGCCCCGATGGCGCTTCTTGCGAGGTTTTGTTTGCGCCAGGTCGCAGAATCGGCGACTTGAAGTTCAACCGGGTGAAATCGCGGGCAATAAGGCCCGCAGCAGGTCCGATGCCCTGTTATCGGCCGGAAAATGCCGTTTTGGAGTACAATTTCGTCCCGAAACCTGCCACCTGTTCGCCATACCGTGAAAACCGTCAAACGCAAAAGCCCGAAAGTGGGCTTTGTCAGCTTGGGCTGCCCCAAAGCACTGGTCGATTCCGAACGCATCCTCACCCGCTTGCGCGCCGAAGGGTACGAGGTCGCCGCGAGCTATGGCGCCGCAGACCTCGTGGTGGTCAATACCTGTGGATTCATCGATTCCGCGGTGGATGAGTCGCTGGACGCGATAGGCGAAGCGCTGGCCGAGAATGGCAAAGTGATCGTGACGGGGTGCTTGGGCGCGCAGCCGCAGAAGATTCTCGATCGGCATCCGCAAGTGCTCAAGATTACCGGCCCGCAGCGCTACGAAGAAGTGGTTGCGGCCGTCCATGAACATCTGCCCCCGAAACACGAACCGTTCGTGGACTTGGTGCCCGGGCAAGGCATCAAGCTCACGCCGCGGCACTATGCGTACTTGAAGATCTCGGAGGGCTGCAACCATCGCTGCAGCTTTTGCATCATTCCCTCGATGCGCGGCGACCTGGTGAGCCGGCCGATCGGTTCAGTGCTGCGCGAAGCCGAACAACTGGTGCGCGCCGGCGTCAAGGAAATCCTCGTCATTTCCCAGGACACGAGTGCCTACGGCGTCGACCTCAAGTACGCGGCGGAAAAGTGGCGCGATGTGTCACGCCGCGCCCGCTTCTATGACTTGGCTGCCGCACTGGGCGAATTGGGCGCTTGGATCCGCCTGCACTATGTGTATCCCTACCCGCACGTCGATCAGGTCATCGAACTCATGGCGGCGGGCAAAGTCCTGCCGTATCTGGACATTCCGTTCCAGCACGCCAGCGCCCGCATTTTGAAATTGATGAAACGCCCCGCAGCGGCCGAAAACACCTTGGAGCGCATCGCTGCCTGGCGCAGCGTCGTGCCCGACATCACGATTCGCAGCACTTTCATCGTGGGTTTCCCGGGAGAAACCGCCCAGGACTTCGAGGAACTTCTCGACTGGATGCGCGTGGCGCAGCTCGATCGCGTGGGCTGCTTCGAATACTCACCGGTGGAGGGCGCCGCGGCCAATGCGCTGAAGGAAACGCCCGTGCCGCCGGAACTGAAGGCCGAACGCCGCGGGCGTTTCATGGAACTTGCGGCACAGATCAGTGCCCGGCGCCTTACGCAGAAAATCGGCCGCAAGCTGCCCGTGCTCATCGATCGCATCGACCGTGAGGCCGATGTCGCCATCGCGCGCTCCAGCAGCGATGCTCCGGAAATTGACGGCACGGTTCGCATCGTGGGCGCCGGCAAGGCCGCCGGTCGCCTCAGCGTGGGCTCGCTGGTCGAGGTGCAGATCACCGCCGCGAGCGAATATGATCTCGAGGCGCGATTGCTCAATTGACAGATGAATTGGCCCGTTGTAACCCCGGTGCGCCGCACCACTTTCGGAGACAGCTTTGGAAATTTCCGCAGATAAAGTCGTACTCATTCATTACACCCTCAAGGACGACGCCGGAGGCGTCATCGACAGCTCCGCCGGCGGTGAACCGCTGGCCTATATCCAAGGGCACGGCAACCTGGTGTCGGGCTTGGAGAAGGCGCTCGAGGGCAAGCAGGACGGCAGCAGCGTGGCCGTGTCGGTTATCCCTGAGGAAGGCTACGGCAAGCATGATCCGGGTTTGATTCAGCGCGTGCCCAAGCGCAGCTTGCAGGGCTATGGCGAGGTCAAAAAGGGGATGCAATTCCAGGCCAGAACCCCGGACGGCATGCGCCTGTTTACCGTCACCGGCGTCATGGGCGATATGGTGACGCTCGATGGCAATCATCCACTGGCCGACAAGACCTTGCATTTCGATGTGCAGGTCGTGGCGGTGCGCGAGGCGACGACGGAAGAGTTGGAGCACGGGCACGTGCATGGCGCCGGCGGCCACCACCACTAGGAGCCTTCTCCCAACCCGGGGCGGCACGCGCCCAAGTACTTTAGAGAAATTTGAACAGCGACAGGCCCTGCGTCAAGTTGAAGGCCTGCAAAGCCGCGCTCAAGGTGGTGTTTTGCTGATCGAGCGTGGTGATGGCGGAGGCGAAATCCAAGCTCTGCAAGTTGGAGATGGACTGCTGCAATTGCGTCTGCTGACTGGTCGCGACGGATTGCTGCGTGGTGATCGAATTGAGACGCCCACCAACGGTGGCGCGCACGTTGGAACTCTGGCTCAGCGCCTGGTCGATGTTGTTGATCGCAGTGTTGATGGAATTATTGAGGCTGGTCGATGAAGCGGGAGTGCCCACGCCGGTTTGCAGCGCGGAAACCAGATTCTGCACGGTCGTGAACAGGCTTTGATTGGTGCTGGGCGCGAGGGTGAACGAATCGCCCGTGGCGGGTTGGCCGCTCAAGGTGACCTGCACGCCGTTGAATGCAATCGTGCCGCCGTCGGTGTAGGTGCCCGTGGTTACGGGGGCCCCCGCCTTGGTAACCTGGTAGGTGCCCGGCGCGGTAAACGTGATCGAGTACGTGCCGCCATCATAGGCAGCCGGATTCGACACCGTCGTCGCACCCACGATACCGGACCCTGAGTTCCCGGCAGCGGCACTGACCGCGAAAGTCCCATTGCCGGTTTTGATTTGGTTGAAGACCGTGTTGCCGTTATCGCCGTCAGCCACGGTCTGGCCCGCCGCGATCTGTACTTGGCGCTGTCCCTGATCACCGTTATAGGTCGCGCCCGTGGCGCTCAAGGTGAACGGTTGAGTCTGGGCTGCGAAGCCGCCGAAAATATATTCGCCGTTGCCATTTTGCGTATTGGCCAACGCCAGCAAACTGTTTTGAATCTGCGTCGCCTGGGTCGCGATGGCGCTGCGGTTGGAATTCGTCAGCGTGCCGCTGTTGGCCTCCAGAGCGAGGGTGCGCAGCGCCTGCAATTGCGTCTGAACCTGCGAGAGCGCGTTGTCCTCGGTATTCAAATTGGACTGCGCGCTGGCGGCGTTGGTGCCGTATTGCTGGCTTTGCGCCAAAGCCTGATTGTAATTGTTCACGCTCCCGGACGCGGTGGGATTCTGCGACGCGGTAGTGAACTGCTTGCCGCTCGACAATTGATTCTGCGTCTGGTTGATGTTGGATTCCAGCGCATTGATCGCCGCCAGAAACTGCGTTTGACCGAGGCTTTGCGTGACGCGCATGGGGGGCTCCTTAAGTGAACGTGCCGTTCACTGAGTCGATCAAAGTCGTGAACAAGCTGTTGCCGATGCTCAATGCGTGCGCCGCTGCCTGGTAGGCCTGCTGCCATTGCAACAGGCTCGCCGCCTCTTCATCGAGGTTCACGCCGCTGGTCGACTGCACACTGGAGACCGCCTGAGCGTTCACCGCCGCTTGAGCGGTTTGTGCCGTGTTGATTTGCTGCGCCTGACTGCCCAAGCCGGTGATCAATGCGCTGACGCCGCCGGTGATGCTGGTGGTGCCGTTTTGCAGCACGCCGACATTTTGCTGATTGGCCGCCGCCAGCGCGTTGCGATTATCGCCCGTGCCGCCTGCATTGCCGGTGACCGTAAAAGTATCGCCGGCGGCCGGCGCGCCGCTGATCTGCACCTGCCAGCCATTCACGGCGATATTGCCGCCGCTGGTATAGGCCACCGGCGCCCCGCCGTTGACCGAATAGCTGTTGGGCGGATTCGCGAACGTGATGGTGGCGGGCGTGAGCAAATTCGGATTGGTGGAATTGAGCACGGTGCCGGAACTGATGCTGGCCGCACCCGTGTTGGTACCGGCCGCCGAGGCCTTGATGGCGCCCGCGGCGGCAATTTGCGAAGGATTGGTCAGCACGACATTGAGAGTCGCCGCCGCGGTCGCCGTGGGTTGAATCAGGAATTGATCGCCGTTAGCGGGAGCGCCGGACAGAACGATGGATATGCCCGCCGCCGTGTAGGGACTGGCGACGGTGCCCGCGCCCGCCGGTGTCACGCTGGTGCCATCGCTGGTATTGGTCAGTTTCGGGGTGCCGCCGACGAAGGACAGCACGTAGTCGTTCGCCGTCAGTGCTCCCACGCCGTTCGGATTCACACTGACGCCGGCGGTGACGGCATCGGTATTCCTCGAAGATCCTGTGGCGAGCGGCGTGCCCACGGAGAAAATATTGGCGCCCAGGTTGCCGCTCAAGTCCAGCCCCTGCGACTGCTGCGAATTGACCGACTGCGATAGCGCCGTGGCGATCTGCCCCAATTGATTCTGAGCCGGATTGATCACCTGTGTACGCGCCGCCAACAGGCCGCCCAAATCCCCGGAGGTGATGTTGTTGCTGATCACCGCGCTCGAAGCCGACGTGCTGATTTCCAGCTGCGTCGCATTGAACTGGTTCGCCACCGTGGCCAGAGGCGTGGTCTGGCCCTGAAGCACCAGCGGCTGCCCATTGCCGACGAACACGTTCAAGGCGCCTGAGGGGTCCGTCGTGGTGGAAATGCCTACCAATTGCGACAAGTTGGAAACCAGTTGGTCGCGTTGATCGAGCAGCGCATTGGGCGGATGGCCACCCGCCTGCGCCGTCGCCGTGACGATCTGATTGTTCAAGGTCGAAATCGCCTTGGCGATGGAGTTGATCTGAGTCACATCCGCCGTGATGCGCGCGTTCACATCGTTGTTCAGCGAATTGAGTTCGCCGCTGGCGTTTTGAAAGCTGCCGGCGACTGCCTGTGCCTGGCCGATCAGCGCCTGCCGCGATGCCGTGGAGGTCGGGTTGTTGGCCACGTTCGAGAACGCGCTATAGAATTTCTGAAGCGCCGTGCTCAGGCCGCCCACCGTGGTGCCGAACAGATTGTCGATCTGATTGGTGTAATTCTGAAGCGCGTTGAGCTGCCCCAGGCTGCTCTGCGAGGTGTTCAACTGATTCGCCGCGGCCTGGCTGAAGGCGCGGCTGATTCCGGTAACGACGACGCCCGCGCCGACGGTTGCGGCGCCATCGGATTGCGGGATCGCTTCGGTTAGATTGACCGTTTCACGGTCGTACCCCGGGGTGCTGGCATTGGCGACGTTGTTGCTGGCGACGTTAATGGCGTTTTGAAACGCCTGTAGCGCCGAGACACTGATTCCAAACACATCTGACACGTTTTCTCTCCGGACCCCGGCAGTTTCCTTAGCGCTCTATCAATATCGGCAGCACGGCCGGTTTCTATAATGCTGCAATGCGGGATGCCATCGCCGACTGCAAGGTCTCGCCGTGAAGAATTTGATTTAACTTATTCGCATACTCAGGATCGGTCGCATAACCGGATTTGCCCATGCCGGCGATGTAGGCGCCGGCGTTGCCGCCGGCCGCGATCACTTCCCGATAACGCGGCGAACTCTTGAGCAAGCTCGCGAAATCATTGACGCTGTCTTCGATTGAACCGTAGGCCCGAAACGCCGAGCGGCGGGGCGTCGCCACGCCATTGCTGATTTCCACGGTGTCCGCGGTCGCACGCGCCCCGGTCCACTCATCGCCCGCTTTGATGCCGAACACGTTGTGACTCAAAGATCCATCGGCATTGCGCGGCATGCGCTGGCCCCACCCGGTCTCGAGCGCCGCCTGCGCCAGCATCCCCATCGGGTCCACTCCCAAGGTGCTGGCTGCGCGCCGAATCGGCGGCAGCATGCGCTGCACGAATTCCGCCGGCGTCTGCGCCAAAGGCGCTGCGGCCGCGGCGGTTGGCGCGGCCGGTGAAGCCGGCGCCGATGCCG
>Ga0210399_10000957_pt1 | contig 22635 bp, 13 predicted proteins | sample IncBWC14MmetaG_FD_150865 | JGI IMG/M metagenome (GOLD analysis project Ga0210399, IMG submission 150865) | Forest soil microbial communities from Barre Woods Harvard Forest LTER site, Petersham, Massachusetts, United States - Inc-BW-C-14-M | ecosystem: Environmental > Terrestrial > Soil >... | reverse complement strand
TCGCCACTCTCGGCGCGAACGCGTTCACCGGCAATCAAACGATCACTGGAAGCCTGTTCGCTAGCGGCAACGTCGGCATCGGCACCACCACGCCGCAGGTCGCGCTCGATGTCAACGGCGCGATTAACGCTGCAACCAGCTTCGATCTGCCGCAAAGTGGCATACCTCAAGCGTTTGTTTGGGCACCAGGCGGCCAAAGCACAGGCACCGAGAACACAGCTGTGGGCTGGGGAGCCATGGCCTCCTGGGCCAACGGCGGGGCCCTCAACACGGCGATAGGATCCAACACTTTGCAAAAGGACACACAGGGAGCGGCGAATACCGCCGTGGGCCTCTTTGCCCTCGGAAATAATACTTCCGGTTCTTACAACACAGCCGACGGCGGAAACGCCCTGTCCCAGAACGTCACGGGCAGTTACAACTCAGCGGTTGGCTTTGACGCGGGCCCCCTAGGCGTCAATAACCTCTCCAACGCCACCGCGATCGGTGCCTATGCGGACGTTGAGCAGAGCAATTCGCTGGTATTGGGCAGCACACTGAACCAAGGGAACTGCAACGCCGCGAGTAACTGCCAGAGCGTCAACGTGGGCATCGGCACGGCCACGCCGCAGGCGACCCTTGATGTCGAGGCCCCTAATGGGACACCGCTTCCCACCGTGATATTTGGCAGCGCGTCCAATCCGGCAAAGTTCACCGTGAACAGCCTTATTACTACCATAACCGGCGAAGCAGGCATTACCGAGACGACTGGCCCGAGCAGCATCTCCATCAACCCTGCGGGGATCTTTTTGACAGGCGCGATTAACCAAGTGAATGGGCAGACGAATATAACCGGGCTGACTACGATAGATGGCAGCTTGACTGTGACTGGCGGCTGCACCGGCTGCGGCGGCGGAGGTGGCGGCTCTGGCACTGTGACCAGCGTGGCCTCCGGCCTCGGCCTTACCGGCGGCCCCATCACCACCAGCGGCACTTTGTCCATCAATACGTCAGTGGTGCCGCAACTGGGGGTCGCCAACACCTTCACGGGCGCCAACAAATTCACCGGGAGCACAACCGCTGCGGCCATTTCGGCGACCAGCCTTACCGCGAACACCGGAGGTTTCGGTCCCGGGAACATCTACGGCAACAACCTCTATCTCTACACCGCCAACGGCCCCACATCCCCCTTCGCGTACGCCTCGGGCTCGAGTACCGACGACAGCGTGTTCGTCGGTTTTGCAGGGACGAACATCAATCAATCCTGTCCCGCCGATTTCAACACCGCAATCGGCTGGCGAGCCCTGAACGTCAACGGACCTGGCTGCGGCTTCCAGGCCATATTCAATACAGCGGTTGGAGCGCAGGCGTTGACCAGCAACACTTTGGGACTCGCCAACACCGCCACCGGCTATGCGGCGCTCTACCTGAACATCACCGGCAATTACAACGCGGCCCACGGAGACGAAGCGTTGTTCACCAACACCGCCGGCAACGACAACACCGCCAGCGGCCATAGCTCGCTCGCCAACACCACGGGCAGCTTCAACACCGGCAGCGGCTCGTACGCCCTCCAGTACAACGCCAGCGGCAGCTACAACACGGCATTGGGAGCCCTTTCCGGGCCGGATTCGGCCTCGACGGGACTCACTTACGCCGCTGCCATCGGTGCGGGCGCGGTGGTCAGCGCCAGTAACGCCCTGGTGCTGGGAGGCCCGCAGGGCAGCGCCGCCGCCGTCAACGTGGGCATTGGCACGGCCACGCCACAAGCCACGCTGGATGTAGTGGGAGGAGCAAATTTCAGCGGGACGGTAACGATCGCGAACCTGAATGTCACCGGCTCACTCAGCAAACCGGCGGGCACGTTCAAGATCGACCATCCGCTCGATCCGGCGAACAAGTATCTCTACCACTCCTTCGTCGAATCGCCCGACATGATGAACGTGTACAACGGGAACATCAGCACGGATGGCAGCGGCCTGGCCACGGTCACGCTGCCGGATTGGTTCGAGGCACTCAACCGGGATTTCCGTTACCAGTTGACCGTGATTGGACAGTTCGCACAGGCCATCGTCGCCTCCGAGGTCAGCCATAACCAGTTCACGATTCGCACCGACAGGCCGAAGGTAAAAGTTTCCTGGCAGGTGACAGGCATTCGCCAGGACGCCTACGCCAACGCCCATCGCGTCCAGGTAGAAGAAGACAAGCCGCCCCAGGACCAGGGACACTATCTGCATCCGGAGCTGTTCGGAGCAGGGCCGGAGCAGGCGGTCGGCTACCAGGCGCCTACGGCAACGCTCGCTGCTCAAGCGCCGGTGTCGACGTTGCATCAGTAACTGGATGCATAGAGATTAAGGAGGCTGACCGTGGACCGCTTACTCAAGAATATTGCGTTGTTATTTGCCGTGGCCATTTTGAGCTGTCTTCCCGCCGAGGCACAAAGCTGCGGTCCCTGGCAGAGCGTGACGGGTTGGCAGGTAACGTTCTCGATGCAGGCCATCGGCACTGGCGTGGACGATTTCGAGGGTTACACATGGACGAGTATTAGTGAAACCGGGACCTTCGCCGGCCCATTCATCGCTCGGCCCCCGTGTGAATGGACCTGGAACACCAGTAATGAAAGCGGCAGCGGATCGGTTAACAATCAGGGAACACTTACTTGCTCCGATGGCACGACAAGCACTTTGAGTTTTGTAGGCAGCGGATTCCTAAGCTCAACTCCGCGTCTCACGATCGACGGAACGAGTAATACCTACACATTCTATCCACTTGTGGAGGTGCCTGATACTGCCACTTCGACTATCTGCGGCGGACCGCCTAGTTCCAATAGTGGCACTTTTGGAGTCCTCCCAGAGACTTCAGTTTGTACTAGTTTTTACCCCTTAACCTTTTCTCTCCCGGCACAAGTCGGAACCCTTCAACAGAACAACTACTCTTTCACTGCTCTGGCCAATTGTCCCTTTGGCGTCTCAACCCCGTGGACGCTGAGCTTCACGTTGACGCCAACCGTTGGACCCAGCAACAACGACATCGACGACCCCTGCAAGCCACCAGCTCCGGTGGGGTCAAGCATCGCCTGCCAGAACCAGAGTCTGCGCGAGGACATACCCATCGTCGGGACGGGATTCGTTCTCCACTATGAGAGTGATCGCTCCCCTGGCGTCGCCGGTGCGGATCTGGTTGCCGCGGCTGATGTCGCGATGATCGGCGGCTGGACTTTGAATGTCCACCATGCCTACGACCCAAGCGCGAACATACTATTCCTCGGTGACGGCGAACAACGCAGTGGATGGCAACTCGCAACAGCCACGATGTACAACGGAAATTATCTGGTGACTCCGAAGGATGGAAGCGAAGTTTATGTTTTCAACACGAACGGCCGTCATCTTTAAACCCTTACCCCTCTGATTGGAGCCGTGAAATACCAGTTTGGCTACGACCCGGCGGGAAATCTCACCTCTATTACGGATGGCTACGGAAATGTCACCACAATTCCGCGCAATCCTTCGGAGCAGGCGACCTCGATTGTCTCGCCGTACTCGCAAAGCACGACTTTGGGGATGGACGGCAAAGGCTTCCTGAGTTCGCTTGTTGATCCCGATGGCAATACGCAGGCGTTTAGCAACTCAAGTACCGGTCTGCTGCAGGGGCGCTCCGACGCGAATGGAAATCTCTACACCTATTCCTACAACACCGGGGGCGAGCTGACTTCCGACTCAGACCCAGCGGGCGGCTCAACCAGCCTGAACCGCACCAGCTCTGGCTCTGGCTACATCGTGAACACCACCACCGCTCTCGCAGGACCGCGTCGTTCCAGGTTACACCGGGAGCAAATCCCGGTGAGCAGCTGACGAACACCTGGCCCAACGGACTTCAGGCGGCGCAGACGAACACCCAACAAAACGGTCAGCTGGCAGAAAATACTGTCTTGCCGGATGGGACGAACGACAGCAAAACCCTGAGCGCCGATCTGCGTTGGGGATTGCAGGCGCCGGTTCCGACCAGCGGCACCCTCACCAAAGGCAGTCTAGCCGAGACTGAGGCTGGCAACCGCAGCTCCAGTTTCTCGAGCGGCAATCCCTTCAGCCTGACCGCGCAGACCGACACGGAGACGATCAACTCGCGCACCTACACGTCCGTATTTACCACTCCAAACTTAACCAATGTGGACAAAACGCCAATGAATCGCACTACGACCACCGTGCTCGACTCGCTGGAGCGCATCAGCAGCCGCCAAATTGGCGCACTGCTGCCCATAAAATTCGTCTATGACGCCCGTGGCCGCCTTTCGACTGTAACGCAAGGAACACGCACAACTACTCTGGCCTACGATGGGCATGGCTTCCTGGCATCCAGTACGGACCCGCTGAAACTTACCACCTCTTACACGCACGATGAGGACGGACGCTTGACGACGGAGACGCTGCCCGACGGGCAAGCTATCAGTTATGCCTACGATAAAAATGGGAATCTTACTTCCCTGACGCCCCCCGGCAAGTCGGCTCACAACTTCTCTTTTACCAGCGTGGACCAGATATCCGCGTACACGCCTCCCGCGGTGACAGGAGCGGGTGCGACTACCTATGCTTACGACTTCGACCGCGAGTTGACGGCGATTACGCTCCCCGATGGGAGCATGATCAAATACGGTTATGACTTTGCCGGACGATTGAGCTCGACGACAACCCCAACCGAAACCATCAACCACTCCTTTGACAGCAGTACTGGGAATTTGATCAGCGCCTCCATCCCCGGGGGAGAGGCGATAACCTTCGGCTACAACGGTCCGTTGCTTACATCCTCCACTTGGACAGGAACGGTTGCGGGAAGCGTGAGCCGCATTTATAACAACAATTTTTGGGTCGCATCCCAGAGCATTAACAATAGCAACACGATTAACTTCACCTACGACAAGGACGGCCTGCTCACCAAGGCTGGATCGCTCGCTGTCAAGCACGATGCCAAAGATGGCCTCATCACGGGAACCACGCTCGGTAGCGCGACCGATGCCCGTACCCATGACACTTACGGAGAACTGAGCGGGATGACTGCAAAATACAAGACGACCGTCCTATACACTGTAAAGTTCACGCGCGATGCAGATGGCAGGATTATTGGAAAAACCGAAACCAGCGGTGGTCAGAAAAACGCCTTCGCCTACAGTTTTGACTCCACTGGGCGTCTGACCGGGGTGAAAGAGAACGGAGCAAGCATCTCCAGTTACACGTACGACAGCAATTCGAACCGTCTGACGGCGACCACCTCGTCGGGGTCTGTAAACGGTACATACGACGCCCAAGATCGCTTGCTGACTTACGGCGGCGCCTCCTATACCTATACCGCAAATGGACAACTGGTCAGCCAGACCGTGGGTTCACAAACGACCAGTTACACCTACGACGTGCTCGGGGACCTGATTGCGGCGACTTTGCCCAACGGCACGCACATCGCCTATATCCTCGACCCTAAGAGCAGCCGGGTGGGGAAGGAAGTGAACGGCGTGCTGACGACTGGATTTCTGTACGACGGCAACAGAATTGTCGCCCAGTTGAATGGCAGCAACGCCATCGTGAGCCAGTTCATTTATGGCACTCAATCCTCGGTTCCCGATTCGATGGTCTCGGGCGGCGTGACCTATCGCATCTTCTCCGACCAATTGGGCAGCCCACGGCTGGTGGTGAACACTGCAACGGGTGCGATCACAGAGCAAATCAGCTATGACGAATTCGGCAATGTGATCAGCGACACGAATCCCGGCGTTCAACCCTTCGGCTTTGCCGGCGGTTTGTATGATCAGGACACGAAGCTGTTGCGTTTTGGAGCACGGGATTACAACCCGGCGATTGGCCGCTGGACGGCCAAGGATCCCCTCTTATTCGCGGGCGGGGACAGCAATTTCTATGGCTACGCGCTGGCGGACCCGGTGAATTCGACGGATACTTCCGGACTGTGGCCCTGTAAAGACCTGGTGGATAAGTTTGAGGAGAAGATCAAAGACTACATCCACAGCAAGGGCAACATTCCGCTGGGTCCGGTCTCGCTTAGTGGCGCACCCGACTCCAATGGAGTCAACATAACATTTAGCGCAAGCCTGAAAATAGCGGGCTTTACCGTAGTCGGGGCGAATGCAACTTTGGAAGTCGGCCTCACCAATGGTGTGAATGGAAAGCCGGTCGGCGATCTAGGTCAGAGCCGAGGCTCTGCGTCGATAACGGTCTTGAACCACAAAATCGAGGACCCTAACCTGTTCCAGACTAGTTTTTTCGATTTCTCGGCGACCAAGATCGCGCACAACATTCGTGGGGACGCCGATAATGCGTCTTGCCCGACCGGACAATGCAGCGGCAGTGATTAGGAGCCTGGAGGATGGTCCAGAAGTTCCAAGTGGGGTTTATTCTCCGGGAATTATCCACTGTCCGTCGCCATCTCCACTGCCCGCAGCACGGCTCGCGCTTTGTTCTCCGCCTCTTGACACAGACCTCAGCGCCCTCGGCTTAGGCTTCATCTATACAGGGAATGTCAGAAGGAAATGACTAGTCCCAAGCCATGCTTTTCAGGCTTCTCGTGTCACCGTTCGCTCTCACATCAAAATGTCACCGTACGCTCTCTTTACAGATTGTCACCGTTCGGTTACTCTGTGTGTGTGTGTTCTAGGTGAGGTCTGCATGATGCGTATTCGAACCGCTGCCGATTTGGGGGCCTTCATCCGCGGGCGTCGTAACAAACTCGGGATGGATCAAATTGCCCTGGCTAAGAAAGCAGGGACGAGCCGGAAATGGCTTGTCGAGATGGAAAAAGGGAAACCGCGTGCTGAAATCGGTCTCATCTTGCGCACGCTGAAGAGCCTCGGAGTGTCCGTCGATCTCAAGGCGGATTCTTCCCATGAGACTCCCTCGATCAGCAACGCAAGCACTCCCGATATCAACAGCGTTCTTGATGCCTTGAAGAAACGGCCATGACGAATCAACTTATCGCCCTTTTGGACGGCCACGAGGTCGGAACGGTCCACTACAAGAACGCTAGACTTTCGTTCGTCTATACGGATGCATGGAGAGTCGATCCCAATGCTTATCCGCTATCGTTATCGATGCCGCTGGCGTCGGCAAAGCACGGCCATGCGCGGATCGAAGCGTTTCTGTGGGGACTGCTACCCGATAATGACCGTGTTCTTGAGAACTGGGGCAGACGCTTTCAAGTTTCTCCAAGGAATGTCTTTCGGCTGATTACACATGTGGGTGAAGACTGCGCAGGTGCTGTTCAGTTTGTCCGTCCGGAACGTCTTGAAATACTGCAAAAGGAACCGGCTTCCAGAGAGGTTAAATGGCTTACCGAGGACGAGGTTGCCGAGCGGTTGAGAGCATTACGCGCGGACCATTCTCAATGGCGTAGTGCGCAAGACACGGGACAGTTCAGCTTGGCCGGGGCACAACCAAAGACGGCTCTTCTGTTCGAGCTCCAGCGATGGGGTGTGCCGTCTGGTCGAGTTCCGACCACTCACATTCTCAAACCACCGACGGGCGAATGGGATGGCCACGCGGAGAACGAGCATTTTTCGCTGCGTTTGGCCAGAGCTGCCGGACTGATCGTTCCCAACTCCACCGTCCAGCACTTTGGTGACGAGATCGCAATTGTGGTGGAGCGTTATGACCGCGTGCGGAGCAGAGGACGCTGGTCACGCATCCATCAAGAGGACATGTGTCAGGCGCTTGGCCTTCACCCTACGAGAAAGTATGAAAGTGACGGCGGACCAGGAGTACGCACGATTACAGAATTGTTGCGCGAACAATCGAGCAATCCCGAGGAGGATGTGCAGTCTTTTGTGGATGCTATCGCTTTCAATTGGCTTATTGCAGGAACAGATGCCCATGCAAAGAACTATGCACTGCTATTGGGCGGAAGCGGCGCGGTACGACTTGCCCCGCTTTACGATTTAGCAAGCATTCTGCCCTACCAGACCATCAACCTGCAGAAAGCGAAGCTTGCCATGAAGATCGGCGGAGAATATCTGCTGGGGAATATCAGACTGCGGCATTGGAAGAGATTCGCAAGCGCTCTGCGATTGGACGAGGCTTGGCTCATGGAGCGTATCAGAACGATGGCCGCCTCTCTTCCAGATCATGCAACCTTCATCCGAAATGAACTTGAGGCGGACGGACTGTCACACATTACTATGACCAGGATGGCACAAAGGCTGAAAGCGAGAGCCGCGTCTTGCCTGCGGCTTATACGATGAAGGAATGGAAGAGCATTGATTTTCGATCAGATTGGATATAGTTTGCGCAAAGGGCAAAATTCCAGTGACCTTCTTGACGTTACAGCACGATGAAAATCCGCCGAAAATCCGCTGCCGTTTTCAGTCGGAAACTATGCCCAAACTATGCCCAAAGTCTCGAAAAAGGGCCTCACGGAACTGCGTGGAACCTCACCGTTAGACCATCTAAGTCATTGTAGATACAAGAAAATGCAAGACCTGATTTTTCTTAGATAGGGACTCAAAATCCGCCGGGCTTCGGCCCTTGGGGTTCGACTCCCCCTCCCCGCACCAGCACTTGAAATCGGTGAGTAAAACCATGCGTTAGCTCCTACGGCAGGGCGGCAGGCGAGCTGGCGTTCCGCGGGAACCTCCCTTGCGGATAGTCTCGGATTCGCGGCGCCGACGGTGGAAAATTAAGGCCAGCGGTTCGACGCGATTCTCGAAATAGTACCGTCAAATTGAGACTGCAGCGAGATCAGGGCGAGCACGGATAACGTTTACCAGAAGGGTGCTATTTTACCTTGTCATAATCGGGATCTCCTGCTTCAATGCAGAGGCGAAATCAAGGAAGTGTGTTACCCGGAAGGTGGAACCGGTTCGACTGCCATGTACCAGCGTTAGCCAAGTTATGGATATCCGTGAAATCGCCCGGCGTGCCAAGGTATCCACCGCCACTGTATCGCGGGCCATCAATCATGTTCCCACGGTTGATCCTCAACTTGCCAAGCGGGTTTGGAAGGTGGTCGAGGAGCTTGGTTACTATCCGAATACGCAGGCTCGAGCATTGGTTTCGGGGCGGAGCCGCATTTTTGGCCTCATCATTTCCGAAATCACCAATCCCTTTTTTCCGGAAATCGTGCAGGTTTTCGAGCGGATTGCGGTCCAACACCAATACGAAATTCTTCTAACGTCGACCGGGCACGATCCCAAACGTGTCGAGACCGCAGTGCGCCGCATGATTGAACGCCGCGTGGACGGCGTTGCCGTCATGACCTTCGGCATGGAAGACTTGCTGCTCGAAGACCTGAAGCTACGCAAAGTACCGCTCGTCTTCGCCGATGTCGGCATCGCGCGGCCACATGTCAGCAACATTCGCATCGACTATTTGCACGGCATTCGTCAAGCGGTGCAACATCTCGCGGCCTTTCGCCACCAAAAGATTGCCTTTATTTCCGGGCCCCTGCGTTTGAAGTCGGCAGAGGCCCGCCAGCAGGCATTTCTCCGTTCCATGGAGGAAATTCGCCTCCCTGTCGATCGCAAGCTACTCGTCGAAGGGGACCACACGATTGAGGGGGGCATCTCTGCCTTGGGTCAGTTGCTTAGCGGACCCACCCGTCCCACTGCCGTCATCTGCTCGAATGACATGACGGCGCTCGGAGTCATGCGCAAGAGCTACGAGGACGGAATCTCCATTCCGCGGGACTTGTCGGTGATTGGTTTTGACGACATCCGTTTGGCGCAGTTTGTGCTGCCAGCCCTTACCACAGTACAGATGTCGCAAGCAGAACTGGCCCGCCTGGCGTTTCATGCCCTGCTGACCGAGGTGCAGCGCGAGGCTCCTTTGCCTAACGGAACGGAATATGTGCTCACAACCCATCTTGTTCTGCGGGAGTCGACTCACCTCGTGCCGGGAAAGACGAAGCACGCCAGCCGTAGGAAGAACTAGCGTCGAATCGCAAGAGAGGCCGGCCGTAAGTATGGGTTGACGTGTTTATGAGAATACGTTTACTGTTGACATCCAGGGCCGTCCTTGGCCAGAAAGCGCCGAATCTATGCTCCTGCAAATCTTGCGCCAAGAAGTGCTGGATGCGAATCTTGAACTCGTCCGCCGCGGCCTGGTGCTCTACACTTTCGGGAACGCCAGCGGCATTGCTCGCGACCAGGGCCTGATTGCCATCAAGCCGAGTGGCGTCCCCTACGACACCATGTCTGCGGAGGATATCGTCGTTACGGACATGAACGGGCGCGTCGTCGAGGGCGAACTGCGTCCCTCTTCGGATTTAGCCACTCACATCGAGATTTACAAGCGATTTCCCGACGCGGGCGGGGTTGCGCATACTCATTCCGAGTTTGCTACGGCATGGGCGCAGGCGCGCCGCCCGATACCTTGTTTCGGAACCACCCACGCCGACCATTTCCACGGAGCGGTTCCCGTCACCAGCGAATTAACGTCGGAAGAAATTGCCGCCGACTATGAGAAGAATACGGGTCTGGCCATCACGCGTCTGTTCGACGGACTAGGCGACGTTAACATCCCCGCTGTGCTTGTCGCTGGGCACGCTCCATTCTGCTGGGGTGTCACACCCTCCGATGCCGCGCACAATGCCGTGATTCTCGAATCAGTTGCGCGCATGGCCTATTACACAATCGGCATTGCCACCGACGCGTCCCCGCTTTCACGCGCGTTGCACGACAAACACTTTCTGAGAAAGCACGGTAACCAAGCTTATTACGGGCAACCGGGAGATCCGAAGCGATGACAGCCACGGTGTCGTTCCAAACAACCAGGCTCGTTCACGAGTTCGCTCCGGAACACGAGTCTTAAGAGCATTTTCATAGCGAGGAATTTTATGCCACAAAAGAAAATGACCATGGGCCTGATCGTCGGCAACCGTGGCTTCTTTCCCGACCATCTGGCTAAGACTGGCCGCGAAGAAATGCTAGGTGTTCTCGCGTCTGCGGACATGGACGTCGTGGCTTTGACTCCGGAAGAAAGTAAGTACGGTGCAGTCGAAACACGCGAAGAATCGCATCGCTGTGCGGACTTATTCAGGCGCAACCGGGATCGCATCGACGGCATTATTGTGACGTTGCCAAATTTCGGCGAGGAGAGAGCTATCGCCGATACGTTGCGCTGGGCAGATCTGCGGGTTCCGGTGCTCATTCAGGCCACTCCCGACGATCCCGAGAAAATGACGATCGCCGCACGGCGTGATAGCTTCTGCGGCAAGATGTCAGCTTGCAACAACCTCCAACAGTACGGCATCGCCTACTCCCTTACCACGCTCCACACCGAGGCTCCGGGGTCTCCCGAGTTCGCCAGGGATCTGCAATGGTTCGGCGGTGTATGCCGCGTGGTCAATGGTTTCCGGAACCTTCGAGTCGGGGCCATCGGCGCTCGACCCACCGCGTTCAACACGGTTCGCTACAGCGAAAAGATACTCGAGTCGCAGGGCATATCGATCGAGACGCTCGACCTCTCCGAAGTTCTGGGCCGGATTGAGCGCATGAAAGACAATGACGATCTGGCGCAGGCGAAACTGTCGTCGATCAAGAAATATGTGGATTCGAGCAGCGTGCCCGCCGCCGCGCTCATGAAAATGGCAAAACTCGGGGCGGTCGTGGACCAGTGGATGGCGGCGACGGAAGTTTCCATCAGCGCGGTTCAGTGCTGGACATCGATTGAAGAGAACCTCGGCGTGGTGCCTTGCACGGTGATGAGCATGATGAGTGACAGTCTGCTCTCGAGCGCTTGCGAAGTTGATATCTGCGGCGTGCTCGGCATGCATGCGCTGCGGTTGGCTTCAGAATCACCTTCGGCGCTGCTGGACTGGAACAATAACTATGGGTCGGATCCGAATAAGGCAGTTTGCTTTCATTGCTCGAACCTCCCCAAGCATTTTTTCCGCTCCGTGAAGATGGACTTTCAGGAGATCATCGCGGGCACCGTCGGAAAGGAGAACACGTACGGCACCTGCGTCGGATTGATCAAGCCAGAGAAGATGAGTTTTGCGCGCTTTTCAACCAATGACACCACCGGCAAAATGCGCGGCTATGTGGGCCAGGGCCGTTTTACCGATGATCGGCTCAACACTTTTGGTGGGGCGGGCGTGGTGGAAATCCCCGACTTGCAAAAGCTGCTGCGTTTCATCTGTGAGAAGGGTTTTGAGCACCATGTTGCTGCCAACCTCTCCTCGGTTGCTGCTGCCGTGCACGAAGCCGCTACTCGCTACCTCGGGTGGGAGATGTACTGGCACGGAAATCAGGGAGCCTGCTGATGCCGGTAGTCGTCGGAGTGGACTTTGGAACGCTGAACGTGCGCGCGTCCGTTGTCGATAGTGCAAGAGGATTGCTGGAATCGGCCTCGGCGGAGTATCCGCTTCATCGCACGCCGCAAGATCCGGAGTCCGCAACCCAATCCCACGCCGACCACATGAAGGCGCTGGCTTCCGCAACCCGCGAGGCCTTGAAGAAAGCGGGCATCGCTGGCGACCAGATCGAAGCAATTGCGCTCGATACCACGGGGTCCTCGGTAGTTGCTGTAGGCGCAAATCTGGAACCGATCGACGACTACTATCTTTGGTGCGACCACCGCGCCAAGGGCGAGGCTGCGGAAATCACCGCCGCCGCACATCGCGAAGGGCTGGAGGCCATCCAGTGGTGTGGAGGAACCTACTCATCGGAGTGGGGGTTCTCCAAACTTCTGCATTGGCTTCGGCATAATCCTGGGAAGCGCCCCAAATTTGTCACCGCGCTGGAGCATTGCGACATGGTCGCCGCCACCCTCTGCGGCATCACCGATCCGAAGAAAGTAAAGCGCAGTGTTTGCGCCATGGGACACAAGTGGCTATGGAACCGCCAGCTCGGGGGCTTGCCATCGGAAGCGTTCCTCGCCAAAGTGGATCCGCTGCTGGCGGGAGTTCGCGAAAAGCTCAACGGTGAATACGCGACGTCCGATCAAATTGCCGGAACGCTCTCGCCGCACTGGGCGGAACAACTCGGCCTCAAGGCCGGCATCCCGATTCCGGTCGGGGCTTTCGATGCGCATTGGGACGCGATTGGCGCGGGCTGCGGCACCGAAGACATGGTGAACGTGGTCGGTACCTCCACCTGCATCATCGGTATCACGCCGTCAGTAAAGTTGGTTCCCGGTGTCTGCGGAGTCGTCCAAGGAAGCGTCCATCCTCAGCGCACCGGGATTGAAGCAGGACTGTCCGCTGTCGGAGATATCTTCAGCGCCATCGCCGGGCGTGCGAACTCAACGGTCGAGACGTTGGGCCGCGGGCTGACGAAATATCGCGCTGGACAAACCGGACTTCTGCGCATGACTTGGGACAACGGCGACCGCACCGTATTGGTCAATCCGAATTTGCGCGGCATCACGCTCGGCTGGAATTTACAGAGTACCGCGGAAGACGAGCTGTTTGCTGCGATTGAAGGGACGGCATTTCACACCCGCGTCATTCTTGATCGCATGGCGGAACATGGCGTCACCATTAAGCGCGTGATCAACGCAGGCGGCATTCCGCAGAAAAATGATGCGTTGAACCAGGTCTATGCCAATGTTTTAGGGCGGCCGGTCCTTGTTCCAAGCAGCAATGTGGTCGGCCTCGGCTCCGCGATTTTTGCATTCCTGGCGGCCAAGACTTTTCCCACCGTGGAAGCAGCACAAGAAGCGATCTGCCCTTCTCACAAGGTGTTTAAGCCTCAGGCCTCGGAGCAGCGAGTTTACGGGGACCTGTACCCGCTCTATCGCAAGCTGTATTTTGCTTTTGGAGAACCAGCGAAGGGTGCACTCTCAGACGTGCTGCCTGCATTGATTCGGACCGCCGAGGCGGTGAACAAGACTTAGCCAACAAAATCTACGTAAGGTTCTGTAATGACGCGAATGGTGAAATGTTCTCGCTTGCTTCCGCTCCTTCTTAGTTTCCTTCTCTGTGGACATTCGACTCCCACAGCGGGACAGCAGAATAAGGAGTCGGCCAATGCCAGCTCTCGATATTCCGCAAAATTGGCCGTTGAAAAACTAGGAGCGCCGCTGGCTCGCGACCCTATTTTTGTCTACAACGACTGGTCTGCATACGATGAATTGTCCGACAACATCCCCTTGACTGAACAACTCGCGATGAAGGAACTGGATGAAATCCTGCGCCTGCGCCGCTTCGGAGTTCGCATCGACTACTACATGATGGATGCCTTTTGGTTCGCGCCGGACGGCGGGTATCGCGCTTGGCGCAAGCCGAACTGGCCGAATGGTCCCGATGCCTGGATCAAGAAATGCCGGGACAACGGCATCTTGCCCGGGCTGTGGTTCGGCACGAATGAGCTGGTGAAAATCAACGCCATCCCGGAGTGGCAGACGTCGCTTACCGCGAAGAAGGGGGAGATGTCTTTTTCTGAAGGCGGCTTCTTGCCGAACTTCATGGATGCAATGCAGTTCTGGTATGACCACGGCATCCGGATGTTCAAATTCGATTTCGTGGATTTCGGGGCGGCTACTCCCGAGACAGAAAAAACCAAGACGCCGGAGGAGATCCGGTCTCGCAACGTCGACGCCTTTCGCGAAGCGCTTAAGAAATTTCGCCAGCGTAACTCCGATGTCGTCCTGGTGGCGTTCAACGGTTTCGGCGGCGACGTCGAGTCTACCGCCGGGGCTTTTCCATTTCACAGCCCGGTCGATGTGCGCTGGCTCGAAGTGTTCGATTCCCTCTACTCGGGGGACCCGCGGCCGTCCGATGTACCCGAGATGAATTTCTGGCGATCGATGGACATCTACAGCGACCACATGGTGCGGCGTTACGAGCAAAGTTTTCTGCCCCTGGAGCGTATCGATTCGACCGGCTTCATGCTGGGAAACACGGGCACGATTTATTACCGCAAGACACACGCCTGGAAGGGCGCGCTGATTCTGATGATGGCGCGCGGCGGCTGGGTGAACACGGTCCACGGCAATTTGGAGTTTCTGAGCGATGACGATGCGCGCTGGTTCGCGAAGGTGCAGTCGCTCTATCTCCACCTGCAGTCGATGGGGCGCACCACGACGTTCGGGGGAATTCCGGGGGAGGTTCAGCCCTATGGCTTCGGTTCGCTCGACGCCGGCGGTGAAGTGTATGCGGTGGTGAATCCGGCGCAGAGTGTGCAAGAAATCCAGATGCCGCGTCTTTCCCGAGAGCAGAATGCGGCTAAGGACGGGCGTGTGATTTTCCGGGATGCGGGATTTCAGCCCATGCTCGCAGGCGACAAAATCAAGTTGGGACCGGGGCAGATGGCACTCGTAGGTTTCGGTAAATACGCGCGTCCGGAAAACGACTTCGGCGTACAGGAGGACGTAGTGATCCCGCGTTCGATTCAGCCGGTCGACGCGGTTTTCTCACCACACGGGAAGAATGTAATCGCGGCGACGGTCGGCGCCCCGCAGACCGGCGACTTGCGGATCATCATGCAGCAGCGCTCAGCCAAAGATGGAACGATCATGCGCAGTTGGAAAGGCGGACCTCCGACTGGGACCAACATGGGGAAGTTTTTTGTTTTGAGCGCAACGCAGGACGGCAAGCCGCTGCCCGTAGAGATTAACTACGACAAGGTAATCTGGAGCGGCCTTTCGTGGGCGGTGGGCGAGATCAGGCACGCAGCGCTCAGACCGGGAGTGCCCGTAACCATCGAGTATTCGTCGGCTGAGGAGGGCCCCGTCCAACTCGAAGGGCATGTATACCAAGTGGAATACTAAGTGTTGCAGCAAAGGTTTACGCAGCGGTGGCTGGTGTGATTTCCATCACAAGCTGTGCCCCGCGAAGAGGCTTGACAATTGCTCGGGACGGGATTATGGTTTCGGACGGTCCCTAGGCAGGTTCATGTTCGTTGGCTAGGTGTTTAGGCTTTTGAGTATACGTTTACTCATCCAAAGCAGGAGGCACTATGCGTCACATTCCCCGGTTGGGCTGGTTACTTCCTCTTCTCATCACGGCAGCGATGTTCTCGCTATCGCACCAAAGCCTGTGGGCGCAGGCAACTACCGGATCGATATACGGTCGCATCATGGACGCTTCTCAAGCGGTGGTCCAGGGAGCGGAAGTGGCCGCTGAAAATGAACGTAATGGAATCAGCTACCGGGGTAGTTCAGACAATCTCGGGACCTTCAGCATTTTTGGCTTGCCGCCGGGGCCCTACACCGTCGTCGTGAAAAAGGAAGGGTTTGAAACCTCCAGGGCAACGAATGTGCGCATCGAGATCGACCAGAAGCAGCTTCTGAATTTCGAATTGAAGGTCGGTACGACGGCTACAGTCGTCACGGTGACGACAGCTCCGACCCTGTTGCAAACGCAGAGTGTCGAGACCGGAAATGTGGTCCACACTCAGGACGTGTTGGATCTACCGCTCCTGGGCCGAGATTTTCTGGCTCTCACCGCGTTGACTCCCGGTGTGAGCGCGGTGGGAGGGAGCCTCAACAGCTTCAATTTCGGGATTAATGGCGGCAGAGAATATGCAAACTCCATTCAGATCGACGGTGTAGAATCGACAACCAACCGCACGCAAGACATCACGGTCACGCCGAGTGTGGATTCCGTTGAGGAGTTCAAAGTTTCGACTTCAGCTTATGCCGCCGAATTTGGGAGGTCTGCTGGCGGGGCAGTTTCCATTCAGACCAAAGCGGGATCAAATTCATGGCATGGTACAGGCTACGAGTTTTTTCGGCCTAATTTTACAACCGCGAAGGACTACAGCTTTACCGGCAATCCCATACCGCCCTCGATATTGAAGCAACATAACTACGGCGGCACTCTTGGTGGACCTATTGTGAAGAATAAGACTTTCTTCTTCGTATCTTACGAGCAGTCGCACCAGACCCAGGCGTTTGATTACGTTTACACCACCCAACCCAAAAATCAGGTTACGTTTCTTCCAGATGGATCTGCAGATCTTTCCGGACTAGTTGACCCCTTTACCGGCACCCAGATTCCGATTTACGACCCCGCAGTGATGCTCAACTGCTTCGGATTCTGCCCGCAGCAATTTCCCGGGAATATTATTCCCGCAAACCGCCTAAGTCCCGCCGGGGTGGCCATATACAACAACTTCTTGCCCTCCCCCAACCTCCCCGGCACGGCCAACGGTTGGTTTAACAATTTTCAGGTACATTCCCCGGTCAAATACGACCAACGCAACGCCGACGCGCGTCTGGATCAGAATTTCTCTGACAAGGACCATCTATCGGTGGTCTTCCACTACACAGATTCTAGCCAATTGGTGACCGATCCCTACTCGGGCCACACCGTGGTTCCAGGAGCGGGGGATGGCGACCAAGGGAACCATGAAACTCAGGGTGGCCAGGAATACTCAGTCACAGAAGACCATTTCTTTTCCAGCCGCCTGATTAACGAGGCTCGCTTCGCCTATACCCGTTATACTCAGAATCAATACAGCCTGTTAAACGGCACAGATTGGTCCACCAAATCGGGGATAGGAAATATTGCTATTCCCGGGTTTCCGGCCACTGATGGCTTCCCTTGGATTTTCATGGGCGGCGAATTCAACTTCTTTGGTGGCTCAACCTATAAGCCGTTCCTAATACAGGACGACAACTATCAAGTAACCGACAACATCATCTTGAGCCAGGTTGGAAGGCACGAATTCAAATTTGGCGGTGAGTTTCGCCGCCTGAATTCGCACCCGAATTTCTCGCTTTTTCCGACCAGCTTTATGTATTTCGCTGGCCCGTACGCTGCCATGACCAGTGATTGGAGTTTCACCAGCCCGCTCGACAATTTCAGTGCCTATTACGGCACCGGTGGAACCGACATCGCCGATATGCTATTGGGCCTCCCCTTAGATGTTCAAATGGGATTGCAACTGACCAAGCCCCACACGCAAAGTTGGGAAACGGCCTTCTTTGCCCAAGATACATTCAAGGTGAATCCGCGCCTGACCTTGAATTACGGCCTGCGCTATGAATTTCAAGCGCCCTACACGGAAGCCAACAACAACCAATCGAATTACGACCCGAAGACCGACAGCCTTCTGCTTGCCGGACGGGGACATAACTCGGCCGGGCTGATTAATTCGCGAACGGCCAACTTCGAACCGCGCTTCGGCGTGGCCTATCAACTCAATCCGAAGCTCGTAGTCCGCGCCGGCTACGGATTTTTCTACTCCCCAGAAAACGATGGGCGAGAAGATATTCTCACCAAGAACTTTCCGTTTGCTGTCCAACAAACGTTGAACACGGGCGGCACAGGCACAATGTACAACGGACCGTGCTACAGCTATTCTGCAGTCACCGGCAACCCCCAGCCACCGTGCGAGAGCGCGTCGCCAGCGGGATTCCCTTCCAATTTGTGGTACTACCAGATTGATTCAGGGTTTCCGCGCTCCACCACTATCCAGATTCCTTCGGGCGCATCGAGTATTCCGACCTCATCCATCAAAGACCCTGCCGGAAACCCGATCGGAAATCTACTAACCAGCTATTACGTAACTCCGAACCTGAAAACCGGATATACGCAAAATTACAATTTGGCTGTTCAGCAGGAACTGGGTTCAAACTTTGCCCTGGAACTGGCCTATGTCGGTTCGGTCAGTCATGATCTCTCCTACCAAGTTGGGAACATCAACCGCAAGAACTATGCGACGGGCGCCCCCTTCGTTACGGCTAACCTGGGGCAAATCATCGAGATCAATGACGGGGGCCAGGGCAACTACAATTCCTTACAGGCCAAGTTGACTAAACGGGTCTCGCACAATCTCAATTTCCAGGCAAGTTATACCTTCGCGCACGGCATTGACAATGGGCCCGCGCCGTTTAATCTTGGACACATCAACAACGATAATCCGCAAGACCCACGCAATTTGAGGGCTGAGTTCGCTTCTTCGGACAACGATGTCCGCAATAACTTCATTTTTAGCGGCTTGTATCGGCTACCGGTGGGGCGAGGCCAGGCTTTTCTTGGAAACGCGGGAAAAGCGGCAGATCTGATTCTAGGCGGATGGCAAATCAACTCAATCTTCAATGCGCAGACGGGCTCCCCGGTGAACGTAATCCGTTCAAGCAACGGTGACAAATTCTACTCAGGTCTACGCCCAGACCTGGTTGGCGATCCGACTTTGCCAAGGAGTCAACGCACTGTAGATCACTATTTCAATACAGCTGCATTCAATTCGAGTCGGTTCAACGGCTGTTTCCAGAGCTCAGATCCGACCTGTTATCTTCCCGGCACCGCCGGCCGCAACCTTATCACCGGCCCCGGTTACATTAACCTGAACTTTTCGCTGTTTAAGGAATTTGCGCTCACCGAGCGTGCAAAGCTGCAAACCAGATTTGAGACGTTCAACACTCTTAACACGCCGCACTTCGAGAACCCGAGCGGGGACCAGGGCTCTTTAGGGTTTGGACAGATTACCCGGACGAGGGACAATATGCGCATCGTTCAACTCGCAGCAAAAATCATTTTCTAGCGTTGCGCAACCAATGAGTGCCGTCTATTCGCGTTTTCTATTTTGGTGGGTTGGGGCAAGTCTTTGCTTGTTAAGCGCCGATGCTCATGTCGCGCAACCGGAAGATCATCCGTACCGACAGAGGACCTATTTCGTAGACTCTCTGGCCGGCGATGACAAAAACGGGGGTACAACAGCAGCATCGGCTTGGAAGTCCCTCAGCAGAGTCAACGCAGCCATGTTTTCTGGCGGAGACAGAATTCTCTTCAAGTCCGGCGGAACCTGGACCGGTCCGCTCTCCCCCAAGGGCTCCGGAATCGAGCAGCATCCCATTGTGATGGATAAATACGGCGGCGAGGCGAAGCCGATTATCAACGCTGCGGGTACTGCCGAAGACGCAGTCCTGATCAAGAACCAGGAGTATTGGGAAATCAACAATCTGGAGATCACCAATACCGGATCCGGTATCAGCGTCCGTCGTGGAGTGCATGTCGTCGCTGACAACTACGGCGAGGTACACCATGTTTATCTGTGCCACCTGGACATCCACGACGTCAACGGAAGTGACAAAGAAAAAGCCAACGGCGGCATCACTTACAGCAGCTTCGGGGATTCGAAACCCAGCCGCTTTGTTGATCTTCGGATCGAGAACAATCGCATCCATCACGTCGACCGCAGCGGTATTTTTGGTTCGTCCACGCATTGGGTGCGCTCGAACTGGTATCCGAGCCTGGGAGTGGTGATCCGGAACAACCGACTCGACGATGTTGGCGGTGACGGAATTGTGAACGTTGCGACTGACGGCGCCGTGGTTGAATTCAACGTGGTCGCCCATGCCAGCCAGCGCTCGCAGGACTACAACGTGGGGATTTGGCCGTGGAGCGCCGACAACACGGTCGTGCAGTTCAACGAAGTCTACGGCACTCGTGGCCAGCACGATGCGGAAGGCTTCGATTCCGACTGGAACAGCCGGAATACGATCATTCAGTACAACTACAGTCACGACAACGAGGGCGGATTTCTCCTGATTTGCAACGAAGGTTCCCAAAGTCCGCAGGTCAGCGTGGGGAATACCGGGACGATTGTTCGCTACAACATCAGTCAGAACGATCATCATCGAGGAATTAAGCTCTCTGGCCCGGTGAAGAACACACTCATCTACAACAACACCATCTACGTCGGAAAAGGAGAGAATGTGGATGTGGTTCTCCACACCGATTGGACCGGATGGGCGACGGATACTTACTTCTACAACAATATCTTCTATGTGGAAGGCACAGCGCGATTCTCGTACGGTGTGTCGGGCAACACGGATGGGTCCTATGTGACTGCGGCGGGTCCGGGCAAGAGCGCCAACAACATTTACGACTACAACCTGTACTACGGGGTGCCGGCTGCCGACGATCCGCACGCTCTGATATCGAACCCGCAGCTAATCCAGCCGGGCCGCGGCGGCATAGGCCGGCTTACAGTCTCGGGATACGCGTTGCGAACGAGTTCACCGGCGATCGATTCGGGACGAAGGATCGAGTCGAGCGGCGGGAGGGATTTTTTCGGGAACCCTGTGCCCTCCTGTGGCGGCGTGGACCGGGGCGCGTTCCAATCTGACGAATGCAAGAATAAGGAGAAGAGTCGGGAGCCGCTCGGACCCTCTCGAACCCCCTAAAATCGCCGGCGTGCAGCGTCCAGTTCGACCAGGTAACTTCTTTGGTAAAGGGCGGTTTTCTATGCAGTGTGGCCTCATAACTCGGCTGTCCCTGTTGGTTGGGAGCGCGGTTCTCCTTTTAGTGAGTAGATCGGCACTCTCCCAATCGGTACCGCCGTTTGCCCCGGATAAGATGGACACTGTTCTTTACGGCGCCGCTTACTACTCCGAATACATGCCCTATGAGCGGTTGGAGAAAGACGTACAACTCATGGAACAGGCAGGCATCAATGTGGTTCGCCTCGGTGAATCTAGTTGGGGACTGTGGGAGCCGCAGGACGGCCGCTTCGAGTATGCCTGGATGGACCGGGTAGTTGACCGCATGCAGAAGGCGGGGATCAAGGTCATCTTGGGCACACCAACGTACTCCGTCCCAGCGTGGATGTACAAGGAACATCCGGAGATCTTTATAACTCGATTTGGCGGGCAGACGATCACTTATGGATATCGCCAGAACACAGATCTGGCGAACGCGAAATACCGTTTCTATTGCGAGCGAATCATCCGCAAACTTCTTGAGCACTACAAGAACAATCCAACGGTGATCGGCTGGCAGATCGACAACGAAACCTCGTCCGGGGGCTCCGCGAACCCTGATGTACAGGCCGGGTTTGTGCACTATCTTCAGAAGAAATTCAAGACAGTCGATGAGCTGAATAAAGTCTGGGGATTGAACTATTGGGGGCAGCGGCTGAACGACTGGAGCGAGATTCCTCCGCAGGAAGGCATCATCAATCCTGGCTGGAAGCTCGAGTGGCAACGCTATTCGCAGTGGCTGACTACGGATTTTCTTGCCTGGCAGGCAGCGCTGGTTAATGAATACAAGCGTCCAGACCAGTTCATTACGCACGATCTTGCCGGACCGCCACGCCCTGAAGTTAACGAGCGTGCGATCAGCCGTGCGGTGGATATCGTCGCTGTCAATCCGTATCACGGCACACAAGATGAGTTTGACGGCATCGGTTCCAGCATGCAGGGCGACTATACTCGCTCGCTGAAACAGACGAATTACCTGGTCACGGAAACCAATGCGCAAACCATTGGCTGGGACTCCAAGGAGCAATTCCCGCCTTATGATGGCCAAATCCGTCTCGATGTCTACACCCACCTCTCGTCGGGAGCAAACATGGTCGAGTACTGGCATTGGCACTCGATACACTTCGGTCAGGAGACCTACTGGAAAGGCGTGCTCTCGCACGACCTGGAGCCGAACCGCGTCTACGCCGAGGTGAGCCGGACAGCACATGAGCTCCAGCGCGTGGGACCACACATCGTTGATCTCAAGCGCAACAACAAGGTTGCGATTCTTTACAGCAATGACTCGTATTACGGTATCGAGTTCATGAAGTTCAGCGATCACGTGAATTACCGTTCGCTGATGCAGCAGATGTACAACACGCTGTACCGGGAGAATGTGGGCGTTGATTTTGTTTTTCCGGAGAGCCTGAACTTAGCGGGTTACAAGGTCGTGTTGGTTCCCCCGCTGTATGTCGCCAGCGATGATGTCTTGAACAAACTGGTGGAGTATGCGCGCGGCGGCGGCAACTTG
>Ga0210399_10000956_pt1 | contig 22648 bp, 17 predicted proteins | sample IncBWC14MmetaG_FD_150865 | JGI IMG/M metagenome (GOLD analysis project Ga0210399, IMG submission 150865) | Forest soil microbial communities from Barre Woods Harvard Forest LTER site, Petersham, Massachusetts, United States - Inc-BW-C-14-M | ecosystem: Environmental > Terrestrial > Soil >... | reverse complement strand
AGATTGCATGCGTCGGATTCTCCGGCCAGATGCACGGCGCAGTCCTGCTCGACTCCGCCGATGAAGTTGTGCGCAGCGCCATCATCTGGTGCGATCAGCGCAGTGAGGCGCAAAGCCGCGAGCTTGAAGAATTGTTTGGCCGCGCCGCCTTGATCCAGCTCACCTGCAATCCTCCGCTCACCAATTTCACCCTCACCAAGCTGCTCTGGGTGCGCGAGAACGAGCCCAAGAACTGGGCCCGCGTCGCGCACGTCATGCTGCCCAAAGATTATGTGCGATTCCGCCTGACCGGAGAACGCGCCATCGACATGGCCGACGCCTCGGGCACCCTTCTTCTGGATGTCGCCCACCGCCGATGGTCGACCGAAGTCTTGAGCAAGGCCGGCATCGATCCTCGTCTGCTCCCGGCTCTGCACGAATCTCCTCAAGTTTGCGGAAAAGTTTCCGCGGCCGGTACCGAAGCCACGGGCCTGCGCTTGGGAACTCCCGTAGTCGCAGGCGCAGGAGATCAGGCGGCCGGCGCGGTCGGCATGGGCATCGCGCGCGTCGGCGCAGTCAGCGCCACGATTGGAACTTCCGGCGTCGTCTTTGCCGCAACCGATCGTCCCGCTCTTGATCCTCAGGGACGCCTGCACACCTTTTGCCACGCCATCCCGGGCCGCTGGCACGTGATGGGCGTTACCCAGGCTGCCGGTTTGTCCTTGCGCTGGTTCCGGGACCGCTTCGGAGTGGCGTCAGGCGCACAAGCCGATCCACGCCATAATGCCGCGCGCGATCCCTACGACATTCTCGCCGAGGAAGCCAGCGCCGCGCCCGCTGGCTCGGACGGCGCTTTCTGGGCGCCCTATCTCATGGGGGAGCGCACTCCCCACCTCGATCCCAACGCGCGCGCGGCCCTGGTTGGGCTCACGGCGTCCCACACCCGAGGCCACATCATTCGCGCCGTCATGGAAGGTGTGGCGTACAGCCTGAAAGATACCTTCACCATCTTCAACGAGATGCAGATTCCGGTGACCTCAATTCGCCTGGGTGGCGGCGGCGCGCGATCGCCCTTGTGGCGTCAGATTCAGGCCGACGTCTACGCGCATGAAGTAGAAATTGTCGCGGCCGAGGAAGGCGCCGCCTACGGCGCCGCAATTCTCGCTGGCGTCGGAGCCGGCGCCTGGAATTCCGTCGACGAAGCGTGCGACCAAGTAGTTCGCGTGGCGGTGCGCATCGCTCCCCATCAAGCAGCCTCAAAAACCATGCAGCAGGCCTACCGCACCTACCGCAAGATCTATCCCGCGCTGCGCCAGGCCCTCAGCTAGCAAAACCCGTCACCAGCTAGCAAAACTTGTCATCAAGATAGCGGAACCTGTGATCGAACATTCTGTCGGCCCGCTAGCAAAACCTTGTCATCCCGACCGAAGCATGTCGTTCCCGAAGGGAAGGACATGCGAAGTGGAGGGACCTTGTGTTTGCCGTGGGCCCATGAATGAAATCGGATTTCACAACAGCGGGCGCCGGAATGATGATATGCTTCCCGCCATTTTCCTAATGAAGCACATTCCGTTTATGAAGGTTTCCTGGGCCTGCCCGCTCATTTTGGTTGCAGCGTGGGCCCACTCCCAGACCGTCCCCGCGCCTGACAACACACCGCAGCCGCGCCTCTCAATCGCCGATTTCGGACTCACCTACCCGCTTTCGAACGATTGGGTGCGAGCCACGGAGCTGTTACGGAGGAGGGCCGAATCCTCCAACCCCCCGCCGAATTTCGACATTCTGCTGGCTGCGGTGTATGTTCCAAAATCGAATCTGTCGGCGAACAGTCCCTTCTTTTCACTCCGCGCGTACCGGCAGCCAGCCACAGATTGCAAGAGGAACCTCGAAGCCATGATCGCCCAATCTTCGGGCAAAAAAGACCAGCCTCAGGGCGCTGTCGAACAGTTCTCGGCAGCGGGCCGCGACTACTTCCATGTCAATTTGGCGCGCGGTGTTGGAGGCCGTCATCAGTGCGTTATCTGCACCGCGGCCAACGGCCATTTGTTGGTCTGGAATGCAGGTGCGCCCAACGAGAAAGGACTGGACGCGATTGTGGCTACTCTCGACTCGATCACAGCTTTGCCGCAGCGAAGTGCGGCAGAATCCGCGCCATCGGCCGGACAGAAAAATGTGGAGGTGGAAGGGGCGCCCGCAAACCCGGTTATGGCACAGCCACAGAGGGTGAGGGTGAGGGTGTCGAGCGGAGTTACCTCAGGCCTATTGATCAAGAAGGTCAATCCTATTTACCCCGACGACGCCCGAGCCGCCTACATTCAGGGCACGGTCGTGCTGCGAGCCGAGATCAGCAAGGCCGGTGACATCACCGATCTTGAGCTGGTCGACGGCCCCATCGAATTGGCGGGTTCCGCAGTAGCAGCGGTGCGTCAGTGGAAGTACAAGCCTTACCTGCTAATGGGACAACCTGTCATTGTCGACACGCAGATACAGGTCAACTATCAGCTTCGTCCGTGAAACCTCAATCCACTGAGTCCGGCGGTTGTTCCTGACGACGTTAACGGCCAAAATCCTTGCCGGGGGGATCAATGAGCGCTATGGGGATTTTGCGCCAATCATTCGGTCGGTTTAGTCCACTCGACCTGCAGGGAACGGCTCACACTTTCGAGTACCTCGAACAGACCCGCTTGAATGGTGCAGGTTTCCTCATCCGTCTTTAGGGCAGAATCCAGAACAGCCTGAATCTCGTTGTGCCGCGCCCTGTCCTCCGGCAAAGCGGGGTGGAATTCGAGAGTTGTTTTGCCCGCATGGTAGGCTGACTGCCACCTTTCCCAAATGGCCCAATCTTCCATTGCAACCTCGAAAATGCGAACGGGGATCGGCGTGAGCCGAAACCGATTGGAATAGTCGCCCTTCGCCTCATCAAAAAGGCAGTCGTAAAAGTGAGGCTGCCCTCTGAAGTTCGCAATGCCCTGACGCGGGCCGTCGTAGAACTCCGTGACGGTGAAAACCTGTTCGTAGCCACGTTTGAGTTCTACCACGGTATGCCGGCATTCTCGCTGAGCGCCTTCTGAATAACTGTTGAAACTAGGCCATTTCACGCAAAACCCCTCCGGCGGGGTCAATGAGCGAAATGGCGAAGTTTCGCCAACTACTGAGAGGGCGTCCGTTTCGCGATGCATTTTTCAACAGACCCGTCATCGTCGGACTCTAAGACTCCAGACTGATCGGAACAGAACGCCGGTTGTCCCGTGTGCAGGGGACGTGCGGTCACGCAGTACGTCGTATTTGGTCTTTCGGGCAATACCGCTTCGCATCCGATGATCTCGAAAGCGTAACCATTGTCGATTCCATTTTGAGCCAGCAGCCTTGTGATCGCCTCGCTCCGAGGCAACTGCGAAAGCGTACACGTATAACCGAAATTTGGATGCGATTCTGCGAACCGGGTCTCCGCAGCGGAAATCAATCTCACTCGGCCAATCGCAGAATCGACGAATCCGAGCATCATCACTCCTCGCATCGTTCTGAATGAGAAGTACCCGAAGACGATAATGGCAACGGCTACGACGACAAGAGAGAATCTCCTTGCCTTTGACATCCCTGTTCGCTCGGGTTTGAATGTGGAAGTCGACATCGCGAGACCTGATGATAGGTGGCGCAGCGGGACGAAACAAGTCGACTGACGAAATCAAGACCATTGCGCTCATTGAGGGGGTTGAGCCTGGCGGATGTTTCGTCAATTGGCTTCCATTGCTACTATTAAGAGGGTTGTTTGTGAGGTGAACTATGGCTCTTGCGACCGTCACGAGCGTGAACGTTAAGCAGGCTATACCGTTTTTCGGGGTCACCAACATGGAGTCTTCTCTACGGTTCTATGTCGATGGGCTTGGGTTCAAAATGACGAACTACTGGATTCCCGACCGCACCGAAGACCATCCTGACGGGAGAATTCGCTGGTGCTGGCTTCAGCTTGGCGACGCTGCGATCATGCTTCAGGAGTTCCGGCCCGGAAGCAGGCCGAAGGAAACGCTGGGGACTGGAGTAAATATCTGTTTCCAGTGCGAAGACGCGCTGGCTCTTTATCGCGAGTTCAAGTCGCGCGGAATTCAGACGCGGAATCGTCCGTCTGTCGGAAACCGTCTCTGGGTAGTACCGATCACCGATCCCGACGGCTACCGCATTGAGTTCTCGAGTCCCACCGATGCGCCGGAAGAGAGCGAGCTGGAAGAGTAGGCTGGGTGCGGCCCGATAACGGCCCGCCTACTCCGGCAGTTTATGCTCTCCCTGAATCATCAAGTGCGACTCGGCGTGGGCGGCGCCCGTTCCGGGCTGTCCCCCGCCGACAGTAATCAGGTAGTCGCCGGTGGAGACGAAGCGATCTCCCGCTTCATTCACGTAGCTGAGATCCCGAGGACTAAGCGTGAGCTTTACATGCTTCTTCTCCCCGGCCTTGACATGGACGCGGGCGAAGCCGCGCAGCGCTCGCAAGGGGGCGCCCGGCAATTTCGGGAAGCTGATATACAGTTCCGCCACCTCGTCGCCATCGCGCTTGCCGGTGTTCTTGACGTCCACTTCGACATCCAGCGGGTTGCCCGCCGGCAGCGAAGCATTCGAAAGCTTCATCCCGCTGTATTCGAAGGTCGTGTAACTCAGCCCGTGTCCGAAGCCATACAGCGGCTCACCGGTGAAGTAGCGATACGTCCGGTTCTTCATCGCGTAATCTTCAAACGGCGGCAACTGCTCCACACCCTTGTAGAAGGTCACCGGCAAACGTCCCCCGGGATTATTAGCTCCAGCGAGAGTCTGCGCAATCGCAGTTCCACCTTCCTCTCCCGAATACCACGCTTCCAAGATCGCGTTGGCGTGGTCGTTCGCCCAATTCACCGCCAGTGCGCTGCCGTTCATCAAGACCACAACCAGCGGCTTGCCCGCGCCTTTCAGCGCGCCCAGCAATGCTTCCTCCTCGGCCGGAAGGGCCAGGCTGGTGCGATCGCCACCCTTGAATCCCGGGACGTCGACTTTCATTTCCTCGCCCTCCAGCTTCGACGTGATGCCTACCACCGCGACCACCACGTCGGCCTGCCGCGCCGCAGACGCAGCCTCAAAACTTGGATCGGCGCTCACCGGCAGCCACACCAGCTTCGTGCCGAATCCGCCTCGCAGGTACTCGATCTTCACCGCATACCGATGCCCTTTCGCCAGCGCGATCGTGGTTCCCTGCGAGTTGGGGTCGTGCAGCACCGCGTCGTCCACGACTAATTTTCCATCCAGCCACATGCGGTGCATCGAACCCACCAGCCCCACGTGATAACTGCCCGACTCCGTTGGGGTCAGAAAGGCTGTCCAGCGTGCCGAAAATTCCTTCATACCCGGCGGCGGACCGATCGCTTGCGGTCCCGGATGAAACAGTTGCAAATCGACCACCGCATCCGTCCGCACCACCTGCGGCGTGCCCGCGAAATCGCTGCCCGCGAAGTACTCGCCCTTCAATCCCGGCTTTCCATCGTCGGTCGAAAGCTCACTGGTTGGAATCACTGTTTCCTGCCGCAGGAAATTCGTTCCAGCAACGAACTTCACTTCCGCCGATGGAAACTGCTTGCGAATGCCCTCCAGCGCCGTGACCGCATGCGATGCGGTCCCGCTATAGTTGCCGTGCAGCACGCCGGTCTGATCCGCCAGCGGCCCCACCACCAGAATTTTCTTCACGCCCGCCGCGAAGGGAAGCACGCCATCGTTTTTCAGCAGCACCATCGATTCGCGCGCGGTCTTCAGCGCCAGCTCTCGGTGCGCGGCGCTGTCAATCTCGGAATCCGGCGTGCGCGCGTACGCAACCATGCTGTCGGGGTCGAACATTCCCAGCCGCATGCGCGCCGTAAACAGCCGCCGCAAAGAATTATCCAGATCCGCTTCCGTCAGCAGGCCCTGCTTCACGGCATCCACAAACGGCTTGTAGTCGTGATCATCTTTTGTGGTGGTGAAAAAATCCGCGCACTCGTTGTCCATGCCCGTCTTGATCGCCGCAGCTGCAGCCTCGGCCTGGCTCTTGACGAACTTGTGCCCTTCAAAAATATCCACAATCGCGTCGCAGTCCGAGACCACATACCCGTTAAACTTCCACGCGCCCCGCAACTGGTCCTGGAGCAGAAATGTATTCGCGCAGGCGGGCTGGCCATTGACGCGGTTATAAGCGCACATCACCGATTCCGCTTTCCCCTCGACCACCGTCGCGCGGAACGCCGGCAAGTACGTGTCTTCCATGTCGTGCTTCGATACCTGCACATCAATCGTGTGTCGTGATGGCTCCGGGCCGCTGTGCACGGCAAAATGTTTCGGCGTCGAGATCACCCGGAAGTATTTCGGATCGTCCCCCTGCAACCCCGTCACAAACGCCACGCCCATGCGTCCGGTCAGAAACGGATCCTCGCCATACGTTTCCTGACCACGGCCCCACCGAGGATCGCGGAAGATGTTGATATTCGGCGACCAGAAGTCCAGCCCCTCCATCACGTCGCGTCGTCCCGCGCGCACCGCCTGGTTGTGCTTGGCCCGGGCCTCGGTGCCGATCACAATCGCCATCTCGTGGATCAAAGAGTCGTCAAACGTCGCCGCCAGTCCAACCGGCTCGGGAAACACGGTCGCCGTCCCGGCGTTGGCGACGCCATGCAGAGCCTCACTCCACCAGTCGTAAGCCGGAATCTGGAGCCTGGGAATCGCCCGCGCCTGGTTCACCAGTTCCTGCGCCTTCTCTTCCAGGGTCATCTGTTTGATCAGGTTTTCGACCCGCACGTCGATGGGTTGCGAAGGATCCAGGTAGACCGCATTGCCCGCAGTCTGCGCAATCGCGCCACCCGCGAGAAGAGTCAGAACAAGCAGAAAAAGAGTCAGAAAAAGAATGATTTGCAGACTGATGCGTAGCCGCGGTTCCATGAACGTTCTCCTTCGCCACCAGCGCCCAACCGTGGGGGTAAGCGCTTGAATGAGTAGATGAGGCTCCGTTAACGATTACGGTCGACCGTCGCTTGTAGCACAGCACAATCCTGCGGTCAAGGAGCCGCGCGTAGGACGCGCTCCGAGAAGGAGCGCCGAGGGTGCTTCTCTTCTTTGAATGAGGTCGTTGTCTGCTCTTTGAATGAGGCGCCATCGGCCGAGGCATTGGAACGTGCTACTGCCGGGCTGGAACCCGGAAGAGTAGCGCGTGAGGGCTGCGTTTGGAACGTGGAAGAGCGGCGCTTCAGCGCCGCGTGATGAGCTGTGGGGGAATCGGGCTTCAGCCCGGTGGTTTGAATAGCGCGCTCGAACCTCTACGCGCGGCCCTTCTTCGCCGCGACGGCAGCCTGCTTTCCCGCAACTTCCCACGGACGCTTCGGCCGGTCCACCGCCGCCTTATCGCGATCCTCAATCCGGTCGTAGTGGTAAGACTCGCTGACCGTTCCCAGCGCCTCGTTGTACAAACTCGGCAGGCCAAGCCCTTCTTTCAGTTCTTCGGAGAAAGACTGCAGTGCCTTCAGGTGGTCGGCGCTTGCCGGGACTTCTGTTTTGGAGGTCTTCAAAAACTGCTGGTATCCACGATTCACCAGTTTCGATATCTCGCTGCCGATCAGGTACCCTGGATACGCGAAAATCTTCACCCCATCATCCGGCGCCTTCTGAATCGCCGCCGATACGTTGTACTTCCGCAGAAAGACGCGAACCGTAGTTCCAGGCGCGTCGGTTACGTCGAACCCGTGATCGCGCAGCCAGGCTAGCGCTTCTTCATAGGTTCGTGCTTCAATAGTTTTAGACATTGCGTTTTACTTCAACCTTTCCTTGCCGGTCGATACTCGTCTATTAGATGCACTTTATAACGGCCGAGGGTAACTTTACATGAGCTGCATCGCCGGGTGAAGCTGATTCATCTAAACCGTTGCAGCTTAACAAAGTACTACATACCTCGTTTTCAGCCATATAGCACATTACGTTGGTCACGGCGTTTCGGTTCATCTTCGGTTCATCGATGGCACACGGATCTTCCAGATTGGCGGCAATGTCGACTCCGGCACAGCCCGACCGGCCCCGCGAAGTAGCGTCAGGACTGGGCGAGACGCTGGGCCACAGCCTGATCGAGCGCATCGGCAACACTCCGCTGCTGCGTCTGGATGCGCTCACCGCTGACCTGCCCGGCGTAGCACTTTTGGGTAAGGCCGAATGGTACAACCCCGGCGGATCGGTCAAAGATCGCGCCGCCGCCAACATCGTCGCCGAAGCCCAACGCCGCGGCCAGCTGCGCCCCGGGCAGATTCTGCTCGACTCCACCAGCGGCAATACCGGCATCGCTTATGCGATGCTCGGCGCCGCCCTGGGTTTCCCCGTCACCCTCTGCATGCCCGAAAATGTATCGCGCGAGCGCAAGCAGATCCTCCAAGGCTACGGCGCCAACATTCTTTATACCGATCCTGCCGACGGTTCCGACGGCGCCATCCGCCTGGCCCGCGAACTGGCCGCCAAGCATCCCGATCAATATTTCTATGCCGACCAGTATTCCAACGAAGCCAACTGGAAGGCCCACTATCACGGCACGGCCAACGAAATCTGGCAGCAGACTCAGGGCCGCATCACGCATTTCGTCTCCATGCTCGGCACCAGCGGCACTTTTGTCGGGACCACTCGCCGCCTCAAAGAATTGAATCCGGCGGTGCAGTGCATCTCGCTGCAGCCCGACTCGTCGTTCCACGGAATCGAAGGCGCCAAGCACATGGCCAGCGCGATCGTGCCCAGAATTTACGATCCCCAGCTCGCCGATCAGAATCTCGAAATCTCCACCGAAGATGCCTACGCCATGGCGCGCAACCTTTCCCGCAATGCCGGATTGCTGGTGGGCATCTCGGCCGCAGCCGCCGTCGTCGGATGTCTGAAGATCGCCCGCGACCTGCCGCCGCTCAAGAAAAGGCAGGAGGCCGTATTCGTTACCATCCTCTGCGACTCCGGCGACAAGTACCTGAGCGAAAGATTCTGGACCGAAGAATGATGAATGAAAACGGGGTGCCCCACCCTTCTCGCGTTTTCTGCGAGAGGGTGGGGATTTTGACCTTCTGAAAGTTCTCACCAATGTTGAAACTTACCCGGAAAGACTACGACGCCCTTCGCCAGCATGGCGAAGAAACCTACCCGCACGAATGCTGCGGTATCCTGCTAGGAAGCATCGAGGACGACGGAACCCGCATCGTGACCTCGACCGCCCGCTGCAGCAACACGCGCACCGACTCCGCCCACAACCGCTACAACATCGATCCCAAGGAATTGGTACGAATCCAGCGCGAAGGCCGCGAGCGCGGCGAGGACATCGTCGGCTTCTACCACTCCCATCCCGACCACCCCGCCCAGTGGTCGAAGACCGACCTCGCCGAGGCCCACTGGTTCGGCTGCTCCTACGTCATCACCAGCATAGAAAAAGGCAAAGCCGCCTTAACGAACGCATTCGAGCTCACCGGATCCGACGAATCCGACAAGCGCTTAGTAGATGAAGACATAGCAATCGCGTGAGTCGCGAATATGAACCGGTTCATGTGGGGACAGCCGCCCCCGGCTGTCCGCCGAGCGAAGCTCGGCAAAGGTTTCGCTGCGCGCCAGAACGGACTCTTTCCTCAGCTTGTTGCAGCAACCCCTCCCGGCCTCCAGCCGCAAAGCGGCGAAAGAATGCAGCCCACGACGCAAGTCGTGGGTAGACGAGTCGAAAGAAAGCCCGCCCCATAGGGGCAAAAGAACCGTCCTTCCTGAACTCCCCGTTTCTGAGATCCCTTGCCAGGTGCGGGAAGTGCCCGATTTTCACAACCGGGAAACCGAATCCTCCGCAGGTTTCACATCGACCCACATCAATACGGCGGGCGAAAACCCCCGTCTGAAGCGGGGTTTGCAAGAACTGCTTTGCCGGTTTGCACCAAATCCGGTCACCGGCTTGTGGACGGCGTGCACTCGATTGAAAAGACAAGTACTTACAAACGCGTATTTTTCGTTGACTGGAAAAATAGAAGGAGTAGAACAGGATCGTTCTTTGACAGCTTCTTAAGTTTTTCCGGTTGGTGCGGCGTCCGGGGCTCGAGCGGAGTCACTTTCCTGATCGCGAGATTGGGAAGGAGGGCGAGCAAGGGTCTATAGCAAAGCACTGGTCGAGGCGAACGAAGAAGAAATGTTGAAGGCAAGATAGAGTTCCGAGGCGTAGGGTAGGTTTATCCGGTTGGCGGTGAGCCCGGAGCCCAAGCGAAGATCGCGCGCGGCACCCCGCAAGGGAAGCGGCGAGAGCAGGTCGAGCAAGGGTCAAACGCGAGCTACTGGCCGAGACGAATGGACCCCACACCACCTCGGAACTCTTAATTTTTTGGAGCGATCAGCCCTCAGCACCTTGTCATGCTGAGCGCAGCAGTGAGGAGAGCGAAGCGATCCTCACCGCGAAGTCGAAGCATCCCTACCTGCAAGAATCAACTTCGCCTGAAAACCACCGAGCCTCGGCCAAGGCAGTCAATCACTTCCCCGAATTCCCCGGCCCACCCACCGCATAAATCCGCGGAATCCGTTCCTCCAGCCCCGGCAGCGCCGGAAACGCCGCATGCGGCTCCGTCTGGTACCAGTACGCCACCGAATAATAATTATCCGACCGGTGATTGGCGTGCCCATGCTCAATTGTCGCTCGCAACGATTTCGTAAACGGCACCGGCGAGTCCAGATGGAACCGATACAGCGACCACCGCCCGCCCGCCACTTCCTGCCCCACCACCGGCGCCCCGAACAATCCATACGCAAACGGATGCCCGCCAAAATCCCACGCTCCCAGAAAATAATCTTCCGATCCCGTCCCATTGATCGACGGCAGCGCCTCGCCATCGACGAAAAACATGTCATCGCCCTCGCCCCACCACCCATCCTGATTTTCCAGCACCGACATGGTCACACCCGCAAAATGCCCGCGCCCGGTAGCTTCCATCCAAACGTAATTGCCGTCACCGTTCAGATTCTTCTTGCCCTCAACCAGCGCATCGCCGTTCGAGTGCCACTGATTGGTCCATCCATGGGCCGGCGCGGCCTGACGATACTGCGCGTGAAAGTAAAGCAAATCCGCCGCCAGCGCCTTGCTGTAAGCCCGATAGTCGATGTTGAAATAAAACGCGTCAGTCCTGCGCGATCCCTCGTTCGTCACCGTTATGCGCGCATGTTTCTGAAACGGCATCGGGAAAAAACTGTTCAGCGCCTTGTCCGCCCCCACCGACAACGGCAGCGACTGATACAAGTGATAATCCCCCAGCCCCAGCCCAAAGAAATCCCCAATCGGGGCCTCCACACTCGGCGTCGATTCCCCATCCCAATACATGCGCAGCACCAGCGCCTTCAAATGATGCGGATCGTCACTGGCAATCGTGGCCCACACATGGCTGATCACCCCCGGCCCAGCCTCGTCGAGCAACGTGAGAGTCTCCCCCGCCGCAATCTGCCGCGCATCCGCATTCCCCCCGCTCCGGTCATAGCTGGAAACGCGATGCTGCACGTAGTCCTTCGCCTCAGGCAGCGTCGCGACCCAGCCGGACGAATCCTGCGAGAAAACAGGAAGTGCTAGAAAGCAGAAAGCGATGAGAGCGATCGGCCGTTTCATGTGGAGTTCCTCGTGGAAGGGCCCGGCTTCAGCCGTGCCGTAAGATCCCGCAACTGATCTGGTTTTAGCCCCTGCGGGTTTGGTGGTTTTCACTGTGTAACTCGATAAACCCTGCGGCCTACAGCGGAATATTCCCATGCTTCTTCGGCGGATTCTTATCCCGCTTGGTCTCCAGCATGGCCAGCGCCTGGATCAACTTCTTCCGTGTCTCCCGCGGCTGAATCACTGCATCTACAAACCCGCGATCGGCGGCGACGTAAGGATTGGCGAAGCGGTCGCGAAATTCATCGATCTTCTCGCGTCGAAGTTGCTCCCGATCGGCCGCCGTATCGAGCTCGCGTTTGTACACGATGTCGACCGCGCCCTCCGGCCCCATCACGGCAATCTCGGCGGTCGGCCACGCATAATTCACATCCGTGCGAATATGCTTCGACGCCATCACGCAATAAGCCCCGCCGTACGCCTTGCGCGTAATGACGGTAATCTTCGGGACCGTCGCCTCAGCAAACGCGTAGAGCAGCTTCGCCCCATGCTTGATAATTCCGCCGTACTCCTGCGCGGTCCCCGGCAGAAATCCCGGCACATCTTCAAACGTCACCAGCGGAATGTTGAAGCAATCGCAAAACCGCACAAAGCGCGCCCCCTTCACCGACGCATTAATATCCAGCGTCCCCGCCAGCACCGACGGCTGGTTCGCGACGATTCCCACCGACCGTCCATCGAGCCGCGCGAATCCCACAACAATGTTCTTCGCGTAATGCTCCTGCACCTCGAAAAAGTAAGCATCATCGACCACCGCGTGAATCACATCTTTAATGTCATACGGCTGGTTCGACTGCGCTGGAACCATCTGGTCGAGCGCCGTGTCCGCCCGGTCGACGGGATCGGTGCAGACCTTCCGCGGTGGCTCGTCCAGATTATTCGACGGAAAAAAGCTCAACAGCTCCCGCACCATCGACAAACATTCCGCGTCGTCATGCGCCAGAAAGTGTGCCACGCCGGAAGTTTCGTTGTGCGTCATCGCGCCGCCCAGCTGATCCTTAGTGACTTCCTCGTGCGTCACCGTTTTGATAACATCCGGCCCGGTAATGAACATGTACGAAGTCTTATCTACCATCAGCACGAAGTCAGTGATCGCCGGCGAATAAACTGCCCCGCCCGCGCACGGCCCCATGATCGCCGAAATCTGCGGCACCACTCCGCTGTACAGCGTGTTGCGCAAGAAAATATCGGCATAGCCCGCCAGCGACATCACGCCTTCCTGAATCCGCGCTCCTCCCGAATCGTTCAGCCCAATCACCGGAGCGCCCATCTTCGCCGCCAGGTCCATGATCTTCACGATCTTCGCTGCATTCGTCTCCGAGAGCGATCCGCCAAACACGGTGAAGTCCTGGGCAAATACGTAAACCAGCCGCCCCTCGATGCGGCCATAGCCGGTGATGAATCCGTCGCCGTAAATTTTCTGCTCAGCCATACCAAAATCATTGCAGCGATGCGTGACCAGCTTGTCGGTCTCCTCGAACGTGCCCTCGTCGAGCAGGAACTCAATGCGCTCGCGCGCCGACATCTTGCCCTCTTTATGCTGGCGCTCGCGGCGCTTGGCCCCGCCACCGTCTTCAGCCAGCTGGTTCCGCTTCTTGAGTTCGGCAACTTTTTCTTCAAGATTCATGGCGGGAGAATTATATCGTCTGGGTTGCCCCACCCTTCTCGCGCTTCTGCGAGAGAGTCTGCCCTGAGCTTGTCGAAGGGGTGGGGATTCTGACTTTCCTATGCATCGCGCCGGGTGCCCATTTCTCGCGCGTTCTTTGCGCGAGAAGTGGGTCTTTAAATTTCTGCCTCCAACGCCCCGGTTCCTGCGATCCCACACAGTCAACCGCCATGTTTGCGTTACACTTCCCTCGTGTCCTCGCTCTCCGATCAGATGGGCTTCAGCTTCCGCCCGCCCGAACGTCGCGTCTGGAAAGTTCGCGATCTGGTCGCTTCGGTCCGTTCCCACATCGAGCGCGAATATTCTGATGCCTGGGTCGAAGGCGAGATCTCCAATTTCCGCGCCCCCGACTCCGGCCATCTTTATTTCACACTGAAAGACGGCAACGCCCAGCTAAAGGTCGTGATGTTCCGCTCGTCGGCCCGCCTGCTTCGCTTCCGCCCCGCCGACGGCGTGCAGGTTGTCGTCCGCGGCCGCATCACCGTCTATGAAGACCGTGGCGAGCTACAAATCTCCGCCGAATACATTGAACCCAAGGGCGCCGGTTCTCTGCAGCTAGCCTTCGAACAACTCAAAGCCAAGCTCGAAGCCGAGGGACTGTTTGCGACCGAGCGCAAGAAACCGATCCCGACCCTACCCTCGCGCATCGGGCTCGTGACCTCCGCGCAGGCAGCTGCTCTCCGCGACATTCTCAACGTACTCCAGCGCCGCCACCACTCGGTGAATGTTCTGATCTATCCCGCCCAGGTGCAGGGTGACGCGGCTTCGCACGAGGTCGCCGCCGGCGTCCGCTATTTCAACCAGCACGACAACGTGGATGTCATCGTCGTCGCGCGCGGCGGCGGATCCGCCGAAGACCTGGCTGCCTTCAACGACGAAGCCCTGGCCCGCATGGTCGCTGCGTCTGAGATCCCAGTGATCTCCGCCGTAGGTCACGAAACCGACTTCACCATCGTAGACTTCGTCGCCGACCTCCGCGCTCCCACTCCCTCCGCGGCGGCGGAGCTCGTCATCCGCTCGCGCCAGGAAGTCGAAGATCATGCCGCCGCCTTGCACGAGCGCCTCAGCCGGGCCATGCGCTACCGCCTCCTGATGGGCCGCCAGGCCCTGACCGAACTCGCCCAGCACGGCGCCTTCGCCCGCATGATGGAACTCATCCGCCAGCGCCAGCAGAAGCTCGACGATCTCACCCACCGCATGGAACTCGCCGAACGCCAGTTGCTGGAGCAGATGCGCCGCCGCTGGGAAACGATCTCGGCCTCCGTGCGGCATTACGATTTGCGGCTGGTGCTTTCCGGCATGCGCAAGCAACTGGAGAGCGGAACCGCCGCCCTCGTCTCGGTCATGCGCAACGTCCTGCTGGGCTATCGGGTGCGCAGCGAGCGCTTCCAGACGGCGCTGGAGTCGCTTTCTCCCCTCGCCATTCTGGAGCGCGGCTACGCCCTGATCTTTGATTCCGAGGGCAAGCTGCTAAAAGACGCGCACCGCGTGAAAGTTGGCGACGAAATTTCCGCCCGCCTCGCCCACGGCGAAATCTGCGCCGCCGTAACAAAGAAAGAGGAATGATCGAGTCAGTAGGGGCGAGCCCCACAGGGCTCCCTGCCCACCAACCCCCTGCATTACAATGGGCATTCGGAAATCAGAACTGCCGCAGGAGCGACTCCACGGATGCCAGTCATCACGTCATGGACGCAAGCCGCGTGGATCGCGCTGGACATTCTCCTCGTTGCCCTGATCATCTACCAGGTGCTGGTCATCATTCGCGGCACGCGCGCCGCTCCCATGCTCGTGGGCCTGGTAGTCGTCTCGGTGCTGTTCTATTTGGCGCGCATCGGCGAACTCACCACGCTCAATTGGGTCGTCAGCCATGTGCTGCCCTACCTGGTGTTTGCGCTCATCGTTGTTTTCCAGTCCGAGATCCGGCATGTGCTCGCCGACCTTGGCCGGCGCTTAACTTTTCTGGGCGGGTCTTCCCGGGAAAGCGATTCTTACGACGACATCGTGCTGGCGGCAAATCTTTTTTCCCAGCATCAGACCGGCGCGCTGATCGTGATCGAACGTGAAATCGGATTGCGCACCCACATCGAGAGCGGCGTGCCCCTCGACGCCCGCCTATCCTACGATCTGCTGGCTACGATTTTCCGCCCCAGCGCTCCGCTGCACGATGGCGCCGTCATCGTCCAAAAAGATCGCATCGCAGCCGCGGCCTGCTTCCTGCCGCTGTCCATGAATCCTCTGCTCTCCACCCAACTCGGCACGCGGCATCGTGCCGGCATCGGCATCACCGAAGAAACCGACGCGATTGCCGTCGTCTGTTCCGAAGAGACCGGCGCCATCAGCCTTGCCATCGGCGGCAAAATCGAGCGTGACCTGACGGTCGAGCAACTGCGCGAGCGCCTGGGCAGCGAGCTGCGCCGCTACATGGCTCCGGTGACGCTTCCCACTCCCATCGCGCACGGAGACGATGAATCGGACGAGTTGCTGGACTCTCCTCTGCGCGATCCGGCATCGCAGCGCAAATCCGAATCCGGCGCAGAATCGGAGCCGCAGCGATGATCGGTTTCTTTCAGCGCTACGTGCTCCATAACTTCGGACTGAAAGTATTGTCCTTGCTCCTGGCGACGGGTCTCTGGTTTCTGATTTCACCCGACGAGCAACCGGCGGAAGTAGCCGTCCGTGCCCCCATCGTTTTTCAGCATGTCCCATCGCAACTCGAAATCAGTTCTGAAGCGATTCCCGAGGCGCAAATCCGCGTGCGCGGCCCGGAGCGCGTCATCCGGCAATTGCAGGCCAACGAGATCCACGCCGAAATCGAACTGGCAGACGTCAAGCCCGGCGATCGCACCTTTGATCTGACCTCGCAACAGGTGCGCCACCCGCGCGACGTCACCGTCGTGCAGGTTGTCCCCAGCCAGTTGCATCTCGCCTTCGATACACGCATGACCCGTGACGTCGAAATTCATCCGCGAGCGACGGGAAATTTTTCCGACGGTGAACAGATCGTCAAAGTCGATGCCGATCCGCCACGCATCACCATTTCTGGTCCCCGCCATCACGTGGAAAAAATCGAGGAGGCCACGACCGATCCCATCGACGCCACCGGAACCCGTGGCAGCGCCGTCTTCACCACCAACGTCTACGTGGCCGACCCGCTGGTACAAGTCGTGCAGACCACATCGATTCGCGTAACCGTCCTCGTGCAGAAAGCGGGGAGCGCTTCCACACATTGAATCACCGTGGAAGAGCGGCCCTTCCAGGGCCGCGTTAAGTTGCGTGGAATTCGCCGGGCTTTAGCCCCTGAGGGACATTGTTTCGGCCGCGCCGCATCTTTGTTTCCTGACAATCCCCTTCTTCGACGCGCCCTCATTTATCATCTTTCTTCCTCATCTTTTGAAACTTCTTATGAGCCAGCAAAGGCAGTTGTTCGGTACCGACGGCATTCGCGGTGTCGCGGGAGAATTCCCACTCACCAAGCAGAGCACCTATATGATTGGCCGCGCCCTGGGTCACGACCTGATCCGCACCACCACAAACGCCCAGGCCGTGATTGGCCAAGACACACGCCAATCGAGCGCCTGGATTGCCGACCGCGTTGCCGAGGGTCTTGCGGCCGTCGGTGTGGACGTGCACAGCGCCGGCGTGATCACCACTCCCGGCATCGCCTACCTCGCCCGTTTACGGGCCTTGGCCGCGGGCGTAGTCATTTCTGCGTCGCACAATCCCTGGACCGATAACGGCATCAAGGTCTTCTCCGGCGATGGATTCAAGCTGACCGACGAGCGCGAACTCGCCATTGAAAAGGAAATCTTCTCTCTCTTGCAGAATCCGGCCGCAGCCGACGACACTGCGCTCAAGGTGCCGAAGCCATCTCTCCCCGGCGAAGCCAATCTGCGTCACGCCTACGTCCAATCTCTGGCCGCCGGAGTGTCGTCCGATCTGAGCCAGCTGCGGATCCTCGTGGATTGCGCCAACGGCGCGGCCACCGCCGAAGCTCCGGAACTGTTCCGCAGTCTCGGAATTCAGGCGACCTTCATCCATATTTCGCCGGACGGAAAAAATATCAACGAAGGCTGTGGCGCGCTGTACCCGGAGACGCTGGCAAAAATCGTCGCAGAATCGCCCGTCCAATTCGACCTGGGCGTGACCTTCGACGGCGACGCCGATCGCGCCCTGTTCTGCGATGCCTCCGGCCGCGTGGTCAATGGAGATGGCGTGCTGCTGGCCGCGGCCCGCGACCTTCATGCCCAGGGAAAGCTGAAGGCCGATACCGTGGTCGCCACCACCATGTCGAACATGGGCCTGGAAATCGCGCTGAAGAACTCCGGCATTCGCATGCTGCGCGCCAACGTCGGCGACAAATACGTGCTCGAAGAAATGCTGAAGACCCGCGCCACTCTCGGCGGCGAGCAGTCCGGCCACATCATCTTCCGCGACGGCGACGCAACCACGGGCGACGGCCTGCTGACCGCCCTGCGCCTCATGGACATTATCGTGCGCGGTGGAAAGTCCCTGGCGGAATTGGTGGGCGATCTGAAGGTCTTCCCGCAGAAAATTCAGAACATCCGCGTGCGCGAAAAAATTCCGTTCTCCCAGGTCCCCGCAGTGCAGGCCGCAATCGACTCCGCCGAACGCGAACTCAACGGCAACGGGAGAGTAGTCGTCCGCTACTCCGGCACCGAGTCTCTAGCTCGGGTGATGGTCGAAGCCGAATCGAAAGAAAAAATGGAAACCCTGACAGCTGCAATAGCCGCCGAAATCCAAAAAGCCCTGGGAGTGTAGCGCCGAATTGTGCCGGACTACAGCCGCGGAGCGGCGACATATTGTTAGCCCAGGACGTAAGTCCTGCGTAGATGAGAATAGGGGGAACCAAGTCCCGAAGGGACGACACTCTGTCCTGCAAGCGGGGTGCTCCATTTCTCGTGTTCTTTGCGAGACTTACTTCCGCTTCTTGCGCTTTCCCCCCGCCCGTACTGGCTCTTCCTCGACCACCGCAAACTGAATCTTTTTCTCCACCGGATCAATCCGGTCCACCAGCACCCGAATCCTCAGCCCCAAACTGTAAATCTTCCGAGACCGCTGCCCAATAATCTCCCGCGTATTCTCGTGATAGGTATACCGGTCATCGGTCAGAGTATTCAGCGGCACCAGCCCCTCAACAAATAAATCCGTAAGCTCCACAAAAAATCCAAACTTGGTAACACTGGTGATGAGCCCCTCGAACTCCTCACCCACGCGGTCCTGCATGAACTTAACTTTCTTCCCCTCCATCAACTCCCGCTCCGCGTCGGCCGCCCGCCGCTCCGCCCGGCTCGACTCCTCCGCGATCTCATGCAGTTCCTCAATCCCAATCGGCCCGCCCAACGCCTCATGTGGGGCGGACACTCTTGTCCGCCGCTTCGACCAAGGTGAAGGCGTGTCCTCATCCGGGTGCCCCACCCTTGTCGCGTTTTTTGCGACAGGGTGGGGATTTTGACTTTGGTCTTGCTTCAGCACATCCTTCAACACCCGATGCACAATCAAGTCCGGATACCTCCGGATCGGCGAAGTAAAATGCGTATACGAAGTCGCCGCCAGCGCAAAGTGCCCCAGATTCTCCTCCGAGTACCGCGCCTGCTTCAGCGACCGCAACATCAGATAACTTAGAATCCTCTCCTCCGGCTTCCCCGCAATCTTCTCCGTCAGCTTCTGATACATGCGCGGCGTAACGTGGACCTCCTTCGGCACCTCGATCTCGCGCGCCCGTTTGCCCGTCCCATAACCCGCCCGCCGGTCGGTTTTCGTCTGCACCCGATGAATCGGCAGCGCCCCAACTCCTAGCGAATATCCAAACGTCGCCGCAATCACTTCAAAGTCATACACCCGCCTAGCGTCCGGCTTCTCGTGAATGCGATACAGCGACCCGACATGCCGCGACTCCAGATCATGCGCGACGCACTCGTTCGCCGAGAGCATGAATTCCTCGATCAGCCGGTTCGCGATGTTGCGCTCCGACCGCGCAATGCTCTTCATCATCCCCAATTCGTCAAACTCGATCACCGGCTCCGGCAGATCGAAGTCAATCGATCCCCGCCGCTCCCGCTTGCGATTCAGAATCAGCGCCAGATCACGCATCAGCTCAAACGTCGCCACCAGAGGCGCATAGCGTTCGCGCGCCGAGGCATCGCCCTCCAGCACTGCGTTCACCGCGGTATACGTCATGCGCTCCACCGACCGGATCACGCCCTCACTCAACTCATAGCTCACAATCTCGCCGCGATGATCCATCTCCATCACGCACGACAGCACCAGTCGTTCCACCTGCGGCCGCAAACTGCAAATGTCGGTCGAAAGTTCCAAAGGCAGCATAGGCACTGCGCGGTCCGGAAAATAAACGCTAGTGCCCCGCAGCCGCGCTTCCTGATCGAGCGCCGACCCCGGCGTCACATACTCCGCTACGTCGGCAATATGCACCTGCAACTCAAAATTCCCATTCGCCAGCATGTGTACGTACACAGCATCGTCAAAGTCCCGCGCCGTCTCCCCGTCAATAGTCACAATCGGCAGCCCGCGAAAATCGCGCCGCCGCTCCAGTTCCGCCGCCGGAATCACCGCCGATGTATCCTGCGCCTCCTCGAGCGCCGCCGCCGGAAAATGATGCGGCAGATGATACTTGCGAATCGTGATCTCAACATCAACCCCGAAATCATCCTCCCGCCCCAGAATCTCAATCACCCGGCCTCGCGGATTCTGCGTGGGCGAAGGCCAGTCGGTGATCTCCACATCCACCACCAGCCCCTCAAGATCGTCCCACTCCGTCCGCCGCGCGACCTCATCGCCCAACACGCGATCCACAGATTTCTTCCTCTGTGTTCCCTGTGCCCGGAGCCTGCCCTGAGCGGAGTCGAAGGGTGGTTGAGCTTTTGATTTTTCCGTAGACGGCGGGGAGCTTCCCGGCCGCTCCTCTCCCGCCGGAATCAGAATCTCCTGCGTAATCTTCGAGTCGATCGGCCGCACATACCCACCGCGGCTCCCGTAATGAAAAATCCCGACCACCGTCGGATGCGCCCGCATCACCGGCCGCACAATGCGCCCCTCGGCCCGCCCATCCGGACGCACGTTCGCGATGTCGACCAGCACCAGGTCCCCATGCATGGCATTGCCGATGAGATGCGGCGCGATAAAGATATCGCCCGTAAGCCGCGCCTTGAGCGCTGGGTTCAGTGATTTCGCGTCGGGAATGACAAACCCAAATCCATCGCGATGCATGGTAAGCCGCCCCGCAACCAAATTCTTGTCGGCTGCGGCCGCAGGCAGAGCGTAGCGATCGGAATCGACAGAAATAAGCGTCCCGCGCACCACCATCTTCTGCAGCAGCGAGTCGAGTTCGCGGCGCTCGTCCCCGTGCAGCCCCAGCTCGCGCACCAGCTGCTTGAACCCCGCCGCCCGCTTAGGCTGCCGCGCAATGTGTTTGAGAATTATCGAATCAGAGAGCATGGGAAGCCGTCAGCCATCAGCATACCTCACGATGACGGTATGATTCCGATTGCGTTGTCATCCTGAGCGAAGCGAAGGACCTATGTAATTTCCGGCGGGTTGCACAGATCCTTCGGTCCGCAAAGAACGCGGACCTCAGGATGACAAATCACTTTTCCCTTACCACGTATCCCCGCCCCCGCACGGCGGCCACGCTCCCAGCGTCCGCCTGATCATCGCGATCTGCCCCACGTGATAGCTGTTATGCGCCACGATCTGCCAGAGTACAGCCTCGAGTGTTCCCGCGACGTTCTTGTCGCCTTCGTGCATGCTCCCGATTTCGCCCTGCAGCTCTTTTGGAGAAGACTTTGCCAGCACCGCGAACTCACCCAGAAACTCCGCAAGCCGCGTCCGGAGCCGATCCCACTCCGCCACATCTACTGACGAAGCTGCCGGAAAGCTCTCCGAATTGTGTTCGGGATAAGCAGGCCTCTGGCCCCGAATGCGCCGCAGCTCATAATCCATCCAGTAATTCAGGTGGAAGACGAGTTGCCCAATCGAATGCGGAAACCCCACAACCTGCCGCGCCGCCAGGTCAGCAGAAACATCTTCCACGCACGCCAGAGGATCCGCGTGCGCGCCCATCCCGCGAAGCAGTTCCCTCAATGCGCGCTGTGACATGAAAGAAAGATAATCCTTGTCGTCCCGAGCGAAGGCGAGGGACCTGGGTTATTGCTTGTCCGAGCGGTACCGCCCGCGCCGGCAAACACCCAGGTCCCTCGCGTTGCTCGGGATGACATCATTGATCAGAATGAAACGAACGATCCGCGTTCATCCGCGAAAATCCGCGGCGAAAAAGTGTGCCTTTCCCTCACCCCACAAAATACTTCTCCTCCAGAATCCTCCGATGATGCACTTCATGCCCCGCAATAATGTAAGCCAGCGCCCGCACGCTCACTTCATTCTTATTCGCCACGCCGCGCCGCACCCACGCCGTCTCCTCCAGATTCCGCAACAGCGTCAGCGTAGCCCTCCGCACTGCAATGTAGTCCTCAATCATCTCGGCCAGCGGCGCCCGCGCAAAGGGACCATTCCTTACATAGTCGTCCTGTTCGAACCCCTCCATCGGCGTCTGATCGCCGCGCGCAATCCGCAGCGCGCGATACGCAAATATCCGCTCCGTGTCGCACACGTGCCCCAGCACTTCCTTCGCGCTCCATTTCTCGGGCGCGTAACGGAAATCTCCCTCACTCTCGTCGCGCCCCGAGAGCAGCAGCATCGTCTGCCGCCGCTGCGCGTCGAGCGTCCCCAGAATGTCGGTCCCTGTGACCAACGAAATGTAGCGGTCATAATAAGGCGCATACTCGCCCGGCTCAGGCCGCGCGATCGTAAACGTTGCTGCATTCACCACGGCTGGTTCTAACATGCTCTGCTCCCATCGGAAGAAATTCCAGGCTCACATTATTGAACACTTAGACGACCCACCCCAGATTCCGTCTTCGATAAATCTTCGATCTAGAAGGATAACGTCCCGCCCCTGCGGAAGGTACGGTCCCGGCAGTTTTTTCCCGGAATCGTTACACGCACCGGGCAGAAAGTATCCAGCCGAACCCATGCGCCCGACCCTCCCAACCTTCCCGCCGACGCATCATCCCAGTTACTCTCGATTGAAAATAAAGGATTTTCCACAGTGCTCACTTTGAGACGCGGGAGTACAATCGGCTTTGGTCACGAAAGTGCGGCCAGTGACCCCTAATCCCAACTAGGAAAGGACTTTTTACCCCATGTGGAAGCCGACCAATCAGCCTCAAACTCCTGCGCAGCCTGCCGCGCCGGAGCGCCCCACTACGTCTATGCCCAGCGCCCCCGCGATGTCCGCTGAGCCCGTCGCCCCC
>Ga0210399_10000955_pt1 | contig 22686 bp, 20 predicted proteins | sample IncBWC14MmetaG_FD_150865 | JGI IMG/M metagenome (GOLD analysis project Ga0210399, IMG submission 150865) | Forest soil microbial communities from Barre Woods Harvard Forest LTER site, Petersham, Massachusetts, United States - Inc-BW-C-14-M | ecosystem: Environmental > Terrestrial > Soil >... | reverse complement strand
GACCCACATCGGCGATCTGGCTGGAGGGCGGTCAGATCGCCGATGTGGGTCCGGCTGCCAACGTAGTCGACCATTACCTCCGGAAGAACAACGAATCCTATCTCGAATCCGTGTGGGAGGATGAGCGGGCAGCCCCAGGGGATGACCGCGTGCGGCTCCGCAGTGTGCGGGTGATTCCACAAGGAAATCCCGACGGTCTGATCACCGTGCACACTCCGCTGCGCATTGAATTTATGTACTGGAATTATGTGCCGGGAGCGGTCCTGAACGTGTCCATGATTCTCAACAACTTGGAAGAGGTGTGCGTGTTGGCTTCCCCTTCGGATTTTAAGCCTCGGGCCGCAGGGTTAATCCGCCACATCGTGAGCATACCGGGCGACTTTCTGAACGCCGGCTCGTACTATATCAATGCGATGATTGTGAAAGATGCCTCGGTGGGAATTCTATTGCAGAACAACGTGGTCGCCTTTGAGGTAGGCGAGGGCGAAGTTGTTGGCAATTGGTATGGACGGAATCCTGGTACCGTACGACCGAAGCTGAAGTGGGAAAGCGAAGCGGTCGATGCGAACGATCTCGCGTCGGCATCCCGAGGCCGAAGCACCTAGCGTAAGTCATGATTCATGTATTTTTCGCCTTCGAGTCTTGAACGCTGCACTCGCGCCGGGTTACCATAGGCAACAACAAGGTCTGGTATGTTTCGAACGACGACGGCGCCCGTCCCGATTACTGCGTGGCGCCCAATGGAAATTCGGTCCGAGACGGTGGCGCCGACTCCAATTGCCGAGCATTCCCCAATCTCTACCAGCCCACCCGCGAAAACGCCGGGAGCAATGCTCGCAAAGTCATGCAGTATGCAGTCATGGTCAATCGAGCTACCCGTATTTAGGATGCAGAAGTCTCCGACTCGCGAGCCAGGCCCCACATGAGAACCTGCGAGAATAACGGAGCCTTTGCCGACCGCCGCCGAAGATGCAACGATGGCCGACGGGTGCTTGACGGCCGGAAACCTCAGATTTGGACATCTCTGAACCAACTCGGAATATACCCTACGCCTCCACCAGTTCTCGCCGATCGCCACTACTACATCCTCGATAAGCTGATCGGCGCAAACGCTGGCCGCATCGTCAAGAGCACCAAGTATCGAATAGCCTCTCCTGCTGGTTCCTCGCGCCACCGTATCGTCCAGGTGGCCGGCGACGGTATATTCACCGGCAAGCTCAATTGCGTCGACAAGAACCGAAGCATGGCCCGAGGAGCCGATGACCAGCAGTTTTGGCATAGGGGCATTCGACATTCTATTTGGCGTTAATGCCGTATAGTATAGGGCACGATAGGACTTCAATGCTCAACACGAGCGCAACACCTCAACTAAAGGAATTGGCGATCTTCGGAAGGCCGCCGGCGTTTGCTGAAAAGGTTCACGTCGGGCGGCCGAACATTGGCAATCGCGAGCGGCTGCTGGGGCGAATCAATGACATGCTGGACCGCAATTGGTTGACGAACGATGGTCCGTACGTCCAGCAATTCGAGAGGCAGATTGCCGATTTCGTAGGGGTGCGGCACTGCGTGGCCATGTGCAACGGCACGGTCGCGCTGGAAATTGCCATCCGCGCGCTCGGTTTGACTGGTGAGGTGATCGTACCGTCTTTCACGTTCATAGCGACGGCGCACGCGCTGCAGTGGCAAGAGATTACGGCGGTATTCTGCGATATCGACGCGCGCACGCACGCCATCGACCCGGCACAAATCGAGAGGATGATCACGCCGAGGACGACAGGGATCATCGGTGTGCATACCTGGGGACGCCCGTGCGACATCGATGCACTGGAAGCCATTGGGCGGCGCCGGAACCTGCAAGTGCTTTTCGACGCGGCGCACGCGTTCGGTTGCTCATACAAGGGCAAGATGATTGGCGGCTTCGGGCGTTGCGAGGTGTTCAGCTTTCACGCCACGAAGTTCTTCAATACCTTTGAGGGCGGCGCAGTGATGACCAACGACAACAGCCTTGCCGAAAAGATGCGCTTGATGCGCAACTTCGGATTCCACGGCTACGACAACGTCATCTACATCGGCACGAACGGTAAAATGACGGAAGTGTGTGCGGCCATGGGACTCACGTCTCTGGAAAGTGTCGAGGAGTTTGTGGAGACCAATCGGAGCAATTATCGCGCCTACCGCCGCGCACTAAATGGAATTCCGGGCCTTACACCTGTGGTGTACGAGGAGATTGAGCGGACAAACTATCAGTACATGGTCGTCGAGGTGGATGAACAGGCGGCCGGACTGGGGCGCGACGAACTCGTGCAAGTGTTGACGGCGGAAAACGTCCTGGCCCGCAGGTATTTCTTTCCCGGCTGCCATCGCATGGAGCCGTATCGCTCCTACTTCCCTCATGCCGGGCTCATGCTGCCGGAAACGGAGAAGCTCTGCCGCCGAGTCATGGTTCTCCCCAATGGCACCAGCGTAGATGAGGAAGCGATCTCCCGGATAGGTCAGGTCATGCGAACGGCGGTTTCAAACGCGCCGGCAGTGCGGGCTCGGCTGGCCGGTTCTGAGTCTTCTCTGCCAGCCCAATCGGGAACTGCTACCTGTTCAACGATTGCGTGATGTTGCGCGGCATCCCTGGAGTGAAATGAAATCCAAGTACCTAGATCCACTTCGTATCCTGATTGGCCTAGGGCGACGCGCGGAAGCGTTGCAGGTGAGAAGAGGCAAAGATAAGAGGTTTGCCAGCGCAAAGGCCCGCCTGGGCCATGCGAGGTTTCCGCTTAAGGTAAATGTAGGCTGCGGCAATGAGCCATTCCCTGGTTGGATAAATCTCGATTTAGACCCCGCCATGCCGGCGGACATCTTGTGGGATGTAACCGATGGGCTGCCATTTCCCGATGATTCTTGCGCCTTCATCTACAGCGAACATTTTTTGGAGCATATCCCCGTGCAGCAAGGGGTCCGGTTCCTTACCGAATGCCGCCGGTCGCTTCAGCCGGGTGGAGTGGTGCGAATTGGAATGCCCTGCGCGCAAGCCATTGTCCGCGAATATCACGAGAATATTTGGGCCAAGCAGCCTTGGCTGGAGAAGTATGGATACGGCTGGATTAAGACCCGCGCTGAATACATCAATATAAGCTTCCGAGACTGGGGACACCAGTGGCTTTACGACTTGGAAGAGTTGGACAGACGTTTACGGGAAGCCGGATTCAATCAAATTGAGAGCGCCGGCTGGGGCGAAAGCAAGTATTCCGAGCTGACAAAGCGCGAGACTCGAGGTGAAACCCTGCTCATCTGCGAGGCGACGAAATAGCCGGGCAGCGTAGTTCAGCGCTATTCGCCACCTTCAGCGATCTGAATGTTCCCGTTTATATGGATTAGTACCACATTATTGTTGAGGGTAAAGGTGTAGTTACCGCCGCCGCTTGCGCCTGCGAAGCGGCCCGTGCCACCTGTTATCATGTAGACATGGTTTCCGGTGTTGCCGCCTGTAATCCCTGTCCCACTAATATTACAGTCAATTCCCGAGCGCACCAGATTAAGGTTGCTGCCATTTTCCGTTGTGATTGTGATAACGCCACCACCCAGAGCGCAATCGTCCGGGCCATTGCCAGTCGAACCCAGAAAGGAACTGGCGTAACCGTCGTCGGTGATCTTGGCCGTACCGATTTCGTTGCCCTTGATTGTTCCGATGAGGCAACAATTGTTGGAAATTGCAGCAGTGCCTTCGGCTTGGAATTTTCTCAATTCTCCCGAGCTGTCTCCCTTGACTAGTGTCGCTGTGCTTGCTAGCGCAAGCACGACAACGAGTAACCCTCCCCAATACCATCTTTGCTGGGATTTCATGGTCTTCTCCTTGGCTTTGTGGCATGGCCCGGAGAGACAATTCCGGACCAATCACGAGTGTGGCCATATGAGGCGTTGCAGGACTGTCCAAGATTGGGCATCCAGAGGACAATGTAATCGGGAACAGCTAACCGTTCAACTATCTCGTGATGCTGCGGGGGTTCCTTGGAGCCAAATGAATGGTCAGATGATGGGTTTTTTTTGTTGCTTGGCTCTTGAGAATATCTTGTATCCGGAGCCGATGAGGGCGTAGCCGGCGAGCCCAGCAAACGTCCGCAGGCTTTTGCCCAGACGCAATCCACCGTAACGAATGCAGCTGACAAGGTGCTTTACAGTCTCGACGCGCTTGCCGGTCGATCGGGCCGTCATCGCCAGTTCAAGATGAAGGCGTGTAATCGCTTGCCGAATCGCATTCGTGTATTGGAATCCGAGGTGCTCGTCCAAAAGCCACAGCATTCGTACTACCTCTCGCAACTGAGTCATCCTCGGCAGTGACGACCACATGCCTGCGGGGTGCACTCGATAGGTAGCCATGATCTCATCCATGAGCTCAATCTTTCCATGCGTTGCAACGATTGCGAAGAGCGGCCAATCGCCCATCTTTATCTCAAAAAACCATTCGGGAAGCGGACCTATCAGATCTCGCCTCAATACGGTCGAGCAGGTCATCACAAAATTCATTCTCAACAGATCCTCTATCGTGTAGGGACCGGCGGCAAGAAGGGGGTGGACATCGACGTCCGCAGGGCTTGTTTCGTAAGCGAACTTAACGCGGTGACAGCACAAGGCACGCTCCGGATGGACATCAAGGAAGTCGACCTGCCGTTGGATTTTGTTCACGGATGTCCAATAGTCGTCGCCCTCCAGAAAAGCTACGTACTGCCCCCGGCAGGCCGCGATTGTTTCGGCAAAATTCCGCATCGCGCCGACATTTCGGTCTCTCAGAATTGGAACAATTCGTTCTGGGTAGCGTCGTTGAAAATCCAGAATGACGCCCCGCGTGCCGTCTGTTGAGCAATCTTCGCCAATGACGATCTCATAGTCAAAATTCACCTCTTGGGCTAGGACGCTCTCGATCGCCTGCGCAATGAATCGCTCATGATTGTAAGTGATCATTGCGACGCTTAGTTTCATGCGACTACCATTTCGCGAACCCGCTCATAGCTGGGCTTTAGCATGTCAATTGCGCCGAGAGGTCATCGAGTGTACCCCGGATCTTCGGGGGGCGGGGCATTTAACCCTTGTGCGATAGCAAATTTCTCAGCTCAGCCCCGTGATGTAGACTCTTTCAGTGAATCTAATACCAAAACGGTTCTCGGCCATGCCAGGCTTGCTCAGGGGCAACGCTAACTTGAGAATCACCCACATCAACTCCAATGATTCAACCGGGGGTGCCGCCCGCGCCGTGTACCGGCTGCACGCGGGCCTTCTTTCGCTAGGTCAGGAATCGAAGCTCCTCGTTCAACAAAAGGACACCTACGACGACACGGTTCTCTCTTTTGGCCCTCCCCTTGACCTTCCAACGCGGTTCCGAAGAATAATTAAGCGTCGTGTTCTAGCGTACAGTCGGAAATCTCTCAACTTGCGCCCTGCTGGGTCTAAATACATGAGCGATGACCGTAGCGAACAGAATGGGGATGTTCTATGCCAGGTCCCGCCAAGCGACATATTGAATCTCCATTGGGTGTCACCCTGGCGGCGAAGCGCGCCTGGCAGAACGCAGTGTGGCGTCCGGTGCTGAACGCGAAGAGGCCTGTGAGGAGCGCGCTGAGATTGAGAAAAGCGGGTGCCCGGCCCGTGCGGAAGCCATGAGGGTAGTCCATGTCAACACCTTCGACAAAACTGGTGGGGCAGCGCGATCTGCCTACCGGCTACACCAGGGGCTTTGCAGGCTGGGCGCCGATTCCTCAATGTTTGTGGCCTACAAGAACAGCAGCGATCCTTCCGTACTGGCGTACATCCGGACCAGTAGAATATTGGCTCAATTGATTCGGAGATGGCGGCGCGAGCGAATTTCACGCGCTTTCAGTCCCTACAAGCCCAATCCACCCAATTCCGTTTCAAACTTCAAAAGTGATGAGACGCCCTTTGGCGCTGATCCGTGGGGGCAGCTTCCTGCTGCGGACGTGATTCATCTCCATTGGATCGTTGAGTTTCTTGACTACTCGAGTTTCTTCGGGTCACTACCCGAAGAAAAGCAATTGGTCTGGACTCTGCATGACATGGCTCCTTTGACTGGGGGCTGTCACTGGAGTTACGGGTGCGACAGGTTCACGGATCGATGCGGGTCTTGTCCTCAGCTCAGCTCGAATTCCGAAAGTGACGTTACGCGCCGGATCTGGCTTCGCAAGGGAGGAAGTCTCGCAACACTCAACTCGCGGCAGCTTCACATCGTGACCCCCAGCCGTTGGCTTGCGTCTGAGGCAAAGCGAAGCTCTCTCTTGTCCAGGTTTCCGTGCTCGGTGATTCCCTACGGATTGGATACGGAAATTTTTGCGCCGCGGGACCGGCTCCTTGCCCGAAGCAGTCTGGGAATCGCTCAAGACGCAAAAGTGATTCTTTTCGCGGCCGATGGCATCAATGTCCGCAGAAAGGGTCTTCACCTTCTTCTTGATGCACTGCAAGGCCTACACTCCGAGGGGCAGGTGGTGCTGTTGTCGGTTGGGCCCGGGAGTGCGCCTTCGGTAAAAGGATTCTCGTGTCGTCATTTGCCGCCCTTGGACGACGACGAATGCTTGTCTTCTGTCTACAGCGCTGCAGACATCTTCGTTGCACCCTCTGAGCACGACAACCTGCCGAATACTGTACTTGAGTCCATTGCCTGCGGCGTGCCAGTGGCGGCTTTCGCGGTAGGGGGGATTCCAGACGCCGTGCGTCCTGGGCTGACTGGTTACCTGGCGCGCGCCGGTGACGTGGCCGATTTGAGGGCCATTATTTGTCGATTGCTTAAGCGCGACGATGAACGCGCTCAAATGTCGAGGACGTGCCGGAACGTCGCAGTGCAAGAATATGCCCTCGAAATCCAAGCGCAGCGTTACCTTGATCTCTACCGGGGGCTGCTTCAATAAGCATGTCCGCGTCTTTAAGCGTGAGCGAGGAGAACGGTGAATTGCTTCTTTCTTTTGGTGTCGCACTTGAAGCTTGCTACGTCCGCTATAGTCTCTCAATGACTTTCGGCGATTTGGAAATTTCGGGCGTCAGGGATTACTGGAACAGCCGGCCGTGCAACACTGGAAATCGGATTTCCATGCGGAACGTATGGGCTACCAGGATTTCTGAAGTTCGGCGGCGCGGCCTTCGGAGGTAAATCCCCAGCGGAGGGAAGAATCGTCGCGGAGGCGAAGCGAATCGTCGAAGTAAGGCGTGCAGGGTAAGGGAGCATCCCAGCACTGGTTGCCCTGAGCCGGGACGTGGACGGCGAGGCCCGAGAGCGTGCGTCGAACGATGAGGGCGGGCTTCGGCAGAGGCGGCGGCTGTTGCACTCCGCGAATGGCTTGGATCGGTTCCTTCCAGCCAAGAGAAATCAGGCACCAGAGCAAGGACATTAGGAGGGCGGCTAATACGAGGCGGGAGTGCGAGCGGCCGCGCTGCAGGTCCAGACACATAATGCCCCAGGTTCCCAAGGTGGCGGCGGCGGTCCAGATCGCGAATTGGGCGAAGCGCGTGTCGGGGGAAGCGGCGAACCAGAAAAGGATGCCAGCGAGAGAAGGTATCAAAAGCGAGAGCCAGGGACACGAGGGTCGAGGTTTGCCTCCGCGGAAGCAAAGAGTTAGGACGATGGCCAGGCCGGCGAGGGAAATGGCCAGAGGAACTTGGAACGAGGCCCGGTTGCGAAGGGCGTGATGGAGCCAGCCACCAAGCCAGTGAAGCCCGCGGGTGTCACGAAAAGGAGCGTTGGGGATGCGCCCCCATGATTGAACGCCTAGGGCGTACCAGTTGGCGGCGGAGAGCGGAGTCGTCCAGGGAACAGGGAAAGCGAACAGGGTGGCGGGATAGAGAGGATAGCCGCTCAGAATGATCGAGCGAGCAAACCAGGGCAACAGGAGCACGGTGGAGAAAAGCAGCGCGGCCGCGAGGTGGAAGAGGCGCGTAGAGAGGCTGGTTTGCCAAATCCTGCGGAAAACCAGGCACCAGGCGAGCAGGGCGAAAACGGCGGTGGATTCTTTGAAGACTACGGCCAGAGGAAAGAGAGTTGCGGCTACGACGAGGCGCATGGGCTGGGAGTTGGCTTGGTCTTCTCGATTGTTATGGCAGAGGTCGGCGAAGAAGATGCCTGTGGCGATGAGGGCGACGACGGCGGCGGGCTCGTCCGTTTGCGTGCCGACGATGCGCGAACGCGTGGTCCAGAAGAAAGCGGGGACCGCGAGGATGGTATGAAACCAGTCAGAGGGAGCGGTTAAGGTTCTGCTGATGATGCGGGCACAGGCGGGCAGAAGAGTGGCCCATAATGCGGCGAGCAGGAAGCCGGTGAAGAGATGAAAGCCTAATTCCTGCCATGGGCCTTGGCCGAGGGCGGCAATGCAAAGAAAAACGGAACTGTTGTAGCCGAGTCTGCCGTGGAGATTGGCGAGGCCGGGGACGGCGGGAAAAGTTTGGATCCAGCGGACGGAGGCGGCGCCGTACAGGCCGGTGTCGTAATAATCGCAGGGGCCGACGGAGCGAAGAGCGATGAACAGGACAATGGCGATGGCGGGCAGAATCAGCCAGCGAGAGGATTGCACGGTGGTTTTAAGGCGACTGAAGAGGGTGGAGCGATTGGCGAGGAGGCCGAGAAGGCCGGCACAGAAAAGCAAAATTGTTGTTGAAGAGGTGATGGGGAGCAGGAGACTCCAGATTTCAAGAAGCGTCACGGAAACGGCGAGGCCCATCCAGAAAGCCTCGAAAAGAGAGTAGTTTTTACAGAAACGCGCGAGAACGATCGAGCCGATACCGACGAGGGTCAGCGCAATGCTGGCCCAGGTGAAGAAGATTTCCAAAGCGGAAAGCAGGAGCATCTACGGGCGCCCTTTCAGTAATGTTGACGATTTTGGCCGACGCATTTCCTCTCCAGCGGGAGTCATTTAGGTGAGACGTGCGAACCCTTTTTAGCACGACACTCGTGTTGATTTGAGTGTTTTTCTTGGCTAACCTTGTGGCTATGACTTTCGGCGATGTGGAAATCTCTCGCGTCAGGGACTACTGGAACAACCGGCCCTGCAACATCCGGCACTCGACCGCGCCCATCGGCAGCAAGGAGTATTTTGATCAGGTCGAGGCCCGGAAATATTTCATCGAAAATCACATTCCGAGATTTGCGGAGTTTGAACGGTGGCGCGGGAAAAAAGTTTTGGAAATTGGCTGTGGAATCGGCACCGACACAATCAATTTTGCCCGAGCTGGGGCACAGGTCACCACCGTAGACCTATCTGAAAAATCGATGGACCTGGCGCGAAAGCGCGCAGCGATTTTTGGACTGGAAGACCGCATCCGATTTTGCCTCGGGAATGCCGAACAGTTGTCCGCGTTCGTTCGCGTGGAGCCCTATGATTTGATTTATTCGTTTGGAGTGATTCACCACACGCCGCACCCGGACATTGTTCTGAAGCAGCTGCGTCAATACTCGCGGCCGGGCACGACCATCAAGATCATGGTTTACCATCGTCGGTCGTGGAAGGTGGCGTGGATTCTACTGACCGAAGGTGGGGGAAAATTCTGGAGACTGCAGGAATTGGTGGCCAAAAATTCTGAAGCCCAAACGGGTTGCCCGGTGACGTATGCGTACTCACGACGAGAGGGCCACCAGCTGCTGGAGCGCCACGCCTTTCGCGTCACGGATGTGCGGGTCGAGCACATCTTTCCCTATCGGATTTCGGATTACGTCGAATATCAGTATGTCAAAGAGTGGTATTTCCGCTGGATGCCGCAGCCGCTCTTCCGCTTGCTCGAACGTGGTTTTGGTTGGCATCTCTGCCTTGCGGGCGAGGCGTAGCATAACTTTTTCCCTACCCGTCGCACTCCAAAAATTCTTGTCGCTTCCACATTTTCCGCTATTCTTGGTAAAGTGCTGACCCTTTTCACCATTCCCAAGGCGTTTCGAGGGCAGGTTGGCGTGATCCAGCGCAACGCCATCGAGAGCTGGACGCATCTGCAGCCGCGGCCAGAAATTATTCTTCTAGGAGATGACGAAGGCACAGCGGATGTGGCTCGCGAATTTGGCTTGCGCCACCTGCCGAACATTGCGACGAGCGACCACGGCACGCCGCTGCTCAGCGATCTCTTTCGCCGGGCCGAAGCGGCGGCGACTTCGTCGCGCATGTGTTACGTCAATGCGGACATTATTCTCTTGAGCGACTTTCTGCGTGCCGCGGAAACCGTGCAGAGAGAATTTCCAAAGTCGTTGCTCATCTCTAAGCGGATTAATCTGGACGTTGCCGAAAAGCTGAATTTCGACGCGCACTGGGAAGAGGTCATAAAGCAGCGCGCCAGCGCCAGCGGCAAGGTCGAGCACTATACAGGGATCGACGTGTTCGTTTTTCCCAAAGGAATGTATCCGCAGATTCCCAATTTCGCGATCGGGCGGCTGTGGTTTGATCATTGGTTGATCAAGGCTGTACGGGAGCAGAATCTTCCAGTGGTGGATGCTTCGCTGGTCGCGCCGGTGATTCACCAGAATCATGATTACGGTCACGTGGCTGGCGGCAGAGACCAGGTCTGGCGCGGCCAGGAAGCGGAGCGGAATTTTCAACTCTATGGGGGCGTGGAACACGCTTACACGCTGCTAGATGTGACCCACGAGATCACCCCGGGCGGAGGTATTCGGAGAGTCCGCTTTCGCAAGCCTCTCGTCAAGATCAAAGCATTCGCCTGGGAGATTTTCGTGCGGCGGACAGCGGCGTTGCGAAAAGCGCTTGGACTTCGTAGGAAGTTCAGGTAGCGGTCTGGCCGTCAATACTGAACCGCGGCGATTCCGGCTGCCTTTTTTTCAAACTCCACTTTCGAATACTTTCATTCTCGAACTTCAACACGCTAGAATGCTTACTTCGCTCTGGGGAGGCGTATGGTCTCGGCTTTATCGGTAATAGGTCTGGGTAAACTCGGCGCGCCCATGGCGGCTTGTTTTGCCGCGCGAGGGTTCGCCGTTCACGCCGTGGACATCAATCCGCAGAAAGTTGACGCGATTAGCCGCGGCGTGCCGCCGGTCAATGAGCCCGGCCTCGAGGAATTGCTTCGCCAGTCCGGTGGACGCATTTCCGCTTCGCGCGACATTGCGGGTGCGGTGCGCGCGTCTGACGCCACGTTTGTGGTCGTCGCCACGCCAAGTGAACCTGACGGCGGCTTCTCGCTGCGCTACGCTGTGCCTTCCTGCGAAGCCATCGGGCGCGCCTTGGCCGCGAAGAAGGCCTTTCATCTGGTGGTTATGACGAGCACAGTGATGCCCGGGTCGACCGGTGGTGCCGTCAAGGCGGCCCTGGAACGCGCCAGCGGCAAGCGGTGCGGGGTGGACTTCGGACTCTGTTATAGCCCGGAATTTATTGCACTGGGTACGGTGATTCGCGATTTCTACAATCCAGATTTTTTGTTGATTGGGGAATCCGATTTGCGCTCAGGCCAAATCCTCTCGGACATCTACAAGCGCAACTGCAAGAATTCGCCCGCCATCGCCCGCATGAATTGGATGAACGCGGAAATCACCAAGCTCGCCGTGAACACCTACATCACAACCAAGATTAGTTACGCCAACATGCTCGCCCGGCTTTGCGAAAAATTGCCGGAAGCAGATGTTAATGTCGTGACTGATGCTCTTGGGTTGGACACGCGAATCGGGGCAAAGTATTTGAAAGGGGCGGTGAGCTATGGTGGACCTTGCTTTCCGCGCGACAATCGCGCCCTCGCCGCGCTTGCTTCCCGAGTGGGTGCTTCCTCAGGCCTGGCGGAAGCCACCGACGTTTTCAACCGCGCGCAAATCAAATCCCTCGCTAAACTCGTAAAGGGCCATCACTCCGGCGACGGCGCCATCGGCATCCTCGGTTTGACCTACAAACCAGATACCGACGTTATCGAAGAATCTTTCGGCTTGTTGCTTGCCCAGGAACTCTTGGGCGCGAATCTTCCGGTGGTCGTTTTCGACCCGTCGGCGGAGGCGAAGCGCATTTCGAGCCAATGCAAGAACATTCGAATCGCGCCGTCCGCGCAGGAATGTATTGCCGAGTCCGGCGTGATTGTGCTGGCCACTCCCTGGCGGGAATTTCGCGATCTCCCGGTCTCTGACTGGGTGGGCCCCGCGCGGCGCGTGGTCATCGACTGCTGGCGCGCTCTGTCTCACCTCGATGGAAATGATTCCATCCACTACGTGAAATTGGGTTTCGGCGCCTCCGCCGAAATGCCAGCCACCGTCTTCTCCACATCGTAGCAATTTCACTTTTCCCCGCTCATCTTTTGCAATTAGGAAACGAAGGACACAAACCACATTGCGCTAACGGCATTAAGTTTCTTGTCTTAAGGCATGCGGTACAGTATATGAGTCGCGGTCGCGCGCATCCAAAGTCCTGGCTCGGACGAAAGCGTGACGCAGCCAGCAACCGCCGAAAATCAACAATGAAATGGGTATGCCGTGGATTTGCCACAAAGGGTGCATAGAATTCTGTCCATTTTCCCACGGCGCGCGTTTACACTTGCTCTTGACGGGCTCGTTCCGCGAGTTTCGCGCGGTCTTGGTCCCCGTCGGGAGATTGTGGCGTGAAGGTTCTTTTTTACTCCCACTACTTTGCGCCAAGCATCGGTGGCGTCGAGACGATCATTCTCTCACTTGCCCATGGCCTTGCCGAGTTACGCGCCCCGGACGCCCATGCTGAATTCGAACTCACTTTGGTAACTGAGACACCTGCTGAAGACTTTGATGACCGCACACTTCCGTTTCGCGTTCTTCGCCAGCCTGGCCTTCGTCTCTTGCTAGGGGCGATCCGCTCCTCTGATATAGTTCACGTTGCTGGACCCGCCCTTTCACCTCTTGTTCTCGGATTGCTAACCGGCAGACCCGTTGTTATAGAACATCATGGCTTCCAGGCAATCTGCCCCACGGGGCAGCTTGTTATCGAGCCGAGGAATGTCCCGTGTCCCGGTCATTTCATGGCTGGACGCCACTTCGAATGTATACGATGCCGCTCTGACGACAATTGGCTGGCTTCTGGAAAACTTTGGTTACTAACGTTCGTCCGTCGATTCCTTTGCGCACGCGCTGCAGCAAACATCATGCCCACGGAATGGCTCGGCGAGCAAATTCGGCTTCCAAATACCGTGTCTATTTCCCATGGCATCGAAACGAGGGCGCCTGCGTCCGGGCCTGCGCATTCTTCTGGACTTCCTTACATTGTTTTCCAAGGGCGAATAGTAACAACCAAAGGGTTGCCCGTGCTGTTGGAAGCAACGAGAATTCTTCGGTCAGAGAATCGAGAATTCGAAGTGCTGGTGATCGGAGATGGCCCGGAACGCCCTACTCTTCAAGACCTCGCTGAACGGTTGCAGCTCACTTCGAGAGTTCGTTTTGTGGGAGTTCTCGGCGCAGCAGAGCTGGATTCTATGATTGCAAAGGCAAGCGTGGTCGTGGTGCCATCACTCGGGGGAGAAGTGTTCGGTTTGGTTCTTGCTGAAAACATGTTACGGGGTCTCCCGATCATTGCATCGGATCTGGGATGCTTTGTCGAGCTCCTGGGTAATGCTGGTCTCACTTTTCGCGCTGGAAATGCAAAGGAGTTAGCGTCTCAAATCGCACGTCTCCTGGATGATTCGGCGTTTGCAACGCGACTAGGGAACCGTGCTCGGCAGCGCATTTTCGACCTCTACCCACGCCGACATATGATAGAAGCGCATGCGCGGCTGTATCGAGGCCTGTATACCGCAGCGCAATCGTGATGCATACAACAACCAACACGGGGCTGCATGAATTCGTTGCAGAACGCGTACTCAGGAGGTGTGCGCGCGATGCCATCCGCGTCGCGGACTTGGGTTCGGGCCCGGGCGCTATAGCTGCGCAGTTGCATTCCTTCGGCTGCAATGTTCTGGCTGTAGATCGAACTGCCCAAGGATTCGAGGCTGGCGTGCCCCACTTCGCGCTCGATTTTGACCAGAATGACTTCGCCTTGCAGCTGGGTCTAGCTTCCTTCGACCTAGTCACAGCTATTGAGGTAAGCTCACACTCCCGATCCGGGCGGACTTTCCGTTGAGCGGAATTGCCGGTGGTCAGCGTAAATCGAGTCGTATTGGGTTGGCAATCGTCGTCCTCGGTGTGCTCGTGCGAATCGCTGTTGTGGCTCTTCCCGGCAATCAACTCCAAGCGCCGTGGAGCGGAGGCGGCGATGCCCCCCGGTACGTTCTGTTAGCAGAGAACTTGTTGAGTGGAAAAGGGTTTACGTACGCGTTGCAACCCACGGCGCTTCGCGCCCCCGGGTATCCCGCGCTGTTAGCCGTCTCGATGTCGCTCTTCGGCGATAAGTATGTGCTCGCTATTCGATGGATCCAATTTGTGCTGGGCCTCGGCACAGTTTTATTGTGTTCGCGCGCGAGCGCCCGTGCCTTTGGCGAAAGGGCCGGACGCGCAACTCTGGTCATTGGGCTCTTCTTTCCCACGTTGATCTTTGTGACGGCAGAAGTACTGACCGAGTGTATCGGCGCGTTCTTAGCGGCCCTATTTTTGTACCTCCTAACCAAAGAAATACAAGGTCCCCGGATGACGACGCTTGTCGCCATGGGGGTTGTTACCGGCGTGGCCGCAGTATTCCGCTTCAATATGGCTGCACTGGGTTTCGTCGGCCTTTCCGTGGCTTGCCTTGCGAAGGCCTCACGTCCCACATGGCAGAGAGTATTGGCCTTCTCGCTCTTCGCGGGACTGGCTATTTCTCCGTGGCTGATTCGAAATCAGATCGCGTTTCAGGGGGAAGTTCTCTATTCAACCCTGAGCGGGCACGACGCTGTTGAAGGCATCCTGACGCCCCAGGGCCGAGCTTTGCCGGGTGACAACGATAAAATCAAAGCCGCGGAAGGCTGGCTATTGAGCGACGTCGAAACGAATGCTCCATCACGTTTGCAGCTCCCTTCGGAAGCTGAACTCAATCGGAAGGCGTGGAGAGCAGCACGGAATCTCTGGAAGCAATGGCAGTGGCGACTGTTGCCATTGGTGTTTGTGAAATTGTCCTATTTCTGGTTAAGCATCGATCAGATGCTTTGGACTCAGTCCTTCGCTCTCCCCCAGAGGTTATTTCGGTGGGGCGGCGTGCTATTTTACTGGGTCTTACTGAGCTTAGGAATTGTCGGGTGGTTTCGAACCCGTCGATCTGTCCCCGTGCTTGCACGAGCGTTTTTTCTCTATGCCGTTTTGCTAACGGCGCTGCACTTGCCGTTCCCGATGATCACGCGGCTTCGGATCCCGTTCATGGACCCCTTAATCACAATCCTGGGAGGAGCTTTCTATCGCTCCAAATAAATTGCCTTCGACAGCCGCAGCTCTCCTAGTGCTGTAGAACCCTGGGCAGTAGCATTCTAATTTGGGAGCCTTCCTCGCGTCTGGCAAACAGCGCGAGTCGCTGGATTGTCCTGCTGTCGAGGAAGATTGATATCTACGATGTCAGAGAGTCTCTGGCCCCCTTCTCTAAAGTCTTCTGCATTGTACGCCGGCACGACCACCACGACGCGTTTTCCATTGACCCTTTTTGTCTCTCCAGCTCCAAAAGCTATGTGTCAGCGGTAGTAATGGAAGTTCATGCGGAGGAAGAAGTATTCGTTAATGGGTTCATTATCGCTTAGTGCCGGCACACGAGGAGCTTTCGCGATCAAACTATCGAGCGATACCTCCCGGCGAAGCACGGCTTCGAATTGATCCTCCGCGGTCAGCTTCGGCCCCCACTCGACCAGATCCAGGGCCGCGGACCCCGGTAGGCGCGAGGCCAGGACAGACCCGCGCACAATCGTCAAGGGTTGCAAGCTTGCCAAGAAATGCAAGCCCCAACCCTCTATGGACTGAAAAGCTCGGACATACGGAAAGGAGTCTTGGAGGGCTTTGGCAATAGAGGCCTGAGTGGCGGCATCGCCGCCTGGCAGCCAAACTTGCATCACGCCGTCGGGCTGAAGGTGGCTCTTCGCGATCTCGTAAAATTCCCGCGAATAGAGAAGGCTGGAGGTGGGAGCGCCTATCGGTGGCGGAGGATCCAAGGTGATCACATCATATCTTTCCGTCGACCCTTCGAGGAAGCGCCGCCCGTCGTCGATCACAATCTCGGCTAGCGGGGATCTTACGATCTCTGGTCCGTCGGAATGGAAATAACCGAATACGGCCGGAACGCTCGGCACCAAGTCCACTGCGGTCGCGCGAATTCCCCAAGAACGCATGGATCGAAATGTCGTGCCCATTCCGAAACAGACAACCAGCGCCTTCTCTGGAGCCCGGTTTAGGAAAGCCAACGGCAAGTGAGCCATCATCTTCGTGACTGGAGTGAGTTGCGTCATCCCAATCCCGTTGACCAGCAGGTGCTTGTCCATTCCTTTCCCTGTTGCCACCACAGTTGCAGTGTAATCTCGACGCATCACGCCTTCAGGCCATTGGTTCTCATAGTCGTGTGTCAAAACCACCAGCGGTAGAGAAAACAACAATGCGGCTGAATAGCGCACAATAGGGAATCCGCCTGCGTGCGCGTCCTCAACGGCAGGACGTCGCCACAAGTCGGCGATCAAGCCTATAAAGAAAAGTGGAGCAGCTAGGAATACGAGCACCCAGCGCTCACCCATCCACGACAGTAGCCAGAATCCTGTCAAGAGCGGACCTAAGATCGAGCCAAGGACATTTATGGAATAGGCGCTCCCAGCGCGATCCGGGTCTCCCGAAGACCAGTGGTCGATCATCATCGGCGTCAGGAAACCCAGCAGTGCACTAAAAGGGCCGATTCCAATCACTACACGGATTGCTCCAAGAGCGAATCCTGCCTCTTGTGCGGCACGCGGTATAGGCAGTTTCGGGTCCGCTGCCAAAAGCGGGATCAAGGCGAGCAATCCAGCAATAATCCAAACATAGCTCCCTTCCAGAAGCATGTTCGAACGAACCCACCAGCGATAAGCCGCCGACCCGCAAGACGTGGCCACCAGGTAGATAGCCAGGATGATCGCGAATGTGTAAACAACATTTCCCAGATACGGAGTAAACTGCCGTATCCACAGGACTTCCATTCCCACGCTGATCAAGCCGGTCAGGAAGAGCAACACGAGCAAGAGGTTTGCTGGCAGTCCGTAAAGCCTTCGTGGCGCTTTACGTTCAGAAGCCACGGTGATCGGCCGTAGCGAGAGAGCCGGCGAGAGACTCAGAAGGAATACAATGCCGGCGAGGATGCCATTGATTGTGCTTGTGAGGCGAAGGGTACCGCGGAATCCGAGCAGTTCGATAAGGAAAAACGCTGAGATGATTGTACCCAGAACCGCTCCAACTACGTTCGCCAGGTAGAGATAGCTGAACGATCGTTCGCCCTCCGCGCCGAAGCTCTTTCTAATGGCCGCCATTGCGAAGGGGTAGGTCGCGCCCATGCAAAAGCACCATGGGATCAATGTCAGTGCGATCCACGCTCCGGAAAGCAGGTAATAAACGGTGGACTGCCATGCAACACCATTCGTTGTTCCTAACAGGACATGATGCCCATAGGCCAGCATGTGAGGGACGACAAGACCGGAAACGCCGATCAACAACTCGGCGAGAGCGTACAAACGCAAGGCAGTGGAGGCGGGAGATTCCTGGAAGCGACGGATGAACCGACCAATACCCCACGAACCGAAACCCATGCCGGCCATGAACATCGAGAGAACGATCGACACCATGGGCGTCGTTACCCCGAATTCTGCCATCGCCAGTCGCAGCCAAACGACTTCGTAAACGAGACTGCAGAAACCTGAAGCGAGAAAGAAAGCGAAGTACCAGCGCATTCCGGCTATGCCGGTTTCCCGCTTGGGAAGAGAGGCATCCTGACCGGAGGGCATGGACTCAATTACCTGCTCAGATGGCCCGCGTCTCATGCGACACTCCGTAGATCGAATCTATCTTCTGTCAGATGTTCATTCCTCAGCGGGGTATTATTTTCTTGCGGCATGCACAATTCGGCCGGCAGCCCATCGCGAGCTTCACAACCTACTCCCATTTATGACGCGCGGCAAGGATCATACTGACAGTACGGGGCAAATGGAGCTTCGCGCGGCTCTAAGCGCGCAGCTGGACCCTAGTGGCTCTCGGCCTGTGAGGCCCGGCGAAAAGTCCGTGCCGACTTCTTGAAATGTGGTGTACTAGCTGTTATAACACACAAGTGATTCCATTCCGTGTGGCGTTGGAGCCAGGTATCCCACTTTACGAGCAAGTTGTCTATGCCGCTAAGAAAGCTGTGGTCTCAGGCCAGTTGCGCGCTGGTGACCCGTTTCCCTCTGTGCGAGAACTCAGCAAAACTTTGAAGATCAATCCCAATACAGCTCATAAGGTGGTCACGCACCTGGTAGCAGAAGGCGTTCTCGAGGTTCATTCCGGCATCGGCACAGTGGTGGCCAAGCGCCCGTGCTCGACTGCCGCCGACCGCAGCAACCTGCTCCATAAGGAACTGGAGCAACTGATAGTCGAAGCCAAGAGGTTGGGCCTCACCTTCGATGACGTGACATCAGCGGTCGCTCAGCATTGGAAGTGTCTAGACGGGAGCAAGAAATGAGCAACATTTTGCGAACGATTGAACTCTCGAAGCGATTTCGCAAGACCGTGGTCCTCGACCACCTGAACATGATCGTGCCCGAACATAGCGTATATGGCTTGGTTGGCCCGAATGGCGCGGGCAAAACCACAACCATCAAAATTCTTATGAACGCTCGCCAGCCAACCGAGGGAATAGCAGAGGTATTCGGTCACGACTCGCGAAGACTCTCCCCAGAAGATTTCACGCAAATCGGCTATGTGTCGGAGAACCAGCAGATGCCGGAGTGGATGACAGTCGAATACTTCATGAACTACCTAAAACCATTCTATCCAGATTGGGACGTCGCGCGTTCTCAGGAGCTACTGCGTCTGTTTGAACTTCCGCCTGATCGCAAGATCAGGAATCTGTCGCACGGAATGCGGATGAAGGCGGCTCTAGCCTCTTCGCTTGCCTATAGGCCACGATTAATTGTTCTCGACGAGCCGTTTACAGGCCTTGATGCACTGGTACGCGATGAGTTGATTGAAGGCGTGTTGGAATGCGCAGAGGGGGCGACAATCCTAATCTCATCCCATGATCTTTCCGAAGTCGAGAGCTTTGCCAGTCATATCGGGTACCTAGACCGAGGGCGTCTGCAGTTCTCCGAAGAGATGACGTCATTGGTGGACCGTTTTCGCGAAATTGAAATTACGCTCGCGAATTCCTCACAGTCACCGATATCGTGGCCAGCGGCGTGGCTCAACGCAGAACGGTCCGCGGCGGTAGTCCGTTTCGTTGATACGCAGTTTGATCAGGAACGAACGATCGCGGAAGTTCACCGCTTGTTCGGGAACACCCGTCAAATTTCTGTGAATCCCATGCCTCTCCGAGCGATTTTCGTAACCTTGGCCAAAGCTGGCCGAAAGGCAGCGTAGTTAAAAATGCGACAAGCACTGCATATTCTCAAAAAAGATGTTCGTCACCTTTGGTTCGAGATCGCCATGGCGATCACGGTGGTTGCGGCGTTTACTTTCACGGGAGCACGTCGTGCGCTCTGGTTAGTGGACCCAGCCACGAACAGAACCGCCGCATGGACATTGGTAATGATCCTGTTGCCTTTAGCTTGGTGGACACTGATTGCGAGGGTGATTCATGACGAGGCCCTGCCAGGGGACAGTCAGTTCTGGATCACGCGACCGTACTCATGGAAAAGCCTGCTCGGAGCGAAAGCGCTCTTTATCCTGGCCTTCATAAATACTCCCATGTTGTTGGCTGACGGAGTCATTGTTCGCGCCTACGGATTGCCCCTCGGGGCCGAAATGCCAGGCCTGCTTTGGAGTCAAGTCCTGATTGCGATAGTCTTCATCCTACCGATCGCTGCGTTATCCGCCTTGACCACGGGATTCGTCCAGTTAATATTTGCAATCCTTACGCCTTGCGTGATCGCATTGGGCGTTGCCATTGTCGCGCCAGAGGTCGTTCTCGGTGGCTTCTCGGGTGGGTCGGATTGGGTCAAGACTTATTACGCCTTTCTGGTTATCAGTGTCGGCGCGTCGGCAATTCTTGTTTGGCAATACGCCATGCGGAGAACCGCCGCCGGTCGCTCTCTGGCAGTCGCGGCGGGAATTCTGGCGGTTCTGGGAATGCCGCTGATTCCGTGGTCCGTAGCTTTCGGGGTCCAATCCTGGCTCTCCAGGCAACGCGTGGACCAGTCCCTGATTCATGTGGATTTCGATTCAGGTACTAGGTGGTTGACTCGGGTGGTTATTAAAGGTGGCGACCGCGTTCGCGTCGAGCTTCCGCTCGACATTACCGGACTTCCTCCCGGAATGATTCCGAGACCGGAAGGATTCTCCGTACATCTTCAGGCGCCAGATGGGACGATGTGGCAGGCGAACCAAAATCTGCATTGGAACGCAGGCAAGTTGGGCCAAAAGTTTTCGCTGGAGGCTACCGTAGATGGTGCTTTCTACAGAAAGGTCAAGGGCGAACCGCTGAAAGTTCTCGGATCGTTATATATGACGCTGTTCGGCAGCCGGCAAACGGTGCGTGTTCCGTTCGGCGACCGCTCTGTTCCCGTGCCGCGAGTCGGTGTGTGTTCGGCAAGCGGAGGTGCCAACCGGCAAAGCTATTTTCTAATTTGCAGTTCTGCGTTTCGATTTCCGCCGGTGCTGGTTTCCTATAGCTTCATACAATCCGAGAAGGAAACGGTCCGTGACGTGTGGTCTTCTACAGAGCCCCGTCGACCGATCTCCTATTCCCCGTTCCCGGCTGAACTCGGCATCAGCCCGGTAAGCCAAGACTTTACGTTCTCAACTGTCTCTGTGGCGTTGTCCGAAGCTAGTGTTGATACGCTGGAACCGCTGGCCCACATTCGCCGGAATTTTGAGATTGACAACCTACGGCTCGGTGATTTTGAAGTGCGCCCAGCGCCTGTTTCGCCTTAATCGCTCAGCATCTGTTTCACTTTAATATCGAGTTGGTCGCGGGAAAGGTATCGACGCGTTCAGCTCGCAGGAGCTATTGGGCGTACTCGCTCCATAAGTTTTTCAGACCGAGGGGACTGCCTGCTTTAGCTGGCAGGGGAATTGGTCTGCTCCTAAATTAAGTGCTTGACGGCTATCTAACAACTGGATATCGTCAACTCATGGTTGATAATCGCTACAGCGTCAACGCTGGGTCGGTTTTCTCGCTCAACTATCACCTGGTGTGGTGCCCGAAATACCGCAAACGCATCCTGGTGAAGGCGCTTGCGAAGCGACTGCGAGAACTTCTGTACCAAAGAGCGAAAGAAATTAAAGCGCAGATTCACGCTTTGGAAATCCTGCCCGACCACGTTCACATGTTCGTTGTGAGCGACCCAACTATGGCACCAGCAAGGCTGGCGGCACAGTTCAAGGGATTCACCAGCCACCAACTTCGGGAAGAGTTTCCGTGGCTTAAGTCGTATCTGCCGAGTTTGTGGTCTCGGAGCTACTACATCGGCAGCATCGGTGCCGTCTCCAAAGCGACCGTCAAGCGATACATCGCGAATCAAAGGACCCGACAGTGAAAAGACGCCGAGGCAGAAATCAATCTTGAGAAAGACGTTCAAATATCGGCTATTCACGACGCGCCTCCAAAGCGAACTGTTGGATGTGCAGTTGGGCGAAGCCTGCCGCTTGTATAATGCGGCCCTCGAAGAACGTCGCGCTGCGTGGAAGCAGCGAGTTTCTATCAACTACTACACGCAAGCGAATCAACTGAAAGAGATTCGTGCTGCTGGCGACCTGGGATTGGCGAATTTCTCGTGTTGCCAAGACATCCTTCACCGTGTGAACAAAACATATGATGCGTTCTTTGGCCGTGTGAAGCGTGGTGAGAAGGCGGGCTATCCTCGGTTCAAATCGCGGCGGCGGTTTGCTAGCATCACGTTTCCGAGTTATGGCGATGGCATCAAGTTGCACGACAACCGGCTGCGCATTCAAGGTGTCGGGAAAGTCGAAGTCAAGTTGCACCGTCCTGTCGGCGGCAAGATTAAGACCGTCACCATCAAACGGGAGTGTGGCCAATGGTACGCCTGCTTCTCCGTCGAATGTGCAGCGAAACCGCTGCCTGCCAACACTAAGGAAATTGGTATCGACGTTGGTTTGACAGCATTCGCCACGATGTCGGACGGCAAGTCCGTCCCCAATCATCGCTGGTATCAACGAGCCGAAGCGAAGTTGCGTCGTGCTCAGCGCAAAGTTGCCCGTCGCCAGAAAGGGTCGCACCGTCGCCGTAAAGCTGTTGTTTTACTGCAAAAAGTCCACCGGAGAATCCGGAACCAGAGGCACGAGTTCCAACACAAGTTTACCTTCTGGCTGGTCCAGAATTTCGGTGTAATTGCGGTCGAAAATTTGAACGTCAAAGGCTTGGCTAGCGGAATGCTCGCCAAGTCGGTACACGATGTGAGTTGGGCTGCTTTCTTTTCTAAACTCGCGTACAAGGCTGAAAGCGCTGGTCGCGTGTTGAAAGCGGTCAACCCTTATGGAACGAGCCAGACCTGCACCTGCGGAGCAAAGGTATGGAAAGAACTCTCCGATCGAGAGCACCTCTGCACTGCTTGTGGCTTGCTTGCTCCTCGTGATGTTGTCAGTGCTCAAGTAATTCTCCAACGGGCTAGGATGAGTCCGTCAAACCGTAACGTAGCGTAACGTATCGCATGCGTGGTTTG
>Ga0210399_10000953_pt1 | contig 22753 bp, 16 predicted proteins | sample IncBWC14MmetaG_FD_150865 | JGI IMG/M metagenome (GOLD analysis project Ga0210399, IMG submission 150865) | Forest soil microbial communities from Barre Woods Harvard Forest LTER site, Petersham, Massachusetts, United States - Inc-BW-C-14-M | ecosystem: Environmental > Terrestrial > Soil >... | reverse complement strand
GAGGACGTCCTTCGCCGCCTCTCCAGCATGCCCGGCGAACGCATCATGCTCCTTGTTTCTCCCGGTTTCCTGCTTACCACCGCATACCTGGACGAATCCGGGGTGATTGACCGCGCCAATCGCGCCAACATAGTCATCAACACCCTCGACGCCCGCGGCCTTTACACGCCCGACGTCATGGGCGACATTTCCCGGCCATCCTCCGACAGCTTCCGCACCGCGGGCCAAAAGACCACGTACCGTGTCGCCTCGCAACAGGAAAACCAGTATGTCCTCGGCGATCTTGCTTACGGCACCGGAGGGACCTTCTTCCACAACTCCAACGATCTTCAGGGTGGCTTGCAGCTCGCCGGGCTCGCGCCCGAAGTTTCCTACGTGCTCGCGTTCTCTCCGCAGAATCGCAAGATGGACGGCCAGTATCATCTGCTCCGCGTTGATCTGGCGAAAAAATTGAAATATTCGGTGCAGGCTCGCCGCGGTTATTACGCTCCCCGTAAAGTGGATGATCCCCACGAACTGGCGCGCCAGGAAATTCAGGAAGCAATCTATTCCCAGGAAGAGATCAACGAGCTTCCGCTGGATTTGCAGACTCAATACTTCAAGAACGACCCTGAGGGCGCGCGCCTCAGCATCGTCTCTCGCCTCGAACTCAAAAACATGCATTTCCGCAAGGCCGATGGGCGCAGTCTGGACGAGCTCACCCTGGCCACCGCCATCTTCGATGAAAACGGCAATTTCATCACCGGCGGCGAAAAAACCGTTCAGATGCGCTTGAGGGACACAACCTACGAGCGCCTTGCCCGCACCGGCCTCACCGTGAAATCCAGTTTTGCCGTCAAGCCCGGGCGGTATCTGGTCCGCCAGGTGGTTCGCGATTCGGAAGGCTCGCAGATGGCCGCGCGCAATGGTGCCGTAGAAATTCCGTTTTAGGGAGGCAGTCATGGTAAAGAAATCGACGAATGGGACGAAACCTCTGGTGCTGCTCGCGCTTGCCTTTGTCGCTCTTGCCGTTTTTCCCTCGCAGGTTCGCGCGCAAAATTCGGAGCCCATCAAGCCGGAAGCCGCGGCTCAGCAACAGCCCGTAGCGACTTCGCCGGTGATCCGCACCGAATCCCGCGTGGTGCTTGTGGATGCGGTGGTGACCGACAAAAAAGGGAACTACATCCACGATCTCACCCAGAAGGATTTCAAGGTCTACGAAGACAACAAGGAGCAAGCCGTCACCAGCTTTTCCTTCGGCAACGATCCTTCCGGTCCCGTTAGCGCTCAGAAACATTACATGATTCTCTTTTTCGACAACTCTTCCATGGCGCTTCCCGACCAGATTCAGGCTCGCGCCGCGGCTGCGAAGTTTATTGCGGAAGGCGCGGGGCCCGATCGCCTGATGGCTGTGGTTGATTTCGGCGGCAGCCTGCTGGTAAAGCAGAATTTCACATCCAACGCCGACCTGCTCACCGCTGCCGTCAGCGGAGTGAAGAATCCGAACATTGAAACCAATGGTCAGAGCGCCGCGCTTGCCAATCCCGTGTTGGTTGCCACTTCCAGCTTGTCTTCGATCAGCAATGCTGAAGCGGATTTCGGCGCACGCACCATGTTGCTCGCGGTAAGAAGTCTGGCGAAAAATCTTCGCGCCGTTCCCGGGCGCAAAATGCTTATTCTTTTTTCGGCTGGCTTTCCGCTGGACTCCGAGCGCATTTCGGAGCTCACGGCCACCATCGACGCCTGCAACAAAGCGAATGTTTCCATCTACTCGCTGGACGTGCGCGGCCTGATGGCCCCGGCTCTCCCGGTCCCCACCGGGTCAGTCGCGCCGTCGCATCCGGCGCATTCGCTCGCCGCGTCATTGCACACCACCGGCTCTCAACGCCCCCGGCTCATTCTGGCGAGTTTCTCTGCCACAAGCGCGGCTGAGCCACAAAAACCCGGCGGTGGCGGTGGCGGCGGAGGTCATCCGGGCGGCGGAACGGGCGGTGCTCCTGGCGGTGGTGCACCCGGAGGAGGCGCAGGTGGCGGGAAGGGTGGCGCGCCCGGAGGAGGCGCAGGTGGCGGGAAGGGTGGCGCACCCGGAGGTACTGGGGGCACGGGCGGCAAAGGAGGTGCACCAGGAGGAACCTCGGGCGGCGGTACGCGCCCCGTCAATTCCCCGTACAGCAACTATTACAACAACCCCAATAATGCGCCGCGGACGATCCTCCCTCAGATACCCACTTCGGCGACCACCAATCAGCAGATTCTGCAATCCCTCGCCGATGGCACGGGCGGCTTCGCCATTTACAACACCAACGACCTCCTCGGTGGGCTCAAGCGAATTGCGCGCGATCAAAATGAGTTTTATCTGCTTGGCTACGTCCCCGCGTCCAGCCCCGAGGGAAGTTGCCACACGCTCAAAGTCAAGATGAGCCAAGGTGGCATGCAGGTCCGCTCGCGCAGCGGCTACTGCAACGTGCGGGCCGCCAATCCGCTCAACGGCCGGCCGATTGAAAAGCAAATGGAACTGCAAGCCGCAGGAAATCAGCCCGGGGCGATCCACGGCTCGCTCCAGGCGCCCTTCTTCTATTCCTCCCCAAACGTCGCTCAGGTGAATCTGGCGATGGAAATTCCCGGTGACTCGCTCATCTTCAACAAGGACAAAGGGAAATATCACGCCAACGTGAATGTTCTCGGAATTGCTTACAATCCGGATGGCTCCGTCGGCGCTCGTTTCAACGACACGCTGAATCTCGATCTCGAAAAAGATGCGTGGAAGGAATTCACCAAGCAGCCCTATCGCTATCAGAACCAGTTCGATGCCGCTCCGGGCGCGTACAAGCTTTCCGTGGTGCTCAGCTCCGGCGGCGACAACTTTGCCAAGTTTGAGACGCCGCTGAAGATTGACGCCTATGATGGAAAGAAATTCACGCTAGGTGGCGTCGTGCTCTCCAAGACCATCCAGCCCGTGGACCAGATTCCCACCGACGTGGATGCCACGCTGCTTGAGGATCGCACGCCGATGATCGTCAAGGGCATGCAGATCACTCCGGCGGCCAGCTACGCATTCAAGCAATCAGACAAGGTGGTGATTTATTCGCAGGTGTACGAGCCGCTCCTCAAGTCCGATACGCCACCACGCGTCGTCGCGGGCTACAGCATACTGGACTCTTCCAACAAACAGATATTCTTTTCCGGCCCGATCCCTCTGGAGGAGTACATCCAGAAGGGCAACGCCGTCGTTCCCTTCGGCTTGATCGTTCAAGTGAAGGATCTTCCGCCCGGTAGCTACCGATTGGTGCTGCAGGCCGCCGATGGCGCGCATAACCAAGCCCCGAACCGCGAGGCCCGGTTCACCGTCGCCAGCAACTAGGTGCGTGATAAGCCCGTCATCCAGACCGGAGGCCCGTCCGCCGAGGCGGACGGGCCGTAGCGGAGGGACACGGGCAATACCTATGCACCTCGCAAACCGTAAAATCGGTTCCCAGCCTCCCTATTCTTAAGCCACACCAACCCTTACCGCCAGCAACTTTTGTTCCTTCGGAGGGTTAATCTAAGGGTTATGGAAACGTCTCCGCGCCACCTTTCCACCCTGGTTTCGCTGGGCAACCGTGGGCGCGTCCGACTCACGCCCCGCGCTTTGCTAGCGGGTTTTCTGTCTCTCAGCACCTTCTTTTCCTTGGGAATCGAGATTCCGGCGGCTGCCGCAGCCGACAAGAAACCCAAGCAGGACCCGGTCCTCAAAGGTCTTCCGATTACCGACCTCACTGCCGACGAAGCCATTCTTCATGCACTCAATCGCCTCGCCTACGGCCCGCGGCCCGGCGACATTGAGCACATCAAGCAGATCGGCCTCGCGAAATGGATCGATCAGCAGTTGAATCCCAATTCCATTAATGACTCTGCTGTGGAAGCACGCCTGGAAATCTATCCGACGCTGAAAATGCGCACATCGCAACTCCTGGCTGAGTATCCGAATCCCAAGCAAGCTGCCAAGCAGGAACTGAAAGCGCAAAACCAGAACGCGAACCAGCAACCCGGCGCTGCTGCGGCCGCAGTCATCGCCCAGGACATGCAGTCGAAGTCAACGGCGCAAGATCCCGTGCAGCAAACCTCCCGAGGCACCGACGCTGCCATAAATGCGATGGCGAAGGGGACGGACTCTTCCGCACCTTCCGGGAAATCCGCGAATTCAGCGGGTCCCGGAATGTCCGCGTCTTCCGCGGACTCGCCTTCACCGATGAAGTTCGATTCGCCCACGCGCGGGGCTTCCCAAAAAGATCCCTTGGGTATGGATCCGAATGCTGTCCCGAAGGCGATTTCCGACGACAGCAAGCGGCCGCAGCGCGTCGTTGAAGAACTCGCCATGGCCAAGACGATTCGCGCCATCTACAGCGAGCGCCAGTTGCAGCAAGTGATGGACGATTTCTGGTTCAACCATTTCAACGTTTTCGCGGGCAAGGGTGAAGCGAAGTGGTACCTCACCTCGTACGAGCGCGACGTCATCCAGCCGCACGCCTTCGGCAAGTTCCGCGACCTGGTCACCGCCACCGCGCAAAGCCCTGCGATGCTCTTCTATCTGGATAATTTTCTCAGCGCCGACCCCAATGCCGCGAAGCGCCAGGCTGCCGAGCGCGCCATGCGCCAGCAGATGCGGCGCAGGCCGTACGGATATCCGCCGCGCCCGCAGCAACAGCAGGCGCAGAACAAGGGGCAGCAGCGGGGCCTGAACGAAAATTACGGCAGGGAATTGATGGAGCTGCACACGCTCGGCGTTGATGGCGGCTATACGCAGAAAGACGTGACCGAGGTGGCCCGCGCATTCACCGGCTGGACCATCGAAAAGCCGCGGGAATTTCCGCAGTTTAAATTTGACGAGCGTGTGCACGACCCCGATCCCAAAATCGTCCTCGGCAAAAAGATTCATGCCGGCGGCATCAAAGACGGCGAGGAAGTCATCGCGCTGCTTTCGAAAAATCCCAATACCGCGCGCTTTATCTCCACCAAGCTTGCGCGCCGCTTCGTTTCCGATACGCCTCCGCCCGCGCTGGTTGACCGCATGGCCAAAACGTTCCAGAAATCCGACGGCGACATTCGCGAAGTCCTTCGCACTATGATCTACTCGCCGGAATTCTGGTCGCGCGACGCGGTTCGCGCCAAGGTCAAGACGCCTTTCGAACTTGTGGTCAGCTCCGTGCGCGCCCTCGGCACCGACGTCGATACGCCCATGCCGCTTGTCGGCTGGGTCGGGCGCATTGGCGAGCCGCTCTATCAATGCCAGCCGCCCACAGGTTATTCCGACAAAGCGGAAACATGGGTCAACACCGGCGCGCTTCTGAATCGCCTGAATTTCTCGCTCGCGCTTGCCGGGAACAAGGTGCGCGGCTCGCGCAGCGACGTCAACGCGCTGCTCGGCGCCGATTCTTCGAACGATCCCAAAGCCGCGCTCGATCGCGCCGTGCAGGTTTTTCTAGGCGGTCAGGCAGCGCCCAACACCGTGGACACATTGCAAAAGCAACTCGAGAATCCCCAGGTAGTCCAGGCAAAGTTGGACGACCCGGTCAAGCAAGTGGACCTGGGCGTAGTAACAGGCTTAGTCCTCGGCGCTCCCGAATTCCAGCGCCGCTAATTTTGAGTGCGGGAGTGAAGCTCCCACCTTTACGGTAAGCCCTAAAGAAGTCCCTTGGGCCGTTATGGAGGTGACCAAATGAACGACCGCTGCTGCGAAGGCATCCGACCTGCAAAATTCTCCCGCCGTTTCTTCATGAAGCAAGGCGGCATCGCCCTCGCCGGCCTCAGCACCATGCCGGCGTTTTTGCAACGCGCGATCGCCGCAACGCCTTCAGTAGGAAAGAAGCAACTCGTTGTTCTCTTCCAGCGCGGCGCCGCCGACGGCCTCAACATCGTCGTCCCCTTCGGCGAACCGAACTACTACCGCCTGCGTCCGACCATCGCCATTCCCCAGCCGAAGCGCGGCGGCGATGCCGCGATCGATCTCGACGGCTTCTTCGGTCTCCACCCGTCGCTAGCTTCCTTCGCGTCCCTCTTCCAGAAAAATCAGCTAGCGATTGTTCACGCTGCCGGTTCACCCGATCCCACGCGCTCCCATTTCGATGCGCAGGATTACATGGAATCCGGCACGCCGGGCGTGAAAGCCACACAGGACGGCTGGCTCGATCGTGCCATCGGTACGATTCCTGAAGAAAACGCTTCGCCCTTCCGCGCCGTCGCCATGGGACCGAATCTCCCACGCATGTTGCAGGGCAGCACCGGCGCCATCGCGATTCCCGACCTGCGGCAATTCAAGGTTCAGCCGCAATCCGCGGCGATGGCCAACGTGGCCGAGGGCGGCTTCGAAGCGATGTACGCCCAAACCGTGGATCATGCGTTGCACGGCACGGGCACGGAAACGTTCGAAGCCATCGACATGCTGCGCAAAATCGATACGTCAAAATATCCGCCCGAAAATGGCGCCGACTACCCGAAATCTCCCGTGGGCCAGCGCCTCCAGCAGATCGCGCTGATGATCAAAGCCAATATCGGTTTGGAAGTGATGTTTCTCGATTGCGGCGGCTGGGACAATCACGTCAACGAAGGCAGCACACAGGGGCAGCTCGCGAATCTGCTCCGCGATTTGAGCCAATCGCTCGCGGCGTTTTATCAGGACATGGGCGACCGCATGGGCGACGTGATAGTGGTCACGATGAGCGAGTTTGGCCGCACCGCTAAGGAAAACGGCAACCGCGGCACTGACCACGGCCACGCCAACTGTATGTTCGTGATGGGCGGCGACATAAAAGGCGGCCGCGTCTACGGCAAATGGCCCGGCCTAAACGATCACCAGCTCAACGAAGGCCGCGACCTCGCCCTGACCACCGACTTCCGCTCCGTCGTCGGCGAGATACTAACCAAACACCTCAGCGTGAAGAACCTAAGCCCAGTCTTCCCCAGCTTCGACAACAACCCCAACCGCTTCCCCGGCCTAATCCGCTCCTAATTTGGAGTGGGGAGGCTCTGCCACCGCTTTTACGGCGTAAGGCTCACCTCAAAATCATCCGGCACATTCACCTGATCCACTGGAAACGAACTAACTGTCCGAAAAAAGGCGCCGTCCGCCTTCCGCTCAAACCAACCCGCAGAACACCATGTGTACTCACTAGCTCTCACCACCAACCGACGCCGCACCGCATTCTGGTGAACATAATTTAATCGCGCCAAAAACGAACGGTGAAACGTAATCTGCGACTCCCAATACGAGAACCAAACCTTCCTCCCTTCGCCATCCTCTTGGCGATTGATGTCTTTCGCGCTTCGCGAATGGAGCTCTCGAACAAGTTCCCGCAGCCTCTTTGCTTCTCCGCACTCTCCAACAAAGTGGTAATGGTTTGGGAAAACGGCCCAGGCATGTAACTGCCATCCGTGCTTCTCCACCAACTCAAGCAACAAATTTGTCAGACGGGTCAGTCGAGGAGGCGTGTCGAAAAATGATTGCTTCTTATAAGTCCCAGCCGTAACCATAAATGTCCCTGCCTTTGATAACCGGTGTATAGGGCTATGCGGCCAATCCCTGAGCGTAAGTTTGTTAGTGCCTGGAGCGGTCATTTGGAGTTCGGCGGCTCCGCCACCGCTTTTGCGATTCAGGAGTATATTCTAAAGTAATATAAGCAGTATATACTTTTAATTTGGTTGCCGTGCTGTACTCTGTAAAAGCGGCAGCAGAGCTGCCGCACTCCAATAAGAAAGGGCGGCTCGTTGCCGCCCTGGTTAGCGGAATTTTATAATTTGCTTGCTTCAGTTCGTCGCGGCGCCGCGAATGCGCATGGCATAGAACGAACGGTAGACGAATGTAAACGACACGACGAAGAATGCGGCCGACAAGATGTGCGTCAGCGTGCTCCCTTGCGTCGCCGTCAGTTGCACCGCCAACTCCACTGCTAGCAAGCCGAACAGCGTGGTGAACTTGATCACCGGGTTCAGCGCCACCGAAGACGTGTCCTTGAACGGATCGCCGACGGTGTCGCCAACAACCGTTGCGTCATGCAGTGGCGTGCCCTTCTGCTTCATTTCCACTTCCACGATTTTCTTGGCGTTGTCCCACGCGCCGCCGGCATTGGCCATAAAGATCGCCTGGTACAAGCCGAAAATGGCGATGGAGAAGAGGTAGCCGATGAAAAAGAACGGCTCCAGAAACGCGAACGCCAGCGTGGCGAAGAATACCGCGATGAAGATGTTCAACATGCCTTTCTGCGCATATTTCGTGCAGATCTCCACCACTTTTTTGCTGTCTTCCACACTGGCTTTGGTCACGCCTTCCAGCTTGATGTTGGCCTTGATGAATTCCACGGCGCGATACGCTCCCGTGGTCACCGCTTGCGTCGAAGCGCCTGTAAACCAGTAGATCATCGCGCCGCCGGTGATCAGACCAAGCACGAATGGCGCGTGCAGTAGTGAAAGGTGATTGACGTTTGTGGTCAGGCCGTTGGTCAGCGCCATGATGATCGAGAAAATCATGGTTGTCGCGCCCACCACCGCAGTGCCGATCAACACCGGCTTGGCCGTGGCCTTGAACGTGTTCCCCGCGCCGTCGTTGGCCTCCAGCATTTCCTTGGCGTACTCGAAGTTCACATCAATGTTGTAGTCCTTCTTCAGTTCGGCCTTGATGTTCGGCACTTGCTCGATCAGCGAAAGTTCATACACCGATTGCGCGTTGTCCGTCACCGGGCCGTAGGAATCGACCGCGATGGTCACCGGGCCCATGCCCAGGAATCCGAACGCCACCAGTCCGAACGCGAACACCGCCGGGGCGAGCATCATTCCTCCGAGGCCCATGTTGCTGATCAGGTAGCCCATGGACATCAGCAGCACCATCGCCAGTCCGATGTAGTATGCAGAGAAATTTCCCGCGACGAATCCGGACAAAATGCCGAGTGACGCTCCGCCTTCTTCCGCTGAAGTCACTACTTCTTTTACGTGCCGCGATTCCGTCGAGGTGAACACTTTCACAAGCTCCGGAATGATCGCGCCGGCCAGCGTTCCGCAGGAAATAATCGTGCCGAGTTTCCACCATTGCGACGTGTCGCCGCCGATTTCGGGGATGATCAGCTTGGAGACGACAAAGGTGAGGGCGATGGACACGAACGAAGTAATCCACACCAGAGAAGTCAGTGGCGCTTCGTAATTCATCTTGTCCGCGTTTCCATATTTCGCCTTGGCGATGACGCCGTTGATGAAATAAGCCGCGGCGCTGGCGATCAGCATCACAATGCGCATCACGAAGATCCACACCAGCAACTGCACCTGCAGCGTCGGGCTCTTCACCGCCAGCAAAATAAATGTGATCAGCGCCACGCCGGTCACGCCGTAGGTCTCGAATCCGTCCGCGCTTGGGCCGACGGAGTCACCGGCATTGTCGCCGGTGCAATCCGCAATCACGCCCGGGTTGCGCGCGTCGTCTTCCTTGATCTTGAAAACGATCTTCATCAAGTCAGAGCCGATGTCCGCGATTTTCGTGAAGATGCCGCCCGCAATACGCAGCGCTGCCGCGCCCAGCGATTCGCCGATGGCGAAGCCGATGAAACAAGGCCCTGCGTAGTCGCCGGGAATGAAGAGCAAAATGAACAGCATCATCAGCAGTTCCACGCTGATTAACATCATGCCGATGCTCATGCCCGCTTCGAGTGGGGTGTGATAAATCGGATACGGCTTGCCGCGCAGGCTGGCAAACGCCGTGCGCGAGTTTGCAAACGTGTTCACGCGAATTCCGAACCACGCCACGCCATAGCTGCCCGCAATGCCGACCAGCGAAAACAGGATGATGATCCCCACGCGCACCGCTTCAAACTTCAGCAACATGCCGAAGTAAAGAATGATCACCGCGGCAATGAAAATTTCCAGCAGCAGCAGGAATTTGCCCTGGGTTATCAGGTAGGTCTTGCACGTTTCGTAGATCAGTTCCGAAATTTCCCGCATCGAGCGGTGCACCGGCATATTCTTCAGCCGCGTGAAGATGGTCAGCCCAAACAGCAGCCCGAACACGCAGATCACAATCCCGTACAGCAGTAATTGGTGCCCGTTAATTCCCAGGAACGAAACTTGCGACAAGTCGGGCAGTTTCAGATTCGCTTCTCCGCCCACCTCTTGCGCCTGCAGCAAGCCGCCGCCGAGCAGCAGCGATACCGCCGCAGCTGCAAACTTTTTGCTGATTCCAAGACCCGTGGACTTGGCCGTGTCCAACGAAACGCTCATGAACTTTCCTCCAGACATTCCTTTTTCTCGTGGCGCTTTACCCCTGCCGCTGCCGGCCTGCGCCCTCGTCACCGCGAAACTTCGCACACCTGTCCAATCCATTAAGGAGCGTGGCGCTCCCAAACCCCGGGAGCGAACCACCGTCGGCGCGAGTCATCTCCTTAAATGCCAAGGAAACCCCGCGATTCAAACAGGACGGGAACTTTCTACCCCGGCGCAGCAACCCCTCAGACCCTGGGCGGGTCAGAACCACCCTGGCACTACCCTTTACGCTGCACAACTAGGGAAGATGGAAACGATGTTTTATAACATTTCGCTAATAGCCGGTCAAATTTTTTGACATGCCCGCGCAACGATTTGTCTGCACCTTATTGTAGGGCCCGTCCGCCCCGGCGGGCGAGTCGCTCTTGCAACACCATGCCTCTCTGAAATGGCTTGCGACCGGTACCAGTGGTAACATGTGGAGCTTGCATTGACACTGCATTTTGATTCTGACCAGGCGAATGACGAGCTAATGACACGCGAATCGACCGGGACTGCTACCACAACCCAATTTGATGCCTCATTGCGCTTTGATTGGACCAAATCCGAAGTCCAGTCTATCTATCGCACGCCGCTTCCGGATTTGCTCTTTCGCGCCCAAACCATTCACCGCCAATTCCACCCGCCCGACCGCGTTCAGACGTGCCAGCTCATCTCCATCAAAACCGGCGGCTGCCCCGAAGATTGCGCGTATTGCCCGCAAAGCGCGCACTACGACGCCGACGTTGAGCGCCAGGGCCTGCTCGATCCCGAGCACGTGATTTCCGTTGCCCGCGATGCTGCCGCCCGTGGCGTCACACGCTTCTGCATGGGTGCGGCATGGCGCGAAGCTCCCAACGGCCGCGAATTCGACAAAGTCCTCGAAATGGTTCGCGGCGTTTCGGCACTCGGCATGGAAGTCTGCTGCACGCTCGGCATGCTCACGGAGGGTCAAGCCGCACGCCTGAAAGACGCCGGCCTCACCGCCTACAACCACAATCTGGATACTTCGCCTGAATTTTACGGTTCCATCATCACCACGCGCGTTTACGATGAGCGTCTTCGCACCCTTGCCGCCGTCCGCAAAGCAGGCATCACTGTTTGCTGCGGCGGCATTCTCGGCATGGGCGAAAAAGACAGCGACCGTGTGGGCCTGCTTCACCAACTAGCTACTTTGCAACCGCATCCGGAAAGCGTTCCCATCAACATGCTCGTGCGCGTGGAAGGTACGCCGCTTGCCCATGTGCCGGCGCTCGACCCGCTTGAAATGGTTCGCGCCATCGCCACCGCGCGCATTCTGATGCCCGCATCTCGCGTGCGCCTCGCCGCCGGGCGCAAGCAACTTTCGCCCGAAGCCGTCACGCTCTGCTTCCTTGCCGGCGCCAATTCGATTTTCGTTGGTGAAAAACTTCTGACAACGCCCAATCCCGGAGCCGATGAAGACGAACTCCTGCTTCAGAGCCTGGGCATGAAGCCACTTGAGCCGCATGCCGTCTGACGCCCTATCCGCGTGGAAAGATCGTCTGCACCAGGGGTTGAGCGCTCTCGAAGCCCGCAGCCAGCGCCGCAGCTTGGCCGAAATTCAGGGCGTCAATTTTTGCTCCAACGACTATCTGGGCCTCGCTGGAAATCCCGCTTTGCGCGCGGCTGTCGCCGAAGCCGTACGCAGCACGGAAAAAGTTGGCGGCACGGGATCTCGTCTGCTTTCGGGGCAGACCGAAGAATGGAGCGATCTCGAGGATGAATTCGCAAAATTTGCCGGGACGGAGTCTGCGCTTTTTCTTACCACGGGCTACGCCGCAAATCTTGGCCTGCTCTCCTCGCTCCTTGGCAAGGATGACGTTGTCTTTTCCGACGAGCGCAATCATGCCAGCCTGATTGATGGCATGCGCTTGTCCGGCGCGCGCAAAGTCATCTATCCTCATCTGAACCTCAACGCGCTCGAAGACGCGCTTCGTCAGGCTGCCGGGACTCCCTGGCGCAGGGTTATCGTCACCGAAAGCGTTTTCAGCATGGATGGAGACATCGCGCCCTTGGTCGAACTTGCCGATCTTGCCGAAAAATATAACGCGGCCCTGATTCTTGACGAAGCCCATGCAACCGGTGTTCATGGCCCCGCCGGCCACGGCCTGGCTGCAGCTGCCGGCATCACTTCCAAAGTTCTCGCCGTCATTCACACCTGCGGAAAAGCGTTGGCCTCCGCCGGGGCGTTTGTTTGCGGTCCAGCTGTTTTGAAAGAGCACCTTCTGAATCATGCGCGGACATTCATTTTTTCCACTGCGCTGCCGCCATACTTCGCCGCACAAATCCGGGCGGCCATGCGTCTCGCAGAGGGCATGAACGAAGATCGCGCGTCGCTTCTCTACCGTGCTGCAAATCTTCGCGCTGCACTGCAATCCGAAGGATTCGACACTGCCGGCACCGCAAGCCAGATTGTTCCGGTTGTCCTTGGCGACAACGACGCCACACTTGATGCCGCCGAACATCTCCAGCGCGAAGGCTTTGCCGTTCGTGGTATTCGTCCGCCCACGGTTCCCGAAGGCCGCTCGCGTTTGCGCCTTTCGCTCACCACGCGAATCTCTCAGGAAGAGCTTTCGCGGCTCGTGCACGCGCTCGTTGCCTGGCGCTCTCGCCAGTCCTCTCTTGCGGCTGCGAGGCACGCATGAGGCGGCATTTCTTCATCACCGGCACGGACACAGGGGTGGGCAAAACAACTCTCGCTGCATTGCTGTGCGCGGCGCTGGATGCCATTTATTGGAAGCCGATTCAGACCGGTACGCTCGAAGGCTCCGACCGCGTCACCGTGATGCGCCTTGCTGGCATCGGCACAGATCGCACGCTCGACGAAATCTACAAATTCGTTCCACCTGTCTCGCCGGATCTTGCGGCGCGCTGGGCCGGCGTCGAAATTGATTTGAACCGCATCACTCTGCCCGCGAGTCTCATCAATGACTGGCTCGTTGTCGAAGGCGCTGGCGGTGTCCTGGTTCCGATCAATCCCAAACAGTTCATGCTCGACATGATGGTGAAGTTCAAACTCCCCGTAATTCTTGCCGCCCGCAGCGGGTTGGGCACCATCAATCACACTCTGCTGACGCTCGCCGCACTGCACGCCGCAGAACTTCCGGTTCATGGCGTGGTGCTCATCGGTGACCAGAACCGCGAAAACCGCGAAACCATCGAAAAATTCGGGCACGTCCGCGTCATCGGCGAAATTCCCAAGCTGCCGAATCTTCACCGCACCGCGCTCATGCAGGTTTTCCTGAATCACTTTGACCGCTCAGCTTTTGCGCAATGAGTTCGCCGCTGCAGATCTGGCACCCGTTCTCCAACTCCGTCCTCGATCCGCCGCCCATTCGCGTTACAAAAGCCGAAGGCGCGGTCCTGCACACCGCCGACGGCCGCCAGATCATTGATGCAATTTCTTCGTGGTGGGTCAATCTTCACGGCCACGCAAATCCCAGAATCGCCGCGGCGATCGCGGAACAGGGCCGCAAGCTCGAACACGTCATTCTCGCTGGATTCACTCACGATGCGGCCGAAGAACTCGTCATTCGCCTTCGCAAATGGGTTCCTCACGAGCTCACACATCTCTTTTTTTCCGATGACGGCTCGACGGCGGTGGAAGTCGGCCTGAAACTTGCCGTGCAGCATTTCCAAAATTTATCACGCCCCGAAAAAAGCGAAATTGTCGCGCTCGAGCATGGCTACCACGGAGATACGGCCGGCGCGATGTCCGTCAGCGACGCATCGCCTTTCACGCAGCCGTTCCAGTCCATGCGGTATCCGGTGCATCGGGTTCACTCGGCCTACTGCTACCGTTGCCCCGTCGGCTTGAAGCGCGAATCCTGCCACATCGAGTGCATCCAGAAACTTGAACACTTGCTGGACGAACGGGCCGATAAAATCGCCGCCATCATCGTCGAACCGCTGCTCCAGGGCGCCGGCGGCATGATCGTTCACCCTGTCGAGTTCCTCCAGAAAATTCGCGCGCTTTGCACGAAGCACGACGTCTTTCTTATCACCGATGAAGTCCTAACCGGATTCGGCCGCACGGGAAAAATGTTTGCCTGCGATCTCGCCAACATTTCGCCCGACATCATGTGCGTCTCCAAGGGCATCACCGGCGGCTTCCTGGCCATGGGTGTTACTCTTTGCACCGACACGGTCGAATCCGCCTTTCGCAGCGAGAATCGCACGCACTCCTTTTATCACGGGCATTCCTACACCGGGAACGCACTGGCCTGCGCCGCAGCGAATGCGAATCTTCAGATTTTCGACGACGAGCCGGTTTTCGACCGGATTCGCGGCATCGCCAAAATTCATACTGAGCGACTCGCGCAGCTCCGCGATTTACACCAGGTGGGCGACACTCGCCACCTTGGCGGCCTCGGTGCTCTCGAGCTCTGCGTCGACGACCCAGGCTATCTTTCCGGCCTCCGCCCTAAGCTCTACAATTTTTTCCTCGAGCGCAGCGTCCTGCTTCGTCCCTTGGGCAACGTCGTTTACGTCCTTCCGCCTTACATTATTTCGCCCGACCAACTCCACCACGTCTACGACGTCATCACCGAAGCCATCCAAACCCTCCTCTGACTCGCCGCGCGCCTCTGTTAAACTAATTTTCACTTTTCGCGGAGGCCTTCTTGCCCTTCCAGCTCAGCACCTGGAAACAAAAAATCATCACCTTTGCAGGAGCCCTCGGCGCCCCGGGACTCTTTCTCATCTCCTTCCTCGACTCATCCGTGCTCACCTTTCCCGTAATCAACGACCTCCTGCTGATCGAACTTTCCATTGAGCATCCTGCGCGGATGCCGCTATACGCCCTGGTGGCCGCGACCGGCTCGGTCCTCGGCTGCGTGCTTCTCTATTTCATCGCGCGAAAAGGCGGGGAAGCGTTCTTTCACCGGAAGGCAGGCCACCGTGCCGCGGCCATACGTCACTGGGTCGAAGAAAACGGTTTCGTCGGCATGCTCGTCGCCGCGCTGCTGCCGCCGCCAACTCCATTTAAGTTTTTCGTGTTTGCCGCGGGCGTTTTCGAAGTCCCACTCTGGAGTTTTACGTCAGCAATCTCGCTGGCCCGCGCCATCCGCTACTTCGGCATCGGCTATTTGGCGATCCGCTACGGCAACGATGCGCTTCCTTACCTGAAGGGCCATAAGCTGGAAGCAACCGTTGTCATCCTGCTATTTGTCCTGCTTAGCTACCTGGTTTCCCGCGTCATCCTTCGCCACAAACCCCAACAATCCACGTAGCCTGTCTTGTGGCATAGCCATTCCTGGATGTGCTCTTCGATGTCTCGTATTGCGAAGCTCGGCCTGCGGTCGATATCTGTTCCAACCAATCACCGCAGGTGCACTTCGCTCGACCAAAGAATCTCCTGGCTCGTCACTTTTCCTTTGTGGTCCAGCAGAACCCTCGCCGCCACCACAAACGGCTTCTCATTTTCCACGGAATCCCGCACGTCCCGCACCACCACTTCCGTTCCATCATCCGTCGCCGCCACACTCGCCTTCGGGAAACGCGCTGCTTGCAGGAATTTCTTTGTCGCCTCCGTCTGCTCCGTGGCCGCCACCGAAGGAGAATCTTCCGGTTTGTGCACGCAGAGCGCACTTTCCGGATCGAATCGCGCGCTTTCCACCGCCGTCACGGTCACCGTGCAAATCTGCGTGGCCGTTTCCACCACTCCATGCCAGCTGACCAGCGAGAAAGGATCCGCAAACACCGCCAACCGGCGCGGCGATTCGCCCCGGTACGTGTGCGCATCGAGCTGCGCAACAGCGTTCCCGTGCAGCGTCGCGCGCGCTCCAGCATAAATCAGCACGAACACCAAAGCCGCAATCGCGCCGTTGCGCCCGCGAGGCGCTTTGTCTTTCGCTCCGATTTCCGAGCCGATCAGCCCGAACAGTTCTGGCAGCAAAATCCCCGCCAGCAGCAGCGCCAAAATCCACGGATCTACACCCGGCAGCCAATCCCACGCAAAACGAGCCTCCCGCCACGGCCACAACAAAGCCACCCCCGCCGACGTGCACACGTCCATCGACAAATGCAGTACCGCCGCCAGCGTGGCCGCGCCATATAGCGCCGCGATGTTCCCGTCTTTTGTAGGGCCCACCTTCTGAGGCGGGCCGCTCTTTGCTCGCAGCCCAAGCGCAATTCCCACCGCAACCGCAAGGACTACCGCTGTTCCCCAAATCGAATGTGTAAATGTTTGCCGCGCGTACAGATACGCCCTCGGCCCAAACAGCGCCGACGCGAGATCCACATCCGCAATCGTTCCCGCCAGCACCACGCCCAAAACAAACCACCACGGCCGCCGAGGAAAAATTCCACGGGCCAAAGCAAAGGATGTGAGTGCGTGTGTGGCAGGATCCACGGTCAGGATTTCAGCGAAGACACAATGGTGCTGCTGACTTTCCCACGCGGCACAAGCAACTTCAGCGCCTTCGGCACAATCGAGAACTCCACCGGAAGGCGCGCCAGCGATTCTCCATCCACTTGCGCGTACACCGGATTCGCATCCAGCGGCTCGCACACTAGCGTATCCGCCTTCCAGAAATGCACGTCTTCTTCTTTGCGCAGGTTTCCCATCCACAGGGTTGGCAAGTAACTCAAATATTTGAGTCCGCTTTGTGTCGTCAGTGCCAGCACTTCAAACTGATCCTTAAACAGATCCGCCTGGTCCGTAATCTTAAACGGGCCACCATAATTCTTTGTCCGCCCCACCACGACAAGTGTCGCCTCCATCTGGCGGTCGCCCGCGCGCACGCGAAACCTTGGAAACGTATAGCGCAGCACCTCGCGCACCCCTTGCCACCAGTACGCCAGAATCCCCACGCGAGCCTTCAATCCCAGATCCACCGAGTACACAATCATCCCGTCCGGCCCGCAGCCCGAGAGGCTCAGGAAATATCGCGCTTTCTCTGGTTGCTCCAACGGCTTTGCAAGGCCCAGCGCAATCTCGCGCACATCCGCATTCACAAGATGTTTCACCGCACCCGGAATATCCCAGGGGATGTCCAGCTCTTTGGCCAGGACATTCGCCGTGCCCCCCGGCAAAAGCGCCAGTGGCACGCGGTGGCCGTTCTGCGCTGTCGCCAGGCCGTTCACAACTTCATTCAACGTGCCATCGCCGCCGCAAGCAATCACCAGCTCACGCCCGTCGCGCGTCGCCTTCTGAGCAATTTCCGTCGCGTGTCCCGGCGCAGTCGTCTCCGCCAGCTCCGCCTGAATGCCGTTCTCCGACAGGAATTGCCGAGCATCGTCAATCAAGCGACGCCGCGCGTTCCCGCCGCTCCCCGCATTGGGGTTATGAATCAGCAGCGCGTTCTGAAATCGAAGATCCATGGTTAAGAGCACCTGTAGGCGCCGGGCTTTAGCCCAGCAAGCGTTATCCGTAGACAAACCATTCTATCTGGAAACCCAGTGCACGGTAGCCGCCAATCTCACCCGAAAAGCCCTAATTTCCAAAGCGCCGGATGCTCAGCGCGATCGGCAAACCCACGCAAAAGATGTGGATCACCACCCCGATCACCATCATCTTCACGGAGAAGGGAAACTTCGTCGCACCCGAGAGCGGCACAACAATCCGGTTCATGAAGAAGTACACCGCGATTCCGTAGAGCGCGCCAAACAGCGCAGCCTGCTCCACTAAAACCCGCATGCCACGGCTGGCCACAAAGTAGACCGTTGCCGCCCCGAACGCGATCACAAAATGCAGCGCCAAACCAAGCAGTGCCGTGACCATCCCTCCCTGGAACGATTTCGGGCCCAGCACACCTGCCGCGATTCCCTGCAACAATCGCAGTGGCTTTAATCCCATCGAGCCGTAAACCAGCAGCGCCGCCGTGATGTCCAGCACTCCGCAAGCCAGTCCTGCCATCCCGATCGCTCTTGCCGCATTCCCACTTGTCATTTTGGTCTCCCTCTTTTCTTTGTATCCTGGTCTCTGCCACTCATCACCCAACAAAGAGTTCTTCTCTCCCCGCAAATCCCGATTGGAACTAATGGTGCTCTTCAGCCCTGCCGCCACCTGCCTATATAATACGAATCGCTCGGTTTCCACCCGGCGAGGTTCTTATGGCAAAGGCGGAAATGGCGAAAACATCGATCTCAACTCTGCGAAAAGAAGCCGAAGAGCTCCGTGAGAAAATTCGCCGCCACGAGTATCTGTATTACGTCGAAGACGCTCCCGAAATTTCAGATGCCGGGTTCGACCGGCTGATGAATCGCTTGAAAGAGATTGAAGCGGCGCATCCGGAACTGGCCACGCCCGACTCACCGACGGTCCGCGTCGGCGGTACGCCGCGCGAAGGATTCACCACCGTCCGCCACGCGCGTCCGATGCTTAGCCTCGACAACGCATTTTCCTACGACGCGCTGAGGGACTGGGACCGCCGCGTCCGCGAAGGTACCGGCCGGGAAGACATCGAGTACATCGCCGAACACAAGTTCGATGGGCTGAGCATTTCGCTGCAGTACGAAGACGACATGCTGGCGCGCGGTGTCACTCGCGGCGACGGCACCACTGGCGAAGACGTTACGCCCAACGTGAAGACGGTTCGCTCGATTCCGCTGCGCATGGACGATGCCGCCATGAAGAAACTGAAACTCCCGAAAAGCTTCGAGGTGCGCGGGGAAATCCTGATGACCCGCAAAGCGTTTGAAGCTTTGAACCGCCAGCAGGAGGAGGCCGGGGGAAAGATTTTCGTGAATGCCCGGAATTCGGCGGCGGGCTCACTCCGCGTGTTGGATCCCTCGATCACCGCGCAACGCAAGCTGGATTTTTTTGCGTATTACCTTTACGTGGATGGCAAGGCACCGTTTGCGAAGCACTCAGACTCGCTTGAGGCGTTGAAGAAGTTGCATTTTCGGGCCAGCGATGACTGGAAATGCTGCGACGGCATCGAGGCGGTCGTCAAGTATTGCGAAGCCTGGGATGCAAAGCGAGAAAAACTCGCCTACGAAATTGATGGCGTGGTTATCAAGGTAAATTCCACGGCGTTGCAGAATGAACTCGGCTTCACCGCCAAGGCGCCGCGCTGGGCCATCGCGTTCAAATATCCGGCCCGGCAGGAAACGACGGTGGTGAACGACATCATCGTGCAGGTGGGCCGCACCGGAACGCTCACGCCAGTCGCCGTGCTTGAGCCGGTGCAGGTCGGCGGCGTCACGGTCAGCCGCTCCACGCTGCACAACATGGACGAAATCGAGCGCCTGGGCCTTCAAATTGGCGATACCGTTTTGATCGAGCGTGCCGGCGAAGTGATTCCGCACGTCCTGAAAGTGGTGAAGGAAGGGAAGAATCGCCGCCCTTTTCGCATGCCCACGAAGTGCCCGGAATGCGGCAGCGCGATCCACAAGGCCGAGGGCGAAGTCGCTTACCGCTGCGTGAACGCCGGCTGCCCCGCGAAGCGCAAGGAATCGCTGCTGCATTTTGCGGGGCGCCACGCCATGGACATTGACGGCCTTGGCGAAAAAATTGTGGACCAACTGGTCGACAAAGGACTAGTCAAGGATGTCGCCGATTTGTATTCGCTGAAACGCGACCAGGTCGCGAACCTGGAGCGCATGGCGGAAAAATCCGCGCAAAACCTGCGCGATGAAATCGCCGCCAGCAAGAAGCAGCCGCTCTCGCGCCTGATTTACGCGCTTGGAATGCGCTTTGTCGGTGAACGCACAGCCCAGTTGCTTGCCGAGAATTTCAGTTCGCTCGAGGAACTGGCGGAAGCCAAGCCCGAAGATCTGGAAAAAGTCGCCGAGGTAGGCCCCAAGGTCAGCGAAGCCATCGTCGAATTTTTCAGCGAACCCGCCAATCGCAAACTGATCAAAAAGCTTCACGCCGCGGGAGTCCGCCCCACCGCCGAAAAGCGCGAAATCAAGAGCCAGAAATTCGCGGGGAAATCATTCGTGTTCACCGGCGCCCTGGAACACCGCAGCCGCGAAGAGGCCGGCGAACTCGTCCAGCAGCACGGCGGCAAGCTCAGTGGCTCCGTCAGCAAAAAAACCGACTACGTCGTAGTCGGCGCCGACCCCGGCTCCAAATACGACAAGGCCAAGGAACTCGGCGTAACGATTCTGACCGAACCCGAGTTTGAGAAGCTCATTGGGCTTAAGTAAGGACAGTTGCTTGGGCATCCACCCCGCTACGGACAGCGATCGCGATGCAATTTGGGCGATTCTCGAACCAATGATCCGGCTTGGGGAGACCTACACCCTTCCGCGCGAGATGAGCAAGCAACAGGCGCTCGAATACTGGTTTGCCGCGGATAAGGAAACCTTCGTGTGGAAAGAACGCGGCGAGGTGCTGGGGACCTATTTCCTGAAGGCGAACCAGCTGGGCGGAGGCGCGCACGTGGCCAATTGCGGCTACGTCACTGCACCCGCCGCGCAAGGCCGCGGCATCGCCGGCCAGATGTGCCTGCATTCGCTGGAGCGAGCCAAGGAACGCGGCTTCCGCGCCATGCAATTCAACTTCGTGGTCAGCACCAACGAGCGCGCCATTAAATTGTGGACGAGCCTCGGTTTCGAAATTGTCGGCCGCCTGCCGCTCGCCTTTGAGCACCCCAAGCAGGGACTCGTGGATGTTCTGGTGATGTATCGCAAAGTTTCCTAGATTCGTGGACATCGTGATAAAGACGCTCCAGTATTACGTCACCGCGATCGTACGAGAGTCTCTTAAATGGATGACCTGACCGACTGGGAAGCCGAGGGATTTAGAGAATCGACTGTAAAACGCCTCGCCACATTCCTGCGTTCCGTCATTCCGCTGGATCCCGCACAACTCCTGTTTCTGACGGGAACTATTCTGCTTCTCGTAGCGCCGCGGGCTTCCTGGCGACTCCACCCGCTATTTCGTAGTGGAACGGTCAATTATTGGGAAGTCTACGGTTATACAGTGTTTGGCAACCTTGTGGTGTTTGCCGCGGGACTGATGGCGCTCTACGCCTGTTTTTGGCCGTTGCGCAACCCTGTTCGAAAGGTATTTTGGGCAGTTTTGGTAACCGGCCTGCTTGGGCTGCTATTCCTCCTATGGAATTTCTTTGATCTAACCGTCGCAGAGCGCTCTGTCCTGGATACGCATAACAGGATGTTGGAAATGTTTCCCTGGGTGAAGCTAAATATCTCAAATTTCCCTACGGGCTTTTTTATTCTTGCCCTCGGTTTGGGATTTGTTGCGATTTATCTTTCCCGGATGTCTTTGCAGGTCGGGTCACTGCCACTCGTGCTTTCAAACGCGAACACCGCTAATGAGGAAGAGCGGCAAGCATGGTCTCGCGACAAGCTGGTTCTCTTTGTGCTTATCGGAGTCTTTGGTTTTCTTGCCAATCTTTCCTATTTGCTTGCAACGATGATATGGAAACTGCCGCTGACGCATGTCAACATTCGCCTTACCGATTACGTTTTCAGGCTAGCGAGCGGGCTGCTGGACGCCGGATTTCTCCTCGGGATTTCCTTGTACGCTCTCGGAACGCGGGGAAGAACCGCCGCACGGTTGTCTTTGAAAGTGCCGGAGCCGCGATTTGCAGCAGTGGCCTTTTTCTTGCCTGCCGCTGCATATGCGCTTATTCCTGCCGGGCACTTTGTTTTTGATCGCGTGCACTGGGCAGCGCATGACTTTGGCAGACTTGGTCCGCCGCTGTTGTCCACATATTTTGACTTAAGCAAGCTTGGACAGCCATGGGTAGTCTTTTTGTTTTTTGGCGCATTTGCGGAAGAGATTATTTTTCGGGGAGTCCTTCTGCCAGACTTTATTCGCAGATATGGATTGCACCGCGGCATCTTTTTGACGGGTATTGGGTGGGCGGCAATTCATTTCCGATCCGATTCTTACACTGGATTATCTGTTCCAGGCGTACTGCTGGCACTTTTGGTGAGAATTATTTTTTGTCTCGGTATGAACTATGTTCTGGCTTGGATGGTCCTCAACTGGAGGTCTGTTGTGCCGGCGGGAATTGCTCACACGGTGTGGAATATGCTTGTTCTTTCAGACGTGTCTGATTCGGTTGAGACGCAATACTTTGACTGCGGGCTTTGGCTGATGATTGCTTTTTGCCTGTTCCGATTCTGGCCAGTTGTGGAAGAAGAGAGCGACGCCGGAATGGAGGCACCCAATCTTGAACCGGCCGTCTAAAATTCCGGGAATCGCGATACAATCAAAGGTGGCGGGTGAGCTGGATGATCGCTGGTTCGGGCGAAGAGAGGCGGCGTAAAGCCGCCCCTACAAGCCCGGGCGGGAGGAAAGTCCGGACACCACTTCACGCGAGTGAAGAATTGTTCTGGGTGGCAGCATTCGAGGGTTGAACCCTTCGGACCTGCGGTCCTCAGGGCAAGGGCAACGCGCCTGGTAACGCCAGGGGAGCCGTTGTAGCGGCCGCCTTCCGAGGCGGGCGTTGTGGCGGTTCACGGACAGTGCCACAGAGAATATACCGCCGGCGGTGCGACACCCGGTGATAGCCCGGAGGAAAACCTTCGGGATGTCTTCATGGTTCGCGCGCAGGTAAGGGTGAAAAGGTGAGGTAAG
>Ga0210399_10000952_pt1 | contig 22753 bp, 9 predicted proteins | sample IncBWC14MmetaG_FD_150865 | JGI IMG/M metagenome (GOLD analysis project Ga0210399, IMG submission 150865) | Forest soil microbial communities from Barre Woods Harvard Forest LTER site, Petersham, Massachusetts, United States - Inc-BW-C-14-M | ecosystem: Environmental > Terrestrial > Soil >... | reverse complement strand
CGGAGGACGTGAAGTAGACGAGACTGGCGACGAGCGCAAGGAGAGGAACCAAAAGGAGTCGAGGCAAGCGACGCATGATCCCTCCTATGGATTCGTTTGGAGATGGGGGCCCAACCGAGAATTCTGGAACTCTACTCCCGGAGTTTGGAGAATTCAAACGAATTTCCTGTCGATCTCGAAAATGAAACCCATGCGGCCATCTCGCGAGTTCCGGCCAACACTTGCCGCTCAGCGCCTAGTAAACGCGGTTATCGGAAACTGAGTGGGTACGTGCCTCGACCCTTGCGCGGGCAAGCGTTGATCTATCGATGTCCAATAGAGAATTAGATACGGATCTAGTAGGGAAAGCGTATGAGAGGTGAATGAGACTCTCCCCTCGGCCATGCTTTTACTTCGCCGCGTCCGAGTTTTGACGCAAACGCTCTAGGGACATCGGCTCCTAGCAAGCGGGAATGTGGCAGTAGACAAGTACCCTCGCGGGGAAAGCCATAAGTCTACAGGTTAAACGACCTCAATTGGCGCTACACGATAAGCATTTGAAGGTTTCCTACTTGTCTGGACAATGGGGTTTTTCGGATCAGTTCATCAGGGATTTGTTCGAGAACGAGCCGGGCGTCATCAGAGTTTTGCGGCCTGAGATCAAACGGTCGCAAGGGTGGCTTCAAGCGCGAATATGAATCCATGAGGATTCCCGAATCCGTAGCGCGACGAGTCTACGAACGTCTGGTCAGTAAGGCGGCTTAGTCCGCTCCAGCCGCTTCCAGGATTCGTTTATTCGTCGCGACGTGCGCGTCCTTTAGTTCCTCGATGTACGGAAGATAGTGGCGTTCGACCATCACGACCGAGTCTCCAAGCAGTTAAAGCTGTTTGTTTTGTTAGACTTTTGCAAGTGCTGATTATAAAGGGTTTAGGATGGCAGGAAAGCAGACTCGGTGTCTGGTGCTGAGCTACGGGGATGGAGCGGAATGGGCGAGGATTCATGCCAGCATGCACGCGAAAGAATAACATAAAATACATAATATGTGAATTACTTTAATAGCTATCATTCGAATCGGTTGGTAACACGTTGAGTGTGTCGGGGATGCGCTAGAGGCGGGAAACAAAAGTCAAAATCATACCCTCAAAATCCGAGGGTGCTGCACGGGTGGTTGCCTCGTTAGATTAGAACGTGAAGCGCACACCCACTTGGGCGGCGAAGGGAATGCCAACCGTTGTCCCGGGGCCGAAGAAATCGCCGAGGGCACCTGAAGGGACGAGCAGTTGTCTGCCGCTGGTGACCGGTTGGGTTTGCGTGCAGGTGGGGTCGAGGCAGAGGGCCGTGACGTTGGCGAGGTTGTTTACCGGCGTGGGCAATGCGCTGATATCGGTGACGTAGTTGGCGCCGGGGTTGTTGCGGTTGAAGAGGTTGAAGAATTCGATGAAAGGCGTCGCGGTCCAGCGTTCGTAGAACTTGAGCGGTCGAGCAACCCGGACGTCGGTTTGCAGATAGGGTGTGCCGCGGAACTGGTCCATGGTGGTCTCGACACCATCTACTACGGCTCGCGTGCCTACGGGCGTGGTTAGAGTGATCGGGCGGGCGCTTTCTGCCTGCGACAGGAAGGTGACCTCGAAGCCTGCGGGAGCGTGAATGGTGCCGGCGAGGACGGCTCGGTGGCGGACGTCTTCACCAGACGGGCCGTAGTCACCGGGGGCGAAGGAGTTGAACGGGTCGCAGACGCCGTTGACGTAGTCGAAAAGCTCGCCTAGGACGCAGCCCCAGGTTTTTGCAGAGGAGAGGGTGTAGTTGGCGACGAGGCTTAAGCGGCGTGCGACGTTCCCTTGAAGGTGGAGAGCAAGCGCCTTGTAGCTGGAGCGATTGTCGGAGCGAAAGACGGACACGTTGGGAAAATCGTAGCGACGGTAGCCGTGCATACCGGTTTCGACGGTCCAGTCGGCGCTAAGGCTCCAATTGGCGTTGAAGGCGTGCTGAATGCCGGCGGTGGCGTGGATCGCGTACGGTGTGTGGTAGTTGGGGTCAATGATGGAAGGCGGCGCGATGCCCCCTCCGTTGGCGACGTTGTCGCCGTTGACGGCCTGAAACGCAGTGACCCATCCATTTTGCGCGAGGTCGGCATAGTACACGCCGAAGCCGCCGCGCAACACAGTGTTGCCTGACGAGCCGAGTGCATAGGCGATTCCGAGACGCGGGGCAAAAGCCTTGCGGTAATCGTGCGGCGCGGTACCAATGAACGGGGCCGCCGCCGGATCCAGAGAAAGAAGATACGGATTTTGTGCCTGGGTGCGGCCGGAAGCGTCAAAGAGGTCGAAGGTGGTGTCGTAGCGCAGGCCGTAGTTTACGGTCAGCCGCGGCTTTACGCGCCAGGAATCTTCGGCGTACAGGCCGAGGCGCTGCACGTTTTGCGAGAAACTGCCGTCGCCTGCCGGGGTGAACGCGCTGTTCGCAGCGATGTCTGCTGTGAACTGTGCGGGATTGGCGAGATAAAAAGTGGGATTTTCGGGGAGCGTGACGAGAGTTTCGGCGGTCGCGGCCAACGCGCCGCTGAGGACCGGCTCGTGAATGAAGTTCACACCAAAACGCGGGGCATGTCTACCGTTGGTATGCGTGACATCGTAGCGGAATTGGTATTTCTCCTGGTTGCGCAAGACGGGGAACGCGGTGATCGCAGTGATGAACTGATTGTCGCCGAAAGTTTCGAGGCCCGAGATGGTGCTGGACGTGGAACTGAAGGGGAAGGCCAGTGCGAAGCCAAGATCGGCGTTGCGCGATGCGGTGAGATGCAGTCCGCTGGCAGCGAACACAAATGAACCCAGCCAAGTGGGGCTGAAAACGAACTGATTGGCTAGAACGAGATTCATGTAGTTGTTGTGTGAAGTGGCGCCGGTGGAAGGCAGAGTGCCTTGCTGAACCAATGCATTGTGGGTGGTGTAGTTGTCGACCGCGGCGCGGAGAAACCACTGCGAGTTCGCTGATTGCGCCCAATCCAGACGCATCAGTCCGAGATAGTCGCGGAATTGAACCGGGACGCTGCTGGGCACGGTTATCGAATCGACACTGGCGCCGTTCACGCTAACCAAGCCTTGTGCGGCTAGTTGCGCCAGAGCGTTGAATTGCGCTTGGCTGGCGGGGCTGTAGGCGATGCTGGCGTTTTCGTGAACGTATTCGAAGGAAGAGAAAAACCAGAGCTTGTCGTTGACGATGGGGCCGCCCAGGGTTCCGACATAATTCTGGCGAGAGAAAGGCTGCTTGGGATTGGGGGCGGGATTGTCGATGGGAAAACGAGCGTTGAGGGCCGCGGCGCGCTCGTAGAATGCGCCTTCGCCGTGCCAATCGTTGGTCCCGCGCTTGGTGGTGATAACCACGGAGCCGGCGGTGGTGCGTCCGGTGTCGGCATCCTCCAATGCCGTGCGCATGGCGAACTCGTGAATCGCTTCGGGGGAGAAATTTTGCAGGAAGCCGCCGATGTAGTCGTCGGAGTTGTCGCCGCCGTCTACCGAAAGCTCGTTGTTGAGGCCGGAACTGCCGCCGGTGGAAACAGCGGTAATGCGAGCCTTGGTGGGGTCGGACGGCTCGACGGGCTCGGTACCGGGAGCGAGGTAAGCGATATTGGCAAAGCTGCGAGCGGCGAGGGGGATGGTCTCAAGGTCCTGGGAGCTGACTATGGCTTGATGAACGGCGCTGGAGAGGTCAATCGGCTGGGTGGTGATGGAAGAAGATTGACCTTGAACGGTTACGCTTTCCCGAACGGAGGCGGGATTCAGTGTGGCACTGATTTCCCGGACCGAACCAAGATTCACTCTTACATTCGAGGTGGCGTCGGCAAATCCGTTTGAGTAGATGACGACGTGATACGTATCGATCGGGAGATCGTCGATACGAAAGTCTCCGCGGTTGTCGCTGATGGCCTCTCGGTGGAACGCGGAAGCGGCGGCATCGACGACGATTTTGGCGGAAGCGATCGGTGCGCCGCTGGAATCCTGGACAGTACCGCGAAGGGTTCCGCGAGTGTTTTGGGCTCGCGTCACGCAAGCGGCGAACAGGATTACAAACGTTCCGAGAAGAGTTCGGAATCTCATTAGTAGATCGGGCTGCGAATTCAGCGATCCGCGGAAGGCAGCTTCGGGATTAGCGCAGGGATATCCTGCTGCTTCACGATGTCGTCATAGGCCTTCACGTCCGTCGCGACGATAGTTTTCCATTTCGCCAGCTGCTCGTCCACCGACTTTGCGAGCATGTCGAACACTTCGTACGACTGCTGGGTTGGAGCGGAAGCAGCGCTGGCGACGACGCCACCCAGCGCGACGAGTTGGTTGTTGAGGCGGATGGGGAAATTGAGGACGTCCTGGCCGCTCTTGGCTTTGGTTTGGATGAGGACTTCTTCGACCTCGGTCATTTTCTTGTCTAGGGACTTACCGGCGTCGGCGACGACCTTGGCGCGCGGGTCGCCCTTGAGACGCTTGTTAATGGTGTTGATCTGCTCGCGGAGATCGCGGATCTGGTTGATGGCGTCATCGGTTTGCGTGACCTTTTCGCGGATCTTGATGAGCAGATCGAATTGTTTCTGCAGATCGGTCTGGGTCACTTTGAGGCGAGGATCCGGCTCGATCTGCAGCGGAGCGGTGTACGCTTTGCCCAAAACTGTGAGGCGTACCTGGTAGGTGCCCGGAAGTGCTTCGGGTCCTTTGGTGTTTCCACCCCAGAGCGGAGCGTGAGGAACGGTGCTGGCGCCTTCGAAGTCAAGATCCCAGACGAAGCGATTCAGGCCGGCTTCGGCAGGGAGTGGGCCAGCGTTGTGGCCGCGCGGACCTTCATCCTCTTCCTGCTCGGCTTCGTCTTCCTTTTCTTCCTTCTTGGGAAAGTGGCGAATCACCTGGCCGGAGGAATCGAGAATATCGAGGGTGATTTTAGGAGCTTCGGGTTCGCCGGGATTGGAACCTTTCTTGTCGGCATCGTTCTTTTCAGTAGCAGCAGCGCCGGAATCACTGCCGGCTGCTTTCTTGCTTTCATCCGGTTTCTTGAGCGATGTTTTCAGCCAATAGTCGATAACCGCGCCTGCAGGAGGGTTCTTGCCGGTGTTTGGGCCGCCGCCGAAAAATGAACCGCTAAAGACCGTGTGGCTGGTGGGCGCCGGTGTGAATAGGTGCGCGTCCTGCTGCGCAATGGAATCGGTGTATTGCCGCAGTGGAGAGATATTGTCGAGCACCCAGAAGCTGCGACCATGCGTGGCGACGACCAAGTCGGCATTCTTGATGACCAGATCGTTGACGGGTGACGTGGGAAGGTTGAGTTGAAGGGACTGCCAGTGCGAACCGTGGTCGAAGGAGACATAGACGCCACTTTCGGTTCCGGCGAAAAGGAGGCCATCGCGCGTGGGGTCAATGCGAACGGCGTGAACGTAGTTGCCGGCGGGCAGGCCATTCACGAGTGCGGTCCAGGTCTTGCCGTAGTCGGCGGTCTTGAAGATGTAGGGAGCGAAATCGTCCTGCTTGTGACGTTCGACGGCGATGTAGGCGGTGCCGGCTTTGGTGGGAGAGGCTTCGATCATGCTGACTGTGCCCCAATCGGGCATGGCTTTCGGCGTGACGTTTTCCCAGTGCTGACCGGCATCGCGGGTGATGTGCACCAGACCATCGTCGGTTCCGGCCCAGATCAGATCTTTCTGGACTGGGGATTCGACGACCGAGAAGATGGTGTCGTAGACCTCGACGCCGGTGTTGTCTTTGGTGATGGGTCCGCCGGAAGCTTGCTGTTTTTGCTTATCGTTGCGAGTCAGGTCCGGGCTGATGATGTTCCAACTCATTCCGCCGTCGGTGGTTTTGAAGAGGACTTCACCCGCGAAATACAGGGTCTTGGGATCGTGCGGAGAAAACACGATGGGCTCTGTCCACTGGAAGCGATGCTTCACGTCGGCGGCGGCCCAGCCGATGGGATTTACGGGCCACGGATTCACGCCTAGCGTTTCGCCGGTGCGGTGGTCGTAACGCGTGATTTCGCCGCCGTACGAACCGGCATAGACAATTTGCGGATCGGTCGGGTCCGGAGCGATGTAGCCGCTTTCGCCGCCACCGACATCGTACCAATCCGCGCGGTCGATCGCGCCGTCAACGCCGGCCGAGGCGATGCCTACGGTGGAGTTGTCTTGCTGCGCGCCGTAGATGTAGTAGGGAAAGCGATTGTCGGTGGTGACGTGATAGAACTGGGCGGTCGGTTGATTGTAGAGCGTGGTCCAGCTCTGGGCTCCGTCGGTTGAGATCGTTGCGCCGCCGTCGTTTCCATTGATGAGGCGCTTGGCATTGGTAGGATCGATCCAGAGGCCGTGATTGTCGCCGTGGGGTGCGTGGATAGGAGTGAAAGTTTTGCCGCCGTCGTTCGAACGGTAGGCAGCAGTATTCAGGATGTAGACGGTGTCGGCGGATTTTGGATCGGCGAAGATGTGGGAGTAATACCAGGCGCGCTGGCGGAAACGGTGGTCGTCCGTGAGCAACGCCCACTTTTCGCCGCCGTCGTCAGACCGGTAGATGCCACCTTTTTCGTTTTCGACAACGGCCCACACGCGGTTGGGATTGGCGCCGGAAACGCTGACGCCGATGCGGCCCTTGATGCCTTCCGGAAAGCCGTGACCCTTTATTTCTTTCCAGGTGGCGCCGCCGTCGGCGGAACGGTAGAGACCGCTGCCGGGGCCGCCGCTATCCATGCTCCACGGAGTACGCTTCGCTTGCCATAAGGCGGCGAACACGATATTGGGATTGCCGGGATCGAAGGTGACGTCGATGCCGCCGGTCTTAGCGTCTTTGAAGAGGACCTTTTCCCAGGTCTTGCCGCCGTCGCGTGTGCGAAAAATGCCGCGCTCGTCGTTATCGGCGAAGGGATGTCCGAGAGCGGCGACGAACGCGACGTCTGGATTTTTCGGATTGATGATCAGACGGCCGATCGCATGGGTGTCCGCGAGACCAACGGAGGTCCAGGTTTTTCCGGCGTCGATGGACTTGTAGACTCCGTTGCCTCCGACGATGTTTCCACGGATGCATGCCTCGCCGGTTCCGACGTAGATGACGTTGGGATCAGACTCAGCCACTGCGATAGCACCGATCGCGGGCGAGGCGCCTTTTCGTTTGTCGAAGATCGGAGTCCAGTTGATGCCGCCGTCGGTGGTTTTCCAAACGCCACCAGCTACCGCACCGAAGTAATAGACGTTGTCTTGACCCACGACGCCGGACACGGCTACCACGCGGCCTCCGCGGAACGGGCCCACGAGGCGGTAATTGAGAGCTTTCCAGGGCGACTTCGGTTCGCCTTCTTCGTCTTGGGTGGCTGCGCTGGATGATTCTGCAGTTGCTTGCGAGGCCGGCGGTTCGGACTCAGGCGGCGGGTTGTTCTTCTTTTTCTGAGCGAAGGCGGGAGCGACGAGAAGGGAAAGGAGCAGGAAGAAAATGATGTTACGCAAGAGCTTGCACCTCCAGGGCGCGACGGCGAAGCGAAATCCTAAACGCTAAGGAGCGACAACGCAAAGTCTAAATGGGCTGGAGTCAGCTGAAGTTGCCGATACCTTCTCATACAAATTACCGTGCCGGATTGAGTTTTGCCTGGACTGGGTTCATAGTGCTGCGGCAGTTGGTGGGAATGAAGCAAACCCATCTTGTATCAAAATCTGAAGAACAGAAGCCGGCGGCGGGCGTCGCTAGATGCGGCGCGCTGGAAATCTTTCTCTGAGGTGTCCTGTGATTCGATGGAGTCGAGTCTTCCTGGTCGCGTTCGCCGTTTCTTGCGCTTTTTTTGGCACAGTGGCCAGTGAGGCGCAGCAATATCCCGACAGTACGTACCAAGAGTTGCGGTGGCGCATGATTGGGCCAACGCGCGGCGGGCGGACGCGTGCCGCTTGTGGAGTGCCGAGCCAGCCGAATGTTTTCTATGTAGGGGCGGTAAATGGTGGCGTTTGGAAGACGAATGATTTTGGGAGGACGTGGTCCGCAATTTTTGACTCGCAGGGGTCGCAGGCGATCGGGGCGATTGCGGTGGCTCCCTCGGATCCGAACATCGTTTACGTATCGAGTGGCGAGGGATTGGCGCGCCCCGACCTTGCGGTGGGTGACGGCATTTACAAATCCACGGACGCGGGTAAGACGTGGACGCACTTAGCGGGGCTTCGCGACGGGCAAGGAGTTCCTGCGCTGGCTGTCGATCCGCGCGACGCGAACCGGGTTTTTGCCGCGGTGCTCGGGCATCCCTACGGGCCGAATGAGGAGCGCGGTATTTTTCTGTCGAGCGACGGTGGGCAGAATTGGCAGAAAGTGCTGTACAAGAGCGATGGCATCGGCGGTTCGGATGTGGAGATGGATCCGTCCAATCCGGACGTCGTGTATGCGTCGTTGTGGGAGATGCGCCTTGGACCTTGGGAGGACGGCAACGAATACCAGGGAAGCGGTGGGGGACTTTTTAAGTCTACCGACGGTGGGAAGAACTGGACTCCGCTGACGAATGGATTGCCGAAGGGGATTGTCCAAATTTATGTCACGATTGCGCCGAGCCAGACGAGCCGTTTGTACGCCACCGCGGCGAGTGAGCGTGCGGAAAATGCTCCCGGAACGGATCTTGGCGTTTATCGTTCCGATGATTCCGGTGAGAATTGGCAACGGATTACCACGGACACAAGGCCTGCGCTTCGCATCGGAGGAGGCGACCTGCCCGTTCCCAAGGTGGATCCGAAGAATCCGGACGTCGTTTATAGCGCGAGCATTGTGACGATGAAATCTACGGACGGCGGAAAGAACTGGATTAGCCTGCGAGGGGCGCCAGGAGGCGACGACTATCAGAATCTTTGGATCAATCCGAATAATCCGGACATCATTTTGCTGGTGGGCGATCAGGGCGCGTTAGTGACCGTGAATGGTGGTCAAACTTTCAGTTCCTGGTACAACCAGCCATCCGCGCAGCTTTATCACGTGCAAACCAGCTATTCGTTTCCTTACCTGGTTTGCGGCGGGCAGCAGGAAAGTGGGTCTGTATGTGTTTCGAGCCGGGGCAACGACGGTGAGATTACGTTTCGCGAGTGGCATCCGGTTGGCGTGATCGAGTACGGATACGCCGCACCCGATCCGCTGAATCCGGACATCATTTACGGGGCTGGCCGGCGCGAGGTTTCAAAGTACTCGATCACGACCGGGCAAGTTCAAAATATAACGCCCATTCCTCTGGCGAGCCCCGCGTATCGAGCGGATCGTACGCAGCCTATTCTGTTCTCGCCGATCAATCCTCACATCCTTTATTATGCGGCCAACTTCCTTTTCAAAACGACGGACGGCGGGAATACCTGGCAAACGATCAGTCCAGATCTTGCGCGCGAACATGCGGGCATTCCCTCGAGTGTCGGCAGCACGGCGAGCAAAGACTCTAACGCAGATAAACAACGCGGAGTCATCTATTCGCTTGCGCCGTCGTTCAAGAGCCTAAACACGTTATGGACAGGGACCGACGACGGACTTATTTGGACAACGCGCGATGGCGGGGAGCATTGGAAAAATATTACGCCGCCTGAGTTAAGCCCTTGGAGCAAAGTGACGCAGATCGAGGCGGGGCACTTCGATGACCAGACAGCTTACGCTTCGGTGAGCCGTTTTCGCGTCGATGATCTTCGGCCGTACATCTATCGCACGCACGATGGCGGGAATACGTGGCGTCTTATCACGGACGGACTGCCGAGCGACGCTCCGGTTGACACGGTACGCGAGGATCTCGTCCGCAAGGGGCTTTTGTTCGCGGGCACGGAGAAGAGTGTTTGGGTTTCCTTCGATGACGGTGACCATTGGCAGCCGCTGCAGCTCAATCTGCCGCACACTTCCATGCGCGACTTGTGGATTCACGACGACGATTTGATTGTCGCGACTCACGGACGCTCGTTCTGGGTTCTCGATGACATCGCGCCCCTGCGGCAGATGAGCGTAGCGGTGAAGAACGCGGATGCCTTTCTCTTCAAGCCTGCGGTCGCTTACCGAGTGCGACGCAGCACGAATACGGACACGCCAATCCCGCCGGATGAACCGACCGCGCAGAATCCTCCGGACGGCGCGGTGGTGGATTATTTTCTTGGGAAAGATGCTTCCGGGCCGGTGACACTGGAAATCCTTGATGCGCAGAGCAAAGTTGTGCGCCGCTTTGCGAGCACGGACAAGCCGGAGGTAAGTGCGGAAGACCTGAGTAAACAACTGATCCCGGTTTACTGGATCCGTAGGCCCAAGGCTCTCTCCCCTGGCGCAGGGATGCATCGGTGGGTTTGGGATCTTCACTATGCCGCGCCAACTTCTTCTCGAAATGACTATCCAATTTCTGCGGTGCCCGGCGATACGCCGCGTGTGCCTCAGGGTCCACTGGCCTTGCCGGGACGGTACACGGCGAAACTTACAGTAAACGGGCAAACCTATGCCGAGCAGCTTACCGTTAAGAAGGACCCTCGGGTGAGGACGCCTGACGAGGGATTCGAGCAAATGTTTGAGATGGAGCGGCGTCTTGCAAGCATGATGACCGACAGTGCCCGCACGCTGGCCGAGGCTCGATCGGCGCGCGACCAGTTGCAGAAGCTGGCCGGGCAGGCGAGTGGACCGATGGCGGAGGCGATCTCGGCGCTACAGAAGAAACTGGCCGCCGTTCTGGGGGGTGGAGAAGGGCCGCGCGGAACGGGTTCGGCCGGGCCGACAATCACCGGGATCAATGGAGCGATTGGCACACTGTATGGAGAAGTGGACCGGGCGGATGCGACACCGACGTCGGCGCAACAAAGTGCGTTGACGGATACGGAGAAGGGCTTTTCATCGGTCAGGAAACAGTGGTCGGCTTGGAAGGAGACTGATCTGCCGGCTCTGAATCAACAACTGCGGGGAGCGAATCTTGCAGAGGTGCACCTGGATTCGAGCGCACCAGAGGAGGATGACTCCGAAGATATCGAGTGATCAGGTTCGATCAGAGCGAGGTGAGAGGTGGGTGGGTGCCAGATCGGGCAGGAATGCGGTCAAAATACCGATTGCAGGGAGGAAGGCGCACACGCGGTACACGACGGTGAGGGAAGTCAAATCAGCCAACTTGCCCAGCAGTGCCGCTCCGACACCTCCCATGCCGAAGGCGAAGCCAAAAAACAAACCTGAAATCATCCCTACCCTTCCAGGAACCAAGTCTTGCGCATAAACCAGGATCGCGGAAAAGGCCGACGCTAGAATCATCCCGATTACGATGCTCAAAATAGTGGTCCACACCAAATTCACATACGGCAGCATCAAGGTGAAAGGAAGCACGCCGAGGATGGACCACCAGATCACGTGCTTGCGCCCTATGCGGTCGCCAATTGGGCCACCCACGATCGTTCCCGCCGCCACGGCGCCGAGAAAAATGAACAGGTGAAACTGCGCACTTTGTACGGAGACCTGAAATTTGTTCATAAGATAAAAGGTGAAATAGCTCGTGATACTCGCCAGATAGAAAAACTTCGAGAACATCAATGCGATCAAAATCGTCATGGAAACGGTAATTTTCCTGGTGGGCAGCTCGGCATGCTGCGCTACGCCTGGGGTCCCCGAGGCACCGGCGGACATCGCGCTCATCTTTGCCATGGCGGCGCGGTGATTCTTCGCCCACGTCCCGATGTATGTGAGTATTGCAATTCCAGCGAGCGCGAGGAACGAAAACCAAGCGATGCTGGACTGCCCCTTCGTCAAAACCAGTGCTGCGAGCAGCGGCCCTAGCGCCGACCCGGCGTTTCCGCCGACCTGAAAAAGAGATTGCGCCAAGCCATGCTGCCCCCCCGACGCCATGCGTGCGACGCGAGACGATTCAGGGTGGAAGACGGCGGAGCCAATCCCTACCATGCCAGCAGCGAGCAACACGGCTGCATAGGTCGGCGCCAGGGACAGCGCCAGCAACCCAATGAGGGTTATTCCCATTCCGATGGCGAGCGAATATGGCCGCGGACGCCTATCTGTGTGCAAGCCAACCAACGGTTGCAGGAGCGAAGCAGTAAGTTGCAGCGTCAACGCGATCAAGCCGACCTGTCCGAAGTCCAGGTGGAAAGAGGCCTTTAGCATCGGGTAAATCGCTGGGAGCACGGATTGCACGGTGTCGTTGAGAAGATGGCAAAGGCTGATGGCGAGCAGAATGTTAAAAACGGTCTTGTTTGTCCCCGCGGTGTCCGCAGGGGTGTGGATCACGGTCGCGTTGGTCTCGCTGGCCACTTTTATTCGCTGCCCCAAAGAAATCGGCAATACGCTAGCAACTGGCGCGCAGGCCATCTAATCCGCTCGATGACCATCACCCGCTACAGTTCCGGTTACCGCGCTGACTGATTTGATTGAGGGGGCAAGTACTTGAAAACATGGTGGACGTGAGCGGGATCGAACCGGTGACCCCTGCTTGCAAAGATTTGCCTCACAAAGAATCAATCACGTACACAGAATATGACGGAATGCGACCAAATGCTACCAAGTGCAACGCCCACTTGGGTTTGTGCGCGAAACTGAGCAGCCGGTAGACTCAGTAGGGTTCGGTGGTGGGCACAGTCGAAGAGCATTCAGAGACGGTCGAGCCCAGCGACGTCCCATAACGCCGTTTCGGGAACGCGAGCGAAGCGCTGAAAGACTACCGGATTACGAGAGCAAGAAAGTGTTCGAGAGCCGGAGGAATCTGCGCTATTCCTGTCGAAGGGCCACCACCGGGTCCACGCGCATTGCCCTCCTGGTAGGAACGAAGGCCGCTAGCAGAGTGACCACAATAAGGGTCGCTGCGACGATGGAAAATGCCAGCGGGTCGCTCGGTTTCACGCCGAACAGGAATTTCGACAGCAGCCGTGTCAGGCCAAACGCGCCAGCTAAACCCAGAACAGTTCCAACCATGGCCAGACGCATACCCTGGCCCAACACCAGTCTCATGATTTTTCCCTGGTCCGCTCCCATCGCCATCCGGATTCCAATCTCTTGCATGCGTTGCTCCACGGCGTAGGACATCAATCCGTAGATTCCGACTGCAGCGAGCAGCAAGGCAATCGAGGCAAATACCGTAAGCAGCAGCGTGTTGAAGTTCTGCCGCGCATTGCCCTCGCTGATCAGCTGATCCATGTTGGCAACATGCGAGGGCGACAACTGGGGATCCAGGCCCTCGAATTCATTTCGAATGGAGGAAGCCATGGAAAGCGGATCGCCATTAGTCCGAATCAACCAACTCAACGGCAGCAGGCTGGCACCGAGCCTGGTTAATCCGTCTGTAATCTGGCTTTGAGGAACATACATCACGGGCACCATTCCCTCGGCCAGCCCGCTCTCGGTCACGCTGCCAACAATGCCGACAACTTCACGCGCTGGCTCCTCGAAATCGGCGCCAAGTCCTTTGGCGATCACCATACGTTGCCCGATGGGATCCTTGTCGAGCCAATACTTTCGCGCGAGCGCTTCGTTAACGATCACTACATGGTCCGTCGTTCCCGTATCCGTGCGGGTGAAGTAGCGGCCCCGAAGAAGAGGAATGCGCAGCGCCTCGAAATATCCAGGCGAAACAAACCGCCAATACTCGTCGCCCTCCCATTTTTCGCCGCTCTTCGGCGTATGGCCCTCAATGCTGAATGGCAAGTCGATGCCCACCCGGTCCATCGGCACAGAGACAGCGCAGGCGGCAACACCAACACCCGGCAAGGCTTGGATGCGTTCCGTTGCCTGCCGCACCATGTTCTCCACTTGCGTGGTACTGCCGTAGCGGCTCCCGGAAATCGCGGTCCTCAGGGTAAGCAGGTTGGAAGGATCAATTCCCGACTTGACTGAGCGCAGCCCGGCAAACGTGCGAATCATCAGCGCGGCACCCGCGAGCAATACCACCGCCAGCGCAATCTCACTGACCACCAGCAGTCCCCGAACCCGGCTGTGCTTGAATCCTGTCCCGGAACGCCCGCTTGATTCCTTCAGAACCGCATTCACATCGAAGCGAGAGACGCGCAGCGCGGGAAACAGCCCGAACAGCAAACCGGTGGCCAGCGATATGCCAAACAGAAACAAGAGTATGCGCCAATCGACCAGCATCAACCCGCCCAGCGAATGTTCGGGAGCATTGATACGCGGAATGTTCCCGGGACTCAACGCGAGCAGCACGCGAACGCCGATGCTCCCCAAGATCAATCCGGCCACGCCGCCTGCCAGGCCCAGCAGCATGCTTTCGGTCAGAAGTTGCTGGACGATGCGTCCGCGGGTCGCTCCTACCGCGGTGCGAATCGCGATCTCCCTCTGCCGTCCGGTGGCGCGTGCCAGCAACAAACCGGCAACATTTCCGCAAGCGATCAGCAGCACAAAAGCTACTGCGCCCGCCAGAATCAGAAGCGCGAGACGCACCTCGCCGCCGATTGCCACTCGCAGCGGAACCACATTCACGGTCTCCAACTTGTCCATGACGTCGGGGTGGGCTGCACGGAATTGATCGGCGATCACTGCCAGCTCGGCCTGAGCCGACGCAATGGATGCGTCGGGCCGAAGTCGCCCAGCCACGTAGTAGATGTGCCCCTGATTCGTGCTGTTGGGATCGAATTGCGCCGGAAGATAGAGATCGGTGGGCGGATCAGGCTGATAGTCCTCAGGCAAGACCCCGAGCACAACATACTGCTCTCCACTAAGGATAATCGGCATACCCACAATGTCGCGGTTTCCACCCAGGCGGTTCTTCCAAGTGTTGAACGTGAGTACCGCAAACTTGCCCGCGTTTGGCAAGTCCTCCTCTGGGGAAAAAGTCCGCCCGAGAAGCGGCGTGACACCAAAGACGCTGAAAAAGTCCGCGGTGGCATGCATTCCATTGACTGGATTGGGGCGGTCGCTCGTGCCCAGATTCAGGCTGACGCTGCCGAAATCATAGGCTGCCATCGATTGAAACGCCTGGCCCTTTCGCCATGCCATGAATTTAGGGATGGAAACCGATGATCCGTTGCCGTTCGGAAACTTGCGCTGGATGCGCATGATCCTCTCCGAATCGGGGAATGGCAGAGGGGCCAGCAGAACCCGGTCAATCACGGAAAAGATTGCCGTGTTGGCGCCGATGCCGAGCGCGAGGGCCAGGACCGCGACGATAGTGAAGCCAGGACTCTTGATCAGAACGCGAAAGGAATGGCGGACGTCTGCCAGGAGCGTTTCCATAATCGCTTATACGGGAAGGGGAGCCAATTGGTTCCACCAAAAAGAGGCTCTGCATGCGCCCGATACAACACATCTGTTTGAGTCCCACGGCTGCGCTCACCGAACTGGTCCCTTCGAACTTATCGAAAACAGAGAAATCTAGGGTGATCACCAGGGCCTGTAACTTTTGACAGTGGAATGCGATTTCCCCAGGCGACAGCCTCACCAGGTTGGTCTTGTCGCGGGCCGTTTTTAGACGAGACAGTGAAACTACCGGACCGGAATAGTGATCAGCATGAAACTCACGGGCTTTCTCCTGGGACTCCTTAGAACAGCGTTTTTGTTACTTACGTCTTGGGGCTCGTCCGCGCTTTGGGCCCAGTGTGAAAATCAAAACGCCATACTGCACACCGACGTTTCGATAGCTGATCTAACGCAGTCTGACGGTTCCTCCACGCCTGAAGCAAAAAAGAAATCGGAACGAATCTTCGGAGTGGTGCCAACCTACACGATTACCGACGCGCGGAGCGCTCCACCGTTGACGCCCAAACAGAAGTTTGGGTTATTTGTTAAGGGAACGTTGGATCCATTCCCAGCCATAGTGTATCTAGTGCAAGCGGGATTTAGTCAGGCCCGGGACACGCATAGCGGCTATGGGCAAGGGGCCGCTGGCTACGGTAAGCGTTTCGGTGCTGCGCTAGCGGACGGCACCTCGGCGCGGTTTTTCTCTACATATGCTTTACCTTCGCTCCTCCATCAGGATCCTCGTTACTTCCGGAAAGGAGAAGGCAGCGCCTGGTCACGAATGGGCTATTCCATTTCCCGTGGATTCGTAACTCGGGCTGACTCTGGGCGACCCCAGGCAAACTGGTCCAACGTGCTTGGCAAATTCGCCGGGGCTGGATTGTCAAACCTGTACTACCCCGAGGCGGACCGCGGTGGTGAGCTGACCCTATCGCGTGTTGCAATCAGCCTGGGCTATCAGACGCTGGGTAATCTCGCGATCGAATTCTGGCCGGAGATTCACCGTAAGTTCTTCGGTGGAAACAAAAGAGGCAGCTCAGGTCAAGGGGCCGACGTTATTATGCAATCGATTGACTCGGGAGTGCCGCAGGGCCGGACGGTCGATGGGTCATAAAACCCTTTCGCGGGTTTGCGCCAGCCACTGCCATATCGGAGTTGGGCGTCCTATCTTCGCGTCCCGCCCAAGTGAAAACTCAGACTGACGCCGTAGAGATCCATCGAACGCGGGCCTGCCGCAAGGTTTTGTTGCGGAAGGAGCAGTCCGCCAGCGCCTGACGGACCGAACTGCACGCTCTGCATGTGAAGCGTGCTCGCAAAGCCGTCAAGCCGCAAACTATCCGTGTGGTGACCGCCCGGAGCGGCTTCTGCGTTGGCACATCCGCCTCGCGCTTTCTTGCTAGCGCGTTATCGCCGTAGGTAACTACACTTCTGCCGCCACAACAAAGGGGATCCGGATGTTCAATCGTCGCACTTTCCTCAAGACCACCGCAACAGCGCTTCCAATGGCAAGCGCCCTCGACATCTTCGAGCCTGGTTTTGCACTATCCGCTGAAACGGTTGGCACCGCAGCCGTGAGCGGGGACACGCCGAATCTCATCCCGCTTCCACAGCGCTTGGCGCCCGTTGACTTAGCCAGCGAGCCCTGGCAGCAGAGGATTCGCCGCGTCGGCCAGAGCAACATGACTGAGCACGACCCCGACGTCATGAACGTCGAGGAGTGGGCCAGCTACTGGCACTCCGCCCGCGCGGACATCGTCTTCGTCAGCGTAACTGGCATCCTCGCGTTTTATCCCTCGAAAGTGAAGTTCCACCGCCACGGGAAGTTCCTGAATGGTCGAGACTTCTTCGGTGAGTGTGTGGCGGCCGCCAAAAAGCGCGGCATGCGCGTGGTCGCCCGCATGAGCCCCGACCTCAACTGGGGCGACGCGCTCGAGGCCCATCCGGACTGGGCCATGCGCAACAAAGACGGTTCGGTGCAATACAGCGGCGAAGAACCGCGACTCTTCAAGACCTGCATGTTCTCCGCCTACATGGACGACTACGTGCCTGCCATCATGCGAGAAATCAACTCGCTCTACGATGTCGACTGCTTCTATACCAACGGATGGCCGCCGATTGGTAGCCTGCCCGAGTGCTACTGCGCGATCTGCAGCAAACTGCCGCCCACCGACACATCAGAGTACTGGCGCGTCTTCAACAATCGCGTCTTCGAACTCTGGAGCAAATACGACTCCATCGCCAAACAAAAGAAACCAGACAGCTTCTATTTCGCGAACCTTGGCGGCAACGTTCACCCCGGCCCCAATTTGGACCGGATTGGCAAACTAGCTGTTTGGTTCCAGGCCGATAACCAGGGCCGTACCTACGACGACCCCGCCATCTGGGGATGCACGCTGCAAAGTCGCGCCTGTAATGCGGTGCTCGACGGCAAGATTTCCGCCAACGTCGCCGCTGCATACTCGACGGGCATCGTGCGCTGGCGCAACGCTTCTAAGAATCCCGCCGAAGCGAAGATGTGGATGAACGAGGCGCTCGCCGGCGGCATGGCCCTCTATTACCACTTCATCGGTTCAGAGGACGGCCTGGGAGAAGATCGCCGCTGGCAGAAGGTTGGGGCCGATTATTTCCGGTGGGCCGCCAAATACGATGCTCAACTCACGACTCGCCGCTCCATCGCCAACATTGGCGTCGTTATGGGTCAGAGCACCCAACTCCTTTATAAAGGTCCCGGCATGGCGCATTCGCGCCAGTACATGCGCGAAACAACCCATGGTCTCTACGAGATGTTGCTCAGCGGCCGCTTTGCTTTCGACTTCGTTCACGAAGACCGCCTCGAGTCCGAACGTTTGAGCCGGTATCGCGCGCTGCTATTGCCCAATATCGCTATGCTCAGCACCCGTCAGTGTCAGCAGGTCCGCGACTACGTGCAGTCCGGCGGATCAATCATGGCCAGCTTTGAAACCGGCCTCTACGACGAGAACCTGAAGCAGCGAGGGGACTTCGGCCTCTCCGATCTCCTCGGCATCAGCAAGGCAGGCGATGTCGTGGGTACCACTGGCAACGCCTACTACGGTCGCATCGAGCGCCAGCACCCGATTCTTGCAGGCTTCACGAACACCAACTGGATTCCCGGCGCGCAAAACCGCGTGCCGCTCAAGCCCGTAGCGGAACCCGTTCTCACCGTCGTCCCCGGCTTCGTGCAGTACCCGCCAGAGCTGGCCTATCCTCCCGTCTCGCACACAGCGGAGCCGGCCATAGTCCTGCGCGAGATCGGCCACAGTCGCACTGCCTATTTCCCCGGAGACATCGAGCGCACCTGGTGGCTCACTGGCCATGGCGACCTTTTGCGGCTCCTGCACAACACGATCCGCTGGATTACTCGCGACGAGAGAATTGTCCACGTCCAGGGCGAAGGTTTCGTCGAGGTTTTTGCCTGGGAGACGGCCCCCGGCTACTCGGTGCACGTCCTCAACTACACCAACCCCAACTCCCACCATGGTTGGCTGCAGTCAGTCTATCCGCTCGGCCCGCAGGCCGTCAGCATGAGGCTGCCCGCAGGAGTCAAGGTAGAGTCCGTCGAGCTCCTGCATGCCGAGCGCACCGTTCCTTTCCGCTTGGAAGGTGAGCTCCTGCACTTCATCATACCGAGCGTCGAGGACTGCGAGGTCGCCGCCATCGCTGCCGGATAGATCCTCTGCCGTACGAAAACCCACATGCACGATTAACGCGGCCAGCTCACGCTACGAAGGACAATAGACTCTGCAAAAAGCCGAACAGAGACAAGTGCAAGGAGCGATCAACAAACAGAATGGCGGCTTAGGAGTGACCGAATTCGCGCCGGTAGCTTTCCCATTCTCGCTTCAGCTTCGCCAGCAAAACGCGAAAGGCTTGTTGCGTGTGCAATGATTTTAGAAGCTGGTCGTCGCGAAATGCCGGATAGTTGGGCAACCCCTGGGCCCCGGCGCGCCGAAGCAGCGCGATAGCTCTGGCTGGCTCGTCGATTAGTGCATAGGCCGCGGCGGATGTGTGCCACAAATGGTGCGTATGCAGAAACGCCTTCACGGGCTTGAGCGACTTGCGTGCAAGCGCTTCTGCCTTTTTTCGTTCACCTCTCCGTGCCCACAGCAGCGCTTCGCAGCTTACGAGCCACGGATCGTCCGCAAGTACCTGTCGCGCAAGCTTGATCTTTTCCTCCGCTTCGTTGAGCTTGCCTTCATATAGTGCGACGCTTGGTGAAAATCCATTCGCCCAGATGTGGGCACGGTCCACGCTTAGCGCCCGTGCGTTGTACTCCCGAGCCTCCGCGTAGTCGCACCGGTACATCGCTGTTTGCCCGATAAACACCAGCGTGAAAGCATCGTCTGGCTGCGCGGCCAAAGCCTCCATCAGACCCGCACGCGCCTCTTCATGCAGCCCAAGATGTAACAAAATCAGGCATTGCCAGATGCGCGCAGCGTGACACCCTGGATTGATGTGGAGGGCATCCCGAAGCGCTCGCAGTGCTGGGCGGTTCTGGAATTTCTGAGCGGGCGTCCAGAGAAGCCGACCGCGTGCACAGTGAGCCTCTGCGTTGTGACGGTCCAAAGCCAATGCTTTGCGAATGGCTTCGCTTGCTCGCCTGAGCCAACGCGGGTTCGGCTCCTGCGTGGTTCCGATCAAGACACAGGCTTCGGAAAGCCTAGCCCAGGCATCCGGAAAGCCGGGATCAAGTTGTACGGCGCGTTCGAGCATTTCGATAGCCGTGCGCGTGTCCCACCGGTTTAGCCGTGCCAAACGGTCTGCCGCGCGAAGGAACAATTCGTATGCGTGCGGATTATCCGTCGGTGGAGTCGCGGCACGATTTTTCTCATTGGACTGATTCAAACCCAATGCAGCCGCAAGTTTGAAAGACAGCTCGTCCTGGAGGGAAAAGAGTTCGTCAATTTCCGCATCGTGCTTCGCGGAATAGAGCGAGGTTCCCTCGCTTACGTTCCAAGCCTGGATGTGAACGCGCAAACGCGTTCCAGATTTTTGTATGCTGCCTTCGGCGACGATCTGCACATTCAACTCTCGAGCAGCCCGCAAGGGATCAACGGTCTGCTTCGCATATCGTTCGACCGTGCTCGTGGGCCGCACCAAAAGGTTGCCGCTCGTTCCGAGCGCGTGAATCACAGCATCCGCCAAGGCTACTCCCAGGTACTGATCCTCGGCAGTGGGAGTCAACAGTTTGAACGGCAGCACGGCGACAGCCTTTTTTCCTGCGACTGCCACTTGGGCTGAGTCACCCATTTCCAATTCCCGCAGAAGATTCAGTAAATCCAGGCGCAGTTCCCGCGCCGAGGGATACCGCTCTTCGGGCAGCTTTCGCAGGAGTCTGAAGATAATCGTTTCAAGACCTAACGGAACCTTCTGCGCGACAATCTCGGAGGGGGTTGTCTTGTCGTCCAGAATTTGGGCGATCAGTTGGGCAGCTGTGGTCCCGCTGAAGGGACGCTTTAAACTAGCGAATTCATAAAGGATTACACCCAGCGCGAAAAGATCGGCACGTCCATCGGCGCGATCGCCGCGGAGCAGTTCCGGTGCCATGTAAGCCACCGTGCCCGCCATGCGACCATCTCTTGTCCAATAGTCGGTGGTGTTTCCTATCGTTGTGGCAACCTCCACTTCGACGACGCGGCTCGCAAGCCCGAAGTCGAGCAATTTGATCCGGTCGTCGGCCTGCACGACGATGTTCTCGGGCTTCACGTCTCCATGCCGCACTCCATGCGAGTGAACCGCTTCGAGGGCCTCTGCGATCTGCGTAGCGAAGCGAATCAGCCTACGCGGTTCGAATACACCTTCTTGCAGCAAGGCACGCATGGTTCTGCCAGCGACAAGCTCCATGGCAATGTAGAGCTGGCCCTCGTGCTCGCCAACTTCATAGATTGTCGTGACGCCAGGATGATTCAAGGATGCAGCGGCCCGGGCTTCCGCGAGAATCATCTGCCGTTGTTCGCCATGCCTGGCGCATTCCTCGGAAAGGAGTTTCAGCGCAACGGTCCGATTGAGCTGCAGGTCTTTCGCGCGGTACACCACACCCATGCCACCGCGTCCCAGCTCTGTTTCCACCACGTAGTGTGCGATTTTTGTGCCGAGAATCACCACGTCCGCCAAATCTTGCGCAGGTTGCCCGCATCGTATGGCAGCTATCTAGCCCAGTCAAATCGGTTCAACTCCCGATAAGTTCGGGTTACCGGACAAGCGGCTTGGGGGGCTAGTTTCCACTTCTCCGGCAACGGCGTTGATCAGGCACAATGAAAGCTCTGTGCCAGCCATATTCGGAATGGCATCTTTTTCCGACATGCGACGAGCGAAACCCCTTGTGAAGCCATTGAACGTGGTAATGATGGAAAAAATCTGAGGTATCTGGTTACCTCTTACCTTCGAACAAGTTGCCCTACAGGCGGGGCACCCTCGTTCTGAGAGGAGATTCCTTTGGCCACCGGAAGTGCGGCCGTTCCTGCTCCTATTGAAAGAGAAGCAAGCGCAACGAAGCAGCTTAAGGGGTTCTTGAGGCGGTACTTCTATTTCTGCGCGTCACTCGTGATGGCCGGACTTGCGGTCTGGGGCTTCAGCAATACGGTCGATGCCCTCCTGCTGCATGCCAACCCGCCAAGACCACTCTTGCTATGGTTTCACGGCGCGGTCTTCTCGGCCTGGATCGTGCTGTTCATCGCGCAGTCCGCCCTGGTGCGCGTGCGCAAGGTCACCGTCCACCGCGCCCTGGGCTGGTTTGGTGCGGCATTGGCCGCAACCATGGTCGTCTCTGGCTTCATCGTCTCGGTAGTCATGTTGCGATTCGACGTGACCGTGCTCCACCGGAAGACTGTTGCGCCGTTCCTGTCGATTCTCTGGTCCGACATGATCATCTTCGGTGCGTGCATGGCGCTGGCGATCTATCTTCGGAAGCGGCCGGAGTATCATCGCCGCCTGGTTTTCATGGCCAGTTGCCAGCTCATGCAAGCCGCCTTCGTCAGATTTCATTACATCGGTTATCACGACCTCTTCTATCCGGCGCTCGATGTGCTGATCGTGGCCGGGATGTTGCGCGACCTCGTAGCAGACAGCCGAGTTAATAGGGTCTATCTGTACGTTTTCCCGGCAATAATTGCTCTGCAGGTCTGGGCCACGTACTTGGAGCGGATGAATCCGAGTTGGTGGCAAGCTGCAACGCAGGCGATCTTAGGGTTGTGAAATCGGCGGGCAACTTGCGGTTGTGGGATAACAAAAAACGGAGATGATTCTGAGAATCTCGACGGACGAGCCGAAACGTCCAATAAGAATATCCCTCGGCTGGCTCAACTCCTGGGAAGTCGCGTTACCGGACATCTCTAACAATGTCGGCCCTGTCAAACACTTTTTGGGCACACTTCTCCATTCACATAAAAGAGTTTTTTCTTCCGCTTCCTTCGGTGCCTTTCCGATCGGCCCCAACAAGTACGGTTCGTTCGTAATCTAGCGGTCGGTTTTCGGTCCGACCCAAACATCTCTTCGATCAAAACTTCGACCATGATTAGTTCTTCGAACTCCCTCTCACGAGGGAGCGGGATGCCCTATCAAGTGGACGACGCTTTACTGCACGCCATGTCCGGTA
>Ga0210399_10000950_pt1 | contig 22792 bp, 25 predicted proteins | sample IncBWC14MmetaG_FD_150865 | JGI IMG/M metagenome (GOLD analysis project Ga0210399, IMG submission 150865) | Forest soil microbial communities from Barre Woods Harvard Forest LTER site, Petersham, Massachusetts, United States - Inc-BW-C-14-M | ecosystem: Environmental > Terrestrial > Soil >... | reverse complement strand
TCTGCCTTGTAGGCTACGTGCGATGGGACGCACGGTCTGATCGAGTTCCTCCTCTCCAGACAATCATTTTCAGCAGCTTTCCAGGTCGCACTCCGGTTACCCGACTATCGGGGGCTGCAGAAGTCTCGTCTCCCACGCAATTGTTAGCTTGTCATTTGCAAGAGCGGTACGGTATCGTACCAGCGGGTAAGCTGCTCTCCAGCTTTGGCTGCCACCTTAAATCGAGGCGGTCATGGTAAATTCTACCTCTATCATCGCAGGTGATCGTGCATCGGTCCGCGGAGCTGCATGTCCATCCTGCGGCTTGGTCAACCAGAGTAGGTTCCCGGTTCCCGGCAGAGATGGCCATCCATTTTCCCGGCCTGAAAACAAGCCGACCGTTTGGGTCTTTCCTGAGGTTTTGGTATGGCTGGATTGCGGCGTCTCGGAATTTACCGTCCCGGAGACCGAATTGCGTGTACTTGTAACAGGCGAGGCCGAGCAGCGGAAAGAGCCGCCCCCTGGATCATCGGAGCCGCACTCCTAGCCCCGCGAATCGCGAGATAACCGAAATACGGCGACATGGGCGGGCGCGGCGCGGCGTCAGTTGTACCGACCTGCTGGATGATAGGAAGTGAAGATATGCCCCGCCAGCGCCTCGCGAATGGCTGGTACGAGTTCAGTCATCATCCGGGACTTCACAACGTATCCTAAAGCACCCGCAGCAAGGCATTCACGCACGAAATCAGGGTCCGAATGAACCGTCAAGAACACGATCCGCGACTGGCAGCCTGATTCTTTCAATTGATCGGCAGCCTCTATGCCGTTCAGCCGGGGCATAGAGATGTCGCTGACGATAACATCAGGCTTCAATCTCATGGCTTCCTGAAGCAACAGTTGACCATCGAGGACCCTCCCTACAACCTCGAACTCTGGTTCCAGGTGACGTTCTACTGCCTTCAATAAGTCCGGGTGGTCGTCCGCCAAGAGTATTCTTGCTCTGCCCAAGTGGCCTCCTGTTGAATGCGCGTGCGTAAGAGACTACGCCGAGGGAGGTCCCAATTTGTCGCCAGTGTAACGACACGAACCTGGTTGACACAATGGCGACGGGTGTAACCACCAGACTGGTCGCAAGACTTATTAATGCATACTGGCAATACTATCAGTGGTGTCCCCGGTCACGCTTTTCTGTGACCAAGGGCACCTTAACTGGATCCCGAAGGTGGGACAATGCGGACGGAGAGTAGATATGATCATCATCTTCTTCATCATCGGTTTCGGGGTCGCGGCTCTCTTCTTTCTCCAGCTCGCGGAGTCAATCGCCAACTCCACCCAGCACCACTAACGGCAGCGGTCGGCCGCTGGATTTGCGCGCGAAGAACAGCCTGCGTCGATCCCATGGTCGGGGGCGTCGATGCGCTTTGGCGGTTGAAACAACGAAGATGCGTTTGAAGATTTCGAATGAATCACGGTCAACCCGGAAGTAATTCTCAAGTCCTGGTTAACCCGGTTACCCGAGATGTGGAATTCTTACGCTGGGACCCGGCGCAAAAACCGCGCCGCGGGGTGCCTGATTTCGTAGCCCTATTTCGACCACTCAAACTCGCAACATTGCCCTCTCGGCCAGTAGACCGCTAAGGGACGCCTATTTAGACTGGTAGATACATATGTCCGTAACTAAGAGCTTGAAATTGACGGGGACAGCAACGAGCACGGCTGAAATGGACCCAGTTGCGAATTTTAAGCAGGGGATCCGGTTGCTCAAGGAAGGCTACCCCCAAAAGGCCCTCGCACTTTTCCGGCTTTTGTTCGAATGCGAGAAGCACAACCCGTACTATCTGTCGTATTTTGGTTTGTCGATCGCGCGTGCAGAACGTAAGTGGGAGCAAGCGTCGGAGTTGTGCGAATTAGCAATACAACTCAAAAATGAAGAGATCCAGTTCTATCTTAATTTGGCTGAGGTTTTTACATTAGCCAAGCGCCGCGAAAGAGCGTTCGATACCCTGGACGCGGCGCTCGAAATATTCGGAGAAGATGAACGACTACGGCAGGCACGTGGCAAGCTAGAAAAGCGCAGTTCCCCCCTGCTACCTTTTCTTTCCAGGGATCACTTTCTGAACCGGAGGCTAGGCAAATTGCGGCATCGCGCAGTGAAACGCTTGAAGAGTGAGGAGACTTAAGAGGAATCCTGAATCCCTGAGCTTTTTGGGCCTGAGACAACAGTGCTGTCCCGGCACATGCCTGATAAACGCAGCCAGGCATTTATATATATTGCTGGTATATTATTAGCATCTAACCAAATCATGAATACCGGGTTCCTGGACCGATTGGCTCATCAACTGAGAATCGGCAAGACTCCTGGCTGTCGTCGCGCCATCAATCGAATTCTTGAAAAAATGAAAAAGCGCTGCGAAGACGGAGAATATAAGACTCCGATGGCGGCGGAATCCGCGTTCAGGGAATCTGTGGAGAACGAGCCAGCGTGTCGTCACTGAGCTTCGAAGGCTCTCGTCCTCACGAGTCGTCGGGCGGCACGCCTATGACCGACACGCGCCAACGCAGCAACATCCTCTTCTAGCGGCAGCGTCTGTTGGTGCTCATGTCAGGAATCAAGTGTTCCCTGTAGACGTAGAGACAACGGCGGCAAAAATTTCAAGTCAGTTGAAAAATCTTCTTACACACCCAGGGAAAACCCTGTTGACGGTTAACTGAGCCTTCTCGGAAAGAGGCTCGGGGACAGGGCTTTGCGAGATTTAACAATTCAATAGCCTGCACGGACTGCGATGTGCTCGAAGTTACGATCCGCCCAAACCTGTCTAGGAGGTTTTGTAATGATTCGAAAGCTTCTCAGCTGTGTTTCTCTAGCCGCTTTACTGTCACTTGGCGTAGCGGCACGAGCCCATCCGAACTTGATGCAATCGGATTCCGGTAAGCAAGCTGAGCCAACGACGAAAAGTGTCGCTGGTAAAGTAGCATCGATCGGAAATTCAGGCACAACGTTCGCGTTGCAAGTAGATGGGAACGACAAACAGGTGATGAACTTTGTCGTGGGTAAGGACACGCAACTGAAAGGCCACGTCACGACTGGAACCTTGGTGACGGTCGAATATCGGCCCGCCGATGACGGACAGAACGTCGCGTTGACCATAACAGTTCGTAGCTAAACCTGAAGGATCACTGCCGGTCACCCGATGATCGGAGGGGCGGATGAACGTTCCTCGCCAAACATCCGCCCCGACAAAATATCGGTCTCGTCGCCGCAAGTAGTAGTACTGAGGTGGGTCTATTGTCGCTGCGGATTTTAATCGTGGATGACTCCGAGACCACGCGGCGCATTCTCCGTGCCATCATACATTCTCAATACTGGTTCGTTTGCGGCGAGGCTGAGAGCGGTTGGTCGGGTGTCAGGAAATTCGAAGAACTCAAGCCCGACGTTGTGATACTTGATTTGTCCATGCCAGATATTAGCGGTATTGAAGCTGCAAAATGGATGACTGAATCCGACCCTACTGTACCGCTGATCCTATTCACCGTATTGGAGAGTGAAGGAATCGAGAGCGCAGCAAGACAAGCGGGCATTCGCGCAATCGTGCCCAAATCCCAGGTTTGGAAGCTCCTTACGAGTATCGAGACGGCGGTCAGGGAGAACTTGAATTAGCTCCATCAACGTGAAAAGGTACGGCCTCAGCGGCGACTCCTATGGCCGCGCCAAGCGATTCGAGGCTTTGAATCTCCGTATATCGAATCGTTCGTTGCTGCCATCAAGACTAATATGATCGCTGAATGTAATCGTATCGCCAATCAGTTGGCTTGCACGATCAATGGAGAAGCGTGGTATGGAGATTCGCTTCAGGAAATTCTTAAGAACGTGACCGCAAGACAAGCGCAGGCACATCCCGTTCCGAGTGCCCATTCGATTTGGGAATTGCTTTGCCATATAAATTCATGGGTTATGTTCGCCCTCGGTGCAGTCGAAGGAGTTCCTATCCCTCCGTGGCCAGGGATGCCCGTGGAACTGGATTGGCCCGTGGTCACTGACACCAGTGAGCCTGCCTGGAAAGAAGGTGTGGACTCATTTTTCTCCCATCATTTGGGATTGGTTGAAACCATCAAAGCCTTCACTGACGAGCGGCTGGAGGCCATTGTTCCGGGCAGGACCTACAATTTCTATCGATTGTTCCAGAGTACAATCCAGCATGCGGTCTATCACGCGGGCCAGATCGCGTTGTTGAAGAAGATACGCGCGAATGATATTGACCAGATCACTGAGTAAGGCAGCTTCAGCGCATTTGTTGCAATAGCACACTGATTATCGATCCGCTCAATCCGGTTCGTAAATCTCACCGATTGAATATGAAAGAAGGCCCGATTTGTATAGTCGGGCCTTCCGGTTTCTTTGAGGAAGTTGGGACGGCTATCTTGAGGCGGTTGCCATGGTTTTGGCGAGTTCAGGGACGACGCCGAGCTGCTGCATAAGGCTCAGAGCGTCCCAATTGACGAAGCCTTCGGACATTTTGCCGTTCGTAAAGCGGGCAATGCTTATGCCCGTGATGTTGATGCGCTTCCCTGTTGGTGCAATCCCATTGAGATCGCCCTTATGGGTACCCCGGCAAGACCAGCGGGCCACGACGGTTTCGCCTTCGGCAATAATGTCCTCGACCGTCAACCGAAGGTCGGGGAAGGCAGTGCGGTAGAGAGTCGCTCTCTTCTTCTCACCCTCGGGGCCTCGCCCAAGATCGGGTGTCGAAGCGTCATGGTGAGCGTAGTTGGGGGTAAAGAGATCGTCTGTCACCTGCAAATTGCCTTTGTTCCAAACTTCTTCGAACAAACGACGGACTATATTCTTGTTTCCTTCGGACATGGTTAGTTCCCCTTTTTGCGAAATTCGATATTTCTCGTCGCATGAAGCGAATCGGACCTGAGTGGTGTGGTCCGGAACCGCTGGCGTCTTGAGCGTGCGCCCCGAGCGAGGAAAGGAAAGGAGGAGGGTTCTGCCCTCTTAGCGCTCTATGCGGAGCTTACCGTCAAAGTAACCGCGTTCGGGCTAGGAAGCGGAGTTTCGCCTCAAACGAGATGATGTTGTTCCACGCGGAGTGTGAGTGTCAAGGACAATCGAAAGATTCAAGTATGAGGAAGCTACGCGGCACACTCACTCTTCATCATGCAATTTTCGTATAATTTTTCTGCCATGAAAGCGTTCTGACGTCCAATTGTCCAATACTGAACAGGCTACAGGGATTGCTGTATTGCCCGACGCGGCCAACACAATCCAGACTTTTCATCCTGTGTCCAAGAGACTGCTCATTGCTGATGACGACCCTACCGTTCGCGGGGTCATCCGGACATTTGTGGAAGCCGATGGCTATGAGGTTTGCGGGGAAGCGGCTGACGGCGTAGAAGCAATTGATCGAGCAGCCAAACTTAAACCTGATTTGATTCTGCTCGACTTGGCAATGCCGCGTTTAAACGGTGCTGAAGCGGCCAGCATTCTAAGGCAAGCGATGCCGAAAGTACCAATTCTTTTATTCACCTTGTATGCGGACGATTTCGGCGAAAGACTCGCTTCTGCCGTTGGTGTAAATGTTGTGCTGTCAAAGCCTGAGGGCCTGAGCAAACTCGGTAAGCACCTGAAAGCCCTGCTGAATCCAAAAGACGAGCCGCCTACCTCAGCGAGTAGTCGCGCCTGAACTGCCCTCTCTTTCTGCAAACTAAACAGAATGAACATCCATGACCTATACATAGATGACGGTAGGCCGGCTTGTTAACATAGCCATTACGAATCTGGGATTGATTTTCTCTGTACGTGGTCGTACATTTCCCGATATTCGTCCCTGGTCGGGGAAGCGAGGTACTATGAGCGTTCCAGAGGCAGTTTACCTTTGGCAACAGCCCTACCTAGCTGCTGTCTGCGAAACAGACAACGGACTAATGATGATTCGAATTTACGAAGCACTGGCGGCCATTGAACAGCGAAGGCTGACTCCTGTGGAACCTGATGGTGATGAAGATCGTGCGCTAGTAGCGGCTGAAGTGGGGCTTAAGGCTTTGATTGCGGAACGAATCGGCGAAGTGAATGGATAGTCCGTCGCTGTTAAGCGCGATATAACAGGTCGGTACGTTGGTAGACTGCGCTGTGTTTGCAACTCGGGCAGACGCACGGATTCCCAGCTGGCGTGAAAGCCGGCTTTAAAGGAATCATCAGGAAGGACATTCCTACATCGCTAATCTGGGAGTGTTCAAATTCGGTTTTGCACTTCGGACAAATGAGAATCCATTTTGACATTCTGTCACCTCGGTACGGGTGACAGCCGAAACGCTGGAGAGCACCGCGAACACGGCACCGTGCCAAGAGAAACCATCGGCCTAGCCTTCACGAAGTTTCAGTAGCGTTCGCGTCTGTTTGACGAGCGGCGCGACGTTATCTTTTGCAAAGACCCCCAGTACGCCCGCATTCTTTGCTGCTTCGTCGGCGGTCCCAGCGTGGGCACTCAGCATGAGAACTGGCACTTCCGGCATAATTTGATTGAAAACTTTTGCAGCTTCGACGCCATTCATCACGGGCATTGAAAAATCGAGGATGACCAGGTCTGGCTTCGTTTGCTGAGCCTTTTGCAACGCATCGAGACCGTTCTCGGCCTCGCTGCAGTCCAATTTCAATTCTTCAAAATACCCACGCAAACACTTTCGGATGTTTGGTTGGTCATCAACGATGAGTATTTGGGACATCTGTCACCTCGCACGGGTGACAGCCAAAAAGCTGGAGAGCACCGATACGTGCGCTACCGTACCAAGAGAAAATTGAAAAGACAATCGGGTCCTTCCGGTAGCGGTCCCGATGTCCCTCACTGAACAGACAACACTAGGCGAATGTGTTAAATACTCCTTCGGGGTGGGACCCATGCAAGGTGCAAATAAAGAACGCTGGAAGATGCTGTGCGAACAAGCTGCCGTTGAGCAAGATTCAGAGAAATTACACGAACTCATTAAAGAAATTAACCGTCTACTTGAGGAGAAAGATGCACGGCTTAAGGGCCGTCCGCCTAAGTCGTAACGTATTATCCTGCCCTCGGTTTCCATTCCCCGCGAGGACACATGATTCAAACCGAGCCGGAAGAGCTAGAAAGAATCCGCGAACGCCTGCGTAAAATGTCCGATCTGGAGTTGCGCAAGTACGGTCGCGCTGCCAGAGATCTGCTGATCCAAAGAAGAACCTCGTCGGGAAGCCAAATCCCTCGTTCTAGGTTCAATCAGACGAGGCGAGAGCAGAGTGGCGGAGGCGGCATCCTTGAGGTTCTGTAGAGGTCTAGCGCGTCGGCCACGAGTTCAATTCACACCGCCGCCATTGAACCGGTTCCGAAGCTACTGATCGCCTCCGCTTGGGTCTCGTAGACGCTGAAAACGGTCAGCAACCTCGTTAATTGCATCACATCGTGGAACTTCTTGCCCAAATTGCACAAACGCAGCGCAGCGCCTTGCTTGTTGGCGCTAACGTGCGCGGCCACCAGAATGCCTAAACCAGCGCTATCGACATATTCCACATTTGCCATATTCAGGATAATCTTCTTCTTCCCGTCACCAAGCACGCCCTTGACCCTCTCGCGGAACCAATTGCTTTCCTCGCCCAAAACAATGCGACCGTTCAAAGCAAGCACCGAAATCCCGTCGATTTCATTCGTCGTTATATTTAAGCCCATAGAGTGAACCTCTGTGAGTCAATATACGCTCTTGCAGGCGGGAGAGTGCTGTGGCGATGCGGAACGAAAGACGACGCCAGTCTAAACCCGATGCAGCAGACGGTCGTATGTTCAATTTCGAACACTCAGCCAGACCGCACGCCGGAATCACGCTGGTTGACGGACGCTTTGCTTTCCATGCGGAAATTATCAAAGCTGGAGTCCAGTATTTTGGCATTACAGACTCCGGTAAGATTTAACGTTAGCTTCTCAAAGTCGGCTTCCATGCCCTCAGCCGAACAGACGCGGTCCACTTCGTGGCCCTTGACGTCACAGGCCACCACTCCACAGTACGTTTCCGGCTTGAACGGCATGTAATCAACCGTGAGAAAGAGTGTTTTGTAGACCATAACCACGCTTCACGCATTCAAAAGTCCATGCGGACAAATTTGGCCTCGGAGGATTGGGCAGGCAACACCCTGCAGGGCTGCCTTCGTGCGTTACCGTACCAAACTGGGGATGAAATCACAATCAGGTCTTCGGGGTAGACGGGTCAGAAGGCCGCTCAGAATAAGTCATAGTGAAGGAGGCATGCTAAGAAGAGCGCGTCATGAATTCAGCCTCTTGCAGATCAAGTCAGTCGTTGCCGTAGCGAAAAAGGTAGAAGCACGCAACGATCGCTGCAGCCCCAAAGAACACGTAGAACCTGAGCGCATCGTGACGAGCGAAACGGTAATACAGAGCCGCGACAAAAAGCACTACTGGACCGACTTGAGAGAACAGTCTCACTGAGACAGCCTAGACCGCGCTGTGTTATTAACGTACCTTTCGCAAGGCACGCCTAATAAGGTTCCACCGAAGTTGCCGCCCACGAAAGAAAAACCCCGACCAGCTCGGTCTGGCGGACTCACGCGCGGATATGCCTGTCGCATTGACTCGGAAATCTCTAATTAGCTGTTCTTCGTATTGGCGGTTCAGGGATTCATAACGATGCCGTAAACCAGTCATGATCTGGATCAAAAGAAGGTCAGAGGGATTCGCGGTGTCGAGCATAGCAGCCCTCGAACACGATAACGCGATTTCTGCCTATCGGTCAGTGAATTATCCCCGACATTTATCGCTAGTAACTAAGGCAGTGCGGTCAATCAAATACCAAGACTACCTGGACGCTGCCTGCGAGGCGGTGTGTCCCTTGCAACCAGCATGCGGGCACTTGCACGCAATGTCTGGAGTCTTTTCCATCGCTTCGCATTCGGTGCTGCAATACTTTGCGGAGGTTACATTGCAGGAACAGACGGGATGGGCGCATTTTTTACTGTCAGCCATTGGGTCTCCTTTTCGTCAACCCTAAGCAGTGATTAGATGTCCAAAGGATCAGTAAGGGTGGCATCGCGGGCAAGTCGGGGGAAAAGCTCAATGGCCGGGTAGCGAGCGTGTGGGGATGTAATCGGCGGGAAACTGGACAGGCTGTGCCGACGGGAGACGTGTGTATGTCCTCCACACCCAATAGAGAAGGAGAGCGAGAATGATGAGCCCCGCAATCTTGTAGGCGATGATTGGAATGCGAGGAATCGTCCTTCTAGCAGGAAGTTCAGGCGGCTCGTAGGGTAGCGGGGTCATAGACAATCTTCGGGCCGATACTATCGCAACCGCGGTTCCGCGAACACAAAAAAGCCCCGCCTACGCGGGGGGCGGCCCTGCAATCCTCGATTCAAAAAATGAACTCAGTCTGCGCCCTCGCCCCCATCTGAAGGCCAGATTACAGTCTGAGAGAGCGGGGAGTCGGAGAAGTGCTAGCTAGTCCCGCCCCGCGCATCACAGCGCGATTGCTTTAAGTCTATAATTTGGTAGCAAAAAGGAAAGTGCATGGAACCCCGAGCGCCCGACCCTATTACTGCCGCAGAGAATCTCAGGAAGATCCCGGATCACGTAGAGAGATTGTCAAGCGTCTTCCTAAAGGCGAACCAAGAGGCAAAGCTACTCCCTCACTGGCGGCAGCATCAGATTCTCGCCTTCCTGCGGTATGTCGGCCTATATGCTGATGATCTGACTGATGGGTATAAGAAAGGGCTCATCCACCTGATCGCACAACCCATGCGCAACCTAATGGAATTGAGCGTCTGGATTCAGTATTGCGGAGCCGATGAGAAAGATGCGAAGGAGTTCTTCGACGACGCGGCACGGGATATACGCGACATGATGACCGCGGTTCAGACGCTCTATACGTCCGTGAATAAAGAACCGGAAAAGAAACTCGAATTCATGCTGGACCATTTGAGGACGAATGCCGAGTGCCGCAAAACACTTCACCTGTCTTTATAATGAACACTTATGTAAAAACTAGGAGGGGGAGCCCGCAGTAGCACAGGCACACTCCTGCCTGTGCCCTCGTAAACCGGGGTAGAAGCTGTCAAATCGAACACGATCGAAAAAGGACGGACATCTGTCACTCATCTAGTGGTGCTTTAGGGATTCTAGTTCGTCGAGGGTGCGAGGCCAGTCGGAGCCCAGGAGGCGGGAGAGGGCCCGGTCAGCCAGGAGTTTGCCGTTGGTTTGGCAGCGGGGGCAGTAGTTGGTTTCGTTGTCGGCGTAGCGGATACGCTGGACTTTTTCGCCGCAGCGGGGGCAGGGCTGGTTGTAGCGGCCGTGGACGGCCATGCCTTCGCGGAAGGCGGTGACTTTTTCGGGGAAGCTGGTCAAGGCTTCCGCTTGCAGGCGATCGATCCAGAGCTGAAGGGTTCGTTGGGTCGCGGAGTAGAGACGGTCCCATTCTTCAGGTTTGAGCTTGTGGGTTAGCGTGATGGGGGAGAGTTGGGCGGCGTGCAGGATTTCGTCGGAATAGGCGTTCCCGATGCCACTGAGGAGGCGGGGGTCGGTCAGGGCGCGCTTCAGGGTGCGATTTTCGGCGGTTAGCGCGGCGCGGAACGCGTTTAGATCGGACGCGAAGATGTCGATGCCGCCGGGGTCGATCGAACGCAGCTCTTCCTCGCCTCTCAAGACATGCAGGGAGGCTCGGCGTTTCGCGCCAGCTTCGGTTAAGAGGAGTGAAGCGTTGGGAAAATCGAAGGCGGCTAGAGCGTTGTGGCCGGCGAGTTTGGCTTGCGGCGGGCGCCAGTGGAGACGGCCCGCGATCATCAGGTGGAGAACCAGCCAGAGGTTGTTGTCCATGCCCACGGCGATGCGTTTGCCGATGCGGAGGAGTTCGCGGACGACGTGGCCCTCGGCGTCGGTTAGCGGGGGTTGCGCAGTGCGGAGGAGGAATGGGCTCGCCATGCGGATGCGCTGGAGTGGATGGCCGATGATTCGGGGAGCCAGGGCGGTGAGATAGGCTGCGATGTCGGGGAGTTCTGGCATGGAGATAGATTAGAGGGATTGCGGAGAAAAGCAAAAATCGAACGGTTGAGAATTCGGGCGAAGGGCTGGCTTTGACTTCGCATGACGCAACCCTTAACATCGCTGGCGGATATGATTGGCGAAATCGTTTCTCACTATCGAATTGTTGGAAAACTTGGGGGCGGCGGTATGGGCGTGGTTTACAATGCCCAAGACACGCGGCTGGGCCGCAATGTCGCTCTGAAATTCCTGCCTTCCGAAACCGTGGGCGACCGTCAGGCTTTGGATCGCTTTCAGCGGGAAGCGCGAGCTTCCTCGGCGTTGAACCATCCGAACATCTGCACGGTGTATGACGTGGGTGAGGTCGATGGTAAGCCGTTTATCGCCATGGAACTGCTGGAGGGGCAAACGCTGAAGCATCGCATAGCGGGCAAGCCCATGGCTGCGGCTCAGGTGATCGAGTTCGGGATTCAAATCGCCGATGCGCTGGACGCCGCGCATCGCAAAGGCATCGTGCATCGGGACATCAAACCCGCAAACATTTTTGTCACCGAACGGGGTCAGGCGAAAATTCTGGATTTCGGCCTGGCTAAGCTGGAGACCAAACGAGGGGCGGCTGACGAGACGCTGAACAGGTCCGCTATGCGGACCGTGGCGCACGACATCACCGAGGAGAACTTGACCAGTCCGGGGAGTTCCATCGGTACGGTCGCTTACATGAGTCCGGAGCAGGCGCGCGGCGAGGATTTGGACAGCCGCACGGATTTGTTTTCCCTGGGCGTGGTTCTTTTCGAGATGGCGACAGGGGAACTGCCTTTCAGTGGCGGGACCGCGGCGATCATTTTCAATGGCATCTTGAACGACACGCCGAAGCCGATGTCCAGCATAAACGCCAAGATGCCCGCTGAAATGGACCGCATCATTGCCAAGGCGCTGGAGAAAGATCGGGACCTGCGCTGTCAGACGGCGACCGAATTGCGCGCGGATCTCAAGCGGCTGAAGCGCGACCTGGATTCCTCGGTTCGCAGCGATTCCGACACGCGTATTTCCTCGACCGGCTCACCAACAGCAGCCGTCGTCACACGTCCGGTCGCGCCGGCAAAAAAGAGCATTGCGGTGCTGTATTTCGAAAACCTCAGCGGCGCGAAGGAAGATGAATATTTCCGCGACGGAATGACCGAGGACATCATCACCGAACTTTCAAAAATTGCGCGGATCGAGATTTTTCCACGATCGGAAATGCTGGCCTTCCGCGACAAGCCGGTAACCGCCCCGCAAGTCGGCGAAAAGCTTAACGCTATGTACGTGCTCGAAGGATCCATCCGTCGCGCGGGGAACCGTTTGCGCATCACCACGCAACTGGTAGAGAGCGCCACCCGGCATTCAGTCTGGGGCGAGCGCTACGACCGGCAGATGGAAGACGTGTTCGCGATTCAGGAAGAAATCTCGTTAAGCATCGCCAAGGCCCTGGAGATCAAACTTTCGCCACAAGAAGAAAAGGTGATCGCCAAGAAGCCCACCGCGAATCCTGTGGCTTACGATTTCTATCTGCGTGGCCGCAGTTATCTGCGGCAGCGTCAGTTCGAATACGCCCTGGCGATGTATGAGGAGGCGGTGAAGCTGGACCCGAATTTCGCGCTGTCCTATGCGGGAATCGCGCACGTCTGGGGCGGAATGCACGAATTCCGCAGCCCGAATCCGGAGTTCGTCGAGAAGGGCCTGGCCGCTTGCGCAAAAGCGGAGTGGCTGGCGGCGGATCTTCCCGAAGTGCTGTCTGCGAGAGCGCGCATCCAATACGCTCAACACCACTATGACGAGAGCATACGTTTGGCGCGGCGAGCCATCGAACTGCGCTCCGAGTGCGAAGGAGCGCACGATGTGTTGGGGCGTTCTTACTTTGCCTCCCGGCGGTATGAAGAAGCCGTCCAACTCGCGGCGAGCGCCCTGGAAATCGTGAGTAATGACTACAATGCGCTGATTCCGCTGATCAATTCTTTCGAGCTTCTCGGGCGCATGGCCGATGCGGAGCGCTTGCGCCGGCGTGAAAAAGAAGTGCTGGAACTCCAGCTGCGACAGTTTCCCGACGATGTCCGCGCACGCATCCTCTTGGCCGCGGACCTGGCGAACCTCGGTCAACCCGAGGAAGCCGTGCTACACGTACGCATCGCCGTAGCCATGCGTCCCACCGACTCCAATGTGCTCTACAACGCCGCGTGCACGTACGGGTCTCTTGCGATGAAGGCCGACGCACTGGAAATGTTTAAGCGTTCGGTCAAATCAGGCTACTCCAACTCTGCTTGGGCCATAAATGACCCTGATCTGAAAATCCTGCACGACGACCCCGAATTCAAGAAGCTGGTTGAGGCGAATAGCGGTACGGCATCTTAGGACGAGGGTGGCGACGTCCGGTACCCCGCGTTCGTACGATGGTTACTCAACGAAGTGCGGTCCCGTGGGGTCGCGGAGAAACGGGCGGCCGTGCGTTTCAATCTTGCTGAACGTAGATCGGGGACACAGACCCTTCGAGACTCAGGGTAAAGAGGAGTGTCTGTGCTACGGGGAGTCGGGGCGGCGCTTTAGGACTGGGCGGTTGTCGGGTTGAGCTGCGGCAGGTTGCGTGCCGGACGGGCCTGTGCCGCCGGGGACTGCCGCGCTGACTGCTCCTTCGGAGTACGGCTTCTTTAGGAAGGACTCGGCGACTTGTTGGGCGTTTCCGGTGTCATCGTTGGTTTGTTTGGCTTTGCTGTATTCGTTGACGGCGCGTTCGCGCTGCCCTAAGAGATCGAAAATCTTGCCGAGGTAGATGTGGCTCCAGACTTCGGTCCACTTTTCCGACGGCTCCGGGACGGTTTGGAGATCTTCGCGGAAGGCGTTAGCCGCAGCCTGGTAGTTCTTCTGGTAAAAAAAAGCTTCGCCCATGCGGAAGTTGGCCAGCGGGCGATTGGGTTGAATCGAGAGAGCACGCTGATATTGGGAAATGGCGTCGTAGTATCGGCCTTGTTCGGCAAGTTCTTCGCCGCGGGCAATGGCGGCGCGAGCGCGCAACGAGGTGCTGCCTTTGAGGACGACGTTGTTGGGATCAATCTTGATGCCGCCGGGCTTGGGACGTCCGAAAGTCTCTACCGTGAAGGATGACTCGGTGCCGATAACATCGACGGTTTTCGTTTCCGGATTGCCTTCGGTCTCGATGCGAATGTCGACGGGCATGCTGAAAGTGTCGAGCGGCTGCTTGACCTTCCCGACTACGCGGAAGCCTTGCTTGGTGCGGTAAACGACGTATTCAATGGCGAAGTCAGGAACGCCGGTGGAATTGAGCCACTGCGCGAAGAAGCCGCGAAGTTGAGGTATGGCATCGCCTGGCTTGCCGGAGGCTTCGACACGTTGCTGTGCGAGGTTTACGAAATCGTCGATGGTGGTGGTCTTGCCGTTGTACTTGGCGTAGAAGTCGTGGAGCAGGGATTTGAAGGCGACGTCGCCCATCTGGGCGCGCAGCATGTGGAAGATCATCGCGCCTTTGTTCATGACCACCGAGCGGTAGTCGCTTGAGTAGGGAGCCAGGCGCGCGGCTTGTGCTACCGGAGCGGCATCTTCGCCCATGAGCGCGCCGACGGCGAATTCATCGACGGCTTTGAGGCCCGCTTCGCGGCCGGCGTTTTGCTCGGCGTACAGGGCTTCGGAGTATCGCGCCAGGCCATCACTGATCCATACATCACCGGGCGTCGCCGGTATCACGGCAATGCCCCACCACTGCGACGCGACCAACCGAGCAATGGTGCGGTCGGCACCCCTGGGATCCCAGATGCGCTTGCTCAGCAACAGAAGGCCGGGCGCCGCAAAATCACGCAGGGTGCCGTCCGGGAGTTGCGCGATTGTTACATCGGCGTTGCTCAGCGGACCAAACATGTCCGAGAACATGGTGTACGAACGCGCGACATCGGCAGCAAAATCAGACGGTTTGCCGGGAGCAGAGCGCGAGGCATAAACCGAGACATTCACGCCTTCGGCTTGCTCGGGGCTCAGCTGCAGTTCGCCGGCTACGAAAGTGCCGTTTGGCGCGGGGGTGTCGCACTGAAAGGTGTACAGCAGCCGGCCACCTTCGACGGCATTCTTGCCGGCCAACGGCGTGGGAGCCGAGGCCTTGCCGGTGCCCGCGACCGCGAAAGAGTCCGGGACATCGAGTCGGAAAGTCCCGGTGTACCGGTTGGAAGGGTAATTGGTCAGCGGAAACCAGCGCGCGGGCAGAAGCAAGTACGCGCCCTCTTTGCTGATGACGGCGGTTTTGATTCCCGGGATCGGGCTGTTTTCTTCATTAGCGAGCAGGCCGCTGTACGTAAAGGTGAGCGTGACCTTGGCGCCGGTAGCGACGGCTGCGGGCAACAACACCGTGAGGAACAGGGGGTTGCCACTGTCGCGCTCGAAGCTAAGAGATTTGCCGTCGGCGGATTTCACCTCTCGCACATCGAGGTTCTGGTGCAGCTCGACGCGCACGCCACCGGAAACTTCCTGCGCTTTGAATTCGACCTTGGCGACCGCGGAGATCGATTGCGCGATGGGATTGAGCGAAGCGATAACGTCGTAATGATCGGCGAGAAACGAGGGGGAGCGCGGCGTCTGCGCGAGCACTGGCGCCGTAGCGCCAGCGAGCACCATTAGCGTCGCGAGCAGAAATGTGAGCGTAAACACTGGGCGAAATTTTCGCGGACGGGTCATCGGACCCCTTTCAGGCGACAGTTCATACAGGCTGCATAGACCGGGTTCTGTCCACCGGGGCTGTATATAGGATAGCAGACACCTCACTTAGCGTTGCCAGTGGTCCTGCGGATCTGATCGTCTCGAACAAGGTCAAGGATGGCGTCGGCGGCGCGGTCGACGGCTCCGGGGGGACCGAGACGGTTGCGGACTTCCGCCATACTCTCTCGCATTGTGGCTCTCGCCGACGGATCGCGCAACAGTTGCAGCACTTCCATTGAGACGCGCTCCGACGTGAAATCGCTCTGAATCAGTTCGGGCACTACGCGCTTCCCAGCGATTAGATTGACCATGCTGAAGAATGGGGTGCGCACAAGCGGCTTGGCGAGCAGGGCAGTGAGCGGGGTCACGCGATAGACGACGACCATGGGGACGTCGAGGAGTGCGGTTTCGACCGTTGCGGTGCCGCTGGAGACGATGGCGGCGTCGGCGGAGGCGAGAGCATCGTAGGTGCGGCCTTGCACGATGCGGAGCGGGAGTTCGGGCGACCAGCCTTCGCGGAGTAGGGCGGCGTTGTTGTGGGCCGCGGCGGCGATTACGAATTGGGCTTGGGTTTCGCGGTGGATTTGGGCGCAGGCTGCGCGGAGGATGGGTAGGTGCTGATTCAGCTCGGCGCGACGGCTGCCGGGAAGAACGGCGACGACCGGGAGGGCTACATCGAGGTTTTGCTGACGGAGAAATGTGGCGCGATCGACAGTTGCATGTACCGCGCCTACTAGTGGGTGGCCGATGAATTTCACGGGGACGCCGGCGTCGGCGTAGAACTTTTCTTCGAAGGGGAAGATGCAGAGAGCTTGTGCGAAACGGCGGCGGACTAGACGGACTCGCCAGGGGCGCCAGGCCCAGAATTGCGGGCAGATGTAATAAGCGTTGCGGATTTTGCGGGCTTTGAGCTTGCGGGCCAGGCGGAGGTGGAAGCCGGGAAAGTCGGTGAGGATGGCTAGTTGCGGTCGGCGGTGCTCGGCTTCGGAGACCAGGTGGCGCATGGCGCGGATTAGCGAGGGTAGGTGGCTTAGGATTTCGGTGATGCCTACCACGGAGACTTCGGAATGGTCGGTGACGATGTCTACGCCCGCTGCGCGCATTTGCGGGCCGCCCATGCCGAAGATTTCGACGTCGGCGCGTTGCTTTAGGGCGGTGGCCAGGCGCGCGGCGTACATGTCGCCGCTGGCTTCACCGGCGGAGAGGAGCAGGGGGATTGGTGTCATCGTAAATTTTTGGAGATGCCTTGGTGATCATCTCACAGAGATTTCGAGAAGTAGAGTGAATGCAGGATTCAACGATTTGGCAGAGCGATGGCCCGGCAAGACCTTCTGAGCGGCGCGCTCGTTTGAGAAGGGCAGCCGTTGAATTCCTGCGCGAATGGAGTGAACGATTCGAGCAGCACCCAGTTTTCAGTCGGCGCGCTAATCAGGCACTTTGCGATTGATCTGTCTCATCCGTCGTCGATTCGGTCCGACGACGAGGCTATGGATTCCTCTGACTCAAATCGCGGCTAGACTTAGTAAATGGAGACCTCAATGCTCTCAACCCGCGTCGCGACTATTGACGATGTGCCTTTGCTGAAGAAGCTCATTCACGAGTTGGCGGAATACGAACGAGAACCCCAGGCAGTCCTCATCACAGAGGAGCAGCTGATCCAGGACGGCTTTGGTCCTGAACCGAAGTTCCGCGCCATCATTGCGGAGCAGGATGGACAGCCGGCTGGCTATGCGGTCTTCTTTGGCTCTTATTCCACTTGGACAGGGCCCAGTTTGTTCCTTGAGGACCTATTCGTGCGAAAGCCGTTTCGCGGTCACGGTGTTGGGAGGTCGCTTCTAAGTCAAGTAGCCCGCATCGCAGGACAAGAGGGTTATCACACGATCCGTTTGGATGTTCTGGATTGGAATGAATCCGCGATTCAGTTCTATAAGTCGATCGGGGGCGAGTATCTCCAGCACTGGCGAAATGTCCTAATAGGGGAAGAAGCTCTAAATCGCCTAGGCCGCGGATAGAAGGTCCTTCGTAAATGAGCTTCTCCGCGCAAGTCCAGTGAGTCGGCTTGGCGCAAACTGAGCCATAGCCAACCATCGCGGTCAGTCGGTTGCCGGAAGTGGAGCAGGCTGCGTTGCTAGTTCCGCAGGTGAGGGCGTTGTGCGCGCGTCGGCCGGTGAGTGCAGTTCTTGTTCTTTGTATTGCAGTTGGTAGAGGCGGTAGTAGATGCCGCGCTGGGCTAGCAATTCCTGGTGGGCGCCTTGTTCGCGTAGGCGGCCTTTGTGGAAGACGAGGATGCGGTCGGCGTGTTGGATAGTGCTCAGGCGATGGGCGATGACCAGGGCGGTGCGGCCGCTGAGAAGGCGGTCGAGAGCTTCGCGAATTTGGAATTCGGTTTTGGTGTCCACGCTGGAGGTGGCCTCGTCGAGGATCAGGAAGCGAGGATTGTGAGCTAGCGCGCGGGCGAAATTGATGAGTTGGCGCTGGCCTACCGAGAGTGTGGAGCCGCGTTCGTTGACCGAGGAGGCTACTCCTTCGGGGAGGGCGGTAATGAAATCGGCCAAGCCTATTTCCTCGCACGCTTGCTCTACCATTTTGCGGTCGATGCCGGGGGAACCCAGGCGGATGTTCGACTCGATCGTGCCCGTAAAGAGGAACGGATCCTGGAGGACAATGCCGAACATGCGGCGCAGGTCCTGGATATTGATTTTGCGGATGTCGATGCCGTCCAAGAGGATTTGTCCGCGCTGGACGTCGTAGAAGCGAAGGAGCAGCGAGATCAGAGTGGTCTTGCCGGCGCCGGTGTGGCCGACGATGGCGACGGTCTGTCCTGGGGCTACGCGGAAGGAGACGTCGCGGAGAACCCAGTCCTCTTCGGAGGGCTCGGGTTTGTTGGCATAGCTGAACCAGACGTTGCGGAATTCGATTTCGCCGCGCGGGGCTTCGAGGCGGAGGGCGTCGGCGGGCGAGACTGCGGGGGCTGGTTCGTCGAGGAGTTTGAAGATGCGCTCGGAGGCGGCCATGGCGGACTGCAGGATGTTGAATTTTTCGCTGAGGTCCTGGATCGGGCGAAAGAAGCGCGTCGCGTACATCGTGAAAGCGGTGAGGACGCCGAGGCTCAGGGTGCTGTTGAGTACGCGATTGCCGCCGGACCAATAGATCAGGGCGATGGCAAAGATGCTGAGGATTTCCACGGCCGGATAAAAGAGCGCGAATGCGAGGATGGCGTCGCGCCAGGCTAGCATGTTGTCGCGATTGCGCCGTCCAAATTCGGCGCGGGCCTTTTGCTCGCGGTTGAAGAGCTGCACGACACTCATGCCAGAAATGTATTCCTGGAGATAGGAGTTGATGCTGGCGACGGCGGTACGTATGCGGCGGTTGGCGTCGCGCACGAACAGGCGGAAGAAATAGGTGACCACGAGGATGAATGGGAGGACGGCGAGGGCGTCGAAGGCGAGGCGGCGGTCGATGGAAAAAAGCCAGCCGGCGAGGACCGCGAGAAGGAAGAAGTCGTTGATCATGGTGACGACGCCGGCGGCGAAAAGATCGTTGAGGGCGTCGACGTCGGTGGTGACGCGAGTGACCAGGCGGCCGACCGGGTTGCGGTCGAAGTACGTCATCGGCAGACGCTGAATGTGGCTGAAGATCGCGGTGCGCATGTCGTACATGGTTTGCTGGCCGACGCGCTGCATGATGCGGATCTGGATGTATTGGGCGAGAAAGTCGAACACTAGTACGCCAAGGAAGATGATGCTCATGATCAGCACGCCGCGCGTGGCTTGAGACCGGGCGATGACGTGGTGCATTGCGGGGACTAGATATCTGTCGATCTCGATTTGAAAGAGTTTTGGGGGCGCTAGCTCAAGGGGCGTCACGATCGCTACGAGCGCTAGGGCGAGGACTACGCGCCACCGATAAGGGCGCAGATATTGCAGCAAGCGCCGCAACAGATGTGCGTCATACGCTTTGCCTAGCGCTTCTTCTTCGTGAATGTTGCTCATGCGTTTTCGAGTTCTTCTTCCAGCAATTGCTTGCGATAGAGATCGGCGTAATAGCCTTCGTGCGCGAGGAGTTCACCGTGGGTGCCGCGTTCGATGATGCGGCCGTCGCGCAGGACTACGATCTGGTCGGCGTCCTGCACGGTGGACGTACGGTGCGAAATCAAGATGGTGGTGCGGCCTTCCATAACGCTGCGTAGACGGGTGAGGATGCGTTCCTCGGTCTGTGTGTCCACGGCGGAAAGGGAATCGTCGAGGATCAGGATGCGCGGATCGCGGACGACGGCGCGAGCGATGGCGCTGCGCTGCTTTTGTCCGCCGGAGAGGGTGACTCCGCGCTCACCAACGACGGTGTCGTATTTTTTGGTGAAGGATTCGACGTCGGAATCGAGGTTGGCAATTTCCGCGGCGGCGCGAACCTGATCGTGGACGTATTCGGGAAGCCCGAAGGCGACGTTGCCGCCGACTGTTTCGGTGAAGAGATAGGTGTCTTGCGGGACGTAGCCGATCGAGCGGCGCAGCCTGTCAAGCGGCCATTCGCGAATGGGGCGGCCATCGATGAGCAACTGGCCGTCGGGCGCTTCCCAGAGACGTGCGACGAGGGAGGCTAGAGTCGTCTTGCCACTGCCGGTGGGACCCACGATGGCTAACGTTGAGCCCGCGGGAACTTTCAGATTGATGTCGCTGAGAACCGCGTGGGCGGCGCCATTGGATTTGCCCGGTGCGTTCGCGCCGTTGCCGGCCAGATTCGTGGGATACGTAAATGTTAGATTGCGGAATTCGATTTCGCCAGCGATCGGCGTCTCGGGTGGAACTTTGGCGGCGCGGTCGTCGATCTGAGGAGTGGCGCGCAGGATGTAGTTCAGGCGACCGGTGGAGGCGGCGCCACGTTGGAAGATGTTGGTGACCCAACCCAGGGCGATCATGGGCCAGACGAGGACGCCCAAGTAAGTGTAGAAGGCGATCAGGGCACCCAGAGAAATTTTGCCGTCCAATAATTGATGGCCACCTTGCCAGAAGACAATCAGGAACGAGGTGCCGATCAGGGCCTGGAGCGAAGGCATGAACATGCTCCAAGTGCGAATCAGCTTGATATTGCGCGAAACGTATTCGCGGTTGGGCTCGTCGAAACCGTGGATTTCGGCTTCTTCCTGGGCATAGGCGCGAACGACACGAACGCCGGAAAGATTCTCCTGCACTTTCGCGGAAAGAGAAGCGAGCGAAGCTTGAATTTTTTCGTAGAGCTCGTGGATGACCTTGCCGAAGTGGCGGACGGCGACAAAGACGACCGGGACAGGCAGGAGAATCCAGAGCGTCAGCAAACCGGACAGCTTCGTCAAGACCAAGAGGGCCAGGACCATGGTGGCCAGCGTTTGGCCGGTGTACATGATTCCGGGTCCGAGAACCATGCGGACGTTGTTGAGATCGTTCGTGGCACGAGACATCAACTCGCCGGTGCGATTGCGGACGTAAAACTCCGGCTCCATGCGCAGGAGGTGATTGAAGAGGTCGCCACGAATGTCGAACTCGATGTCGCGCGAGACGCCGATCAAAACCCACCGGGTTGCAAAGGAGAGAGCGCCTTTGAGCAGAACGCATAAAAGAAGAATCAGACAATAGATGCCGAGCGCGTGGCGGCTGTGCGGAGCGTAAAAGGGAATGGAGCGACTCAGCAACGAGCCGGAAAGCAAATGTCCCTGTGAACTGGATTCGAACGGCCGGGAGCTGCCCGCGATGACGTCGGTGATGACGCCGGTCGTAAGCGGGATCACGTTTCCGACCAGACTCGTCGATACGAGGCAGAGCATGCCGAGCGCGATGGCGCCCGGGTAGCGCTTGAGGTAAGGCACCAAGCCGAGCAAATTCGCCCACGAAGATGAAGGTTTCTCCGCGGGAGTTTGGGCTGCTGCGTTCGTGGAGGCCGTTTTTGGTGTAGCGCTCATCGTAAGGTTGATTTCGGGGTGCCCGTTAACGTCGGCGCTTCGAGCAAGAAATTTTCGTAATTGCGGTCGAGCGACTGATAACGCTTGGTCTTCGGATTCCATCGCACGCCAATGGGCAGCACGTGCGCGTCGTCGTCGGTGCCCTTGAGAGGAGTGAAATAGAGTTGCAGGCCCTTCACCGGATCTTGCTCGAACTGGATCCGCCAGCCACTAACCGAAGAAAGCGGCGTAAGGCCAAGGTAGCCTTTGGCGTTCTTCAAGTGCTCGTCAACGCGGAAAATCTCGGACCACTGGCCGTCGTCATTTTCAGCGATAACTCCGCGGGTTATGACCGTGCCGGGCAGACTGTTTTTCGGCGTTTTGGGGACCACATTGGCGGCCAGAAACTGCTGGTGTCCGGTCTTCGAGAGGTCTCCAAAAAGCAACACCGTTGTTTCCGAGCCAAGTAGAGATTGCGCGCCTGCCTGGACGTCATCGGGGACTGCGGGCTCCGCGGGCTTAGGCGCCGGGGCCGGCTCGGATTTCGTCGCGGGCGTCTCATTGCTGCAACCCATGGCGAAGCAGATCGCGCACAACGCGGCCAATTGTAGGGTTCTCAGAAAGAGTCCTCCGGATGTTGCGACTTCGAGGTTCGATCCCTCTCGCTTACCCCACGAGGTTAAGGACGGAATGGCTGAGTGCTTGTTAGCAGCGGCGTGACGACAATCGCCAATTGTGGCGGCGGTCGTGGAGTCGGTTGTCGAGCCGCTCGTCGAGTCAGTTGAAGCGTTTTGTGTGGGTTCGCTCATTAGAGACTTGGCGCCGCCAGTGTGATCTCTACCACTCGGCCGGGCTTGGCATTTTTCTCCGGCGTGCAAAGTACGGCCATGACTTGCGGCACGTCGGGTCCAGCCCAATCGAAGGCGTAGTACAACAATTCTAACTGTTGGCCGTCTTTGGTGGAAGGACCGCGGGAGCCGGGTTGCCCATAGAGGGCGACAACGCGGGAGCAAGCGTCGCCGATAACCAGTCCGTGGCCCGTGACCCAGCGCAAATGAGACTCGGCCGCGGACGCGCATGCTTCGGTGGAAGCCGAGTTGGCGTTGGAACTAGAGTTGGAATTGGCGTTGGCGTTGGCGTTGGCTTGGGAAACGCGCACTTCCTG
>Ga0210399_10000948_pt1 | contig 22800 bp, 14 predicted proteins | sample IncBWC14MmetaG_FD_150865 | JGI IMG/M metagenome (GOLD analysis project Ga0210399, IMG submission 150865) | Forest soil microbial communities from Barre Woods Harvard Forest LTER site, Petersham, Massachusetts, United States - Inc-BW-C-14-M | ecosystem: Environmental > Terrestrial > Soil >... | reverse complement strand
AGTGTGACGCTTCCCAATGGCGTGACGCGCACGGCCAAGTATCTGGGTGACCAAGGCTGCGTGACGCTCCCCGCTGGAAAGTCCTCCGTGAATTTCACACCCCTGCCGCTCAAGAGCCAGCTCCCCGACGCTTCGACGCTGCCCTGGCCGATGGGCGACGTACCCGCCAAGGACGCCCTGGCGGCGGACATCGACACGGCCAAGGTCAAGCAAGCTGTGGATGCGGCCTTCGAGCCTGCCGAGGGCATGACGGCCGCCTTTGTGGTGACGTGGAGGGGCAGGCTCATTGGTGAGCGGTACGGCGAAACCATCACGGGGCACACGCCGCTCGAGAGCTGGTCGATGGGCAAGAGCGTGACGGCCACCCTCATGGGCATCCTCATCAAACAAGGGGCCTACGACCTGTGGCAGCGGGCGCCCATTCCCGAGTGGCAAGGGGAGGGCGATGCTCGCGCCAAGATCCGCATCGCCGACCTCCTGCGCATGTCGAGTGGGCTACGCATCAAGGCGCCCCAGGATCCAGACTACGATCCGTCAGGCACGTATCCCGACCACGTCTATCTCTACACGGGCGGCGTCGACTCATTTCACTACGCTGCCACCCGCCCGTTGCAATGGCCGCCCGGCATGGTGGGGCGCTATCACAACACCGACCCGGTCCTGATCAACTACCTCATCCGTCTGGCCGTCGAGAAACGGGGGGAAGAGTATCTCTCGTTCCCGCGGCGGGCCCTATTCGACAAGATCGGGATCCGAACCATAGTGATCGAAACGGACCCCTTCGGGAACTTCCTGACTCAGGGATACGATTTCGCGTCGGGACGCGACTGGGCCCGTCTCGGCAACCTCTACCTTCAGGATGGCGTGTGGAAGGGCGAACGGATTCTTCCCGAGGGATACGTCAAGTTTGTGTCCACGGTCGCGCCGGCGTGGGAGGCCGACAAGCGGCCCGTCTACGGCGGCTTCTTCTGGATCAACGGCGAAGGCGCGTTCCCAGTCCCTAAAGAGGCGTACTTCATGGCCGGTGCCGGGGGACAGACCACGCTGATCATTCCTTCGCACGACCTCGTGGTCGTTCGGCTGGGCCACTTCAAAGGCAGCGAACCCGGAACGCAGAGCCTGCGGAGAGCTCTCGCAATCCTGATGGAAGCCGTACCACACCGGCCTGGCGTTCGCTGAGCAAAACTCCGCCAAGGGTCGGGCCTACAAGTACACGATGGGCTCTTCGCATGGGAAGAAGCCCTTCAGCCCAGCACGGCCTCGAGAAGGGGAAGCATCCGCGAGACCCTTCGAGCGCGGATGACCCAGTCCCAGAGGGGCTCGAACTTCTTCCATCCCCCGGCGTAGGCCAGGTGGCGAAGCCGTCCGCCCCACGACCGCGTCGTGGACGCGCTCCGAAAGATCGAGCCCCAGCGATAGAACTCCCGGTAGGCACGCCAGTAGCCTGATTCCAGCTCCCCGGCCCGCATGCCGCGGCCTTCGAAGACCACATGCCGCGTGTCGTAGAGGTCCCAGTCCCGGTGGAGGATGCGCCCGGCCGCTTCCATCCGCTGAAACAACGCGGTGCCCGGATAGGGAGTGAGGATGTGGAAGGTCGCGGTCTCTATCCCCTCCCCGATGGCCCAGCCCACGGTCCGGTCGAACACCGAGGCGTCGTCCTCGTCCATCCCGAACACGAAGCTGCCGTTGACCATCACTCCGAGGCTATGGAGCCGGCGCACGGTCTCGCCATAGTCGCGGTGTAGGTTCTGCACCTTGCCCTGGGCGCGCAGGCCCAGAGGGTTGAGCGTCTCGAAGCCGACGAACAGGCTGCGCAGGCCAGAGGCGACGGCCTTTTCGAGCAAAGCCGGCTTCAGCACCGACTGCACCGTGCCCGCCGCCTGCCAGACGCGCCCCATGCCCCGCATGCCTTCGAAGAGCGCGGCCGCAAAGCGCACGTCGCCGAAGAGATGGTCGTCCAGGAAGTAAAGGTGGCGGCCGGGCAGGCGTTCGATCTCCGCGAGAGCCGCGTCCACCCGCTGGGTGTAGAAGCCCCTCCCGCCCTCGAAGAACGCCTCCTTGTAGCAGAAGTCGCAGGCGTGGGGGCAGCCACGCGAGACGACGATGGAGTTGGGCACGAGGTAGAGGTGGCGCCGGATGAGGTCGCGGCGGATCGGGGGGAGACCCGCGAGGGTCCGGACGCGCGAGCGGTAGACCGGCTGGGGCCGCCCGGAGGAGAAGTCGGCCAGGAACTGGGGCCAGGTGTCCTCGCCGGGGCCGAGGAAGATGCTATCGGCGTGCGGGGCCGCCTCCTCCGGGAGCGAGGTCACGTGGAGGCCACCGAGAGCGACGTAGGCGCCTTTCCTCCGGTAGTGGTCGGCTAGGCGGTAGGCCCGTTTGGCGGAGGTGATGTAAACCTGGATGACCACCAAGTCCGGCTCGTCGTCCAGGTCGAGGCGCTCCACGTGCTCGTCCTGGAGCCGGACCTCGTCCTCCTCGCGCAGGTAGCCGGCGAGGGTAGCGAGACCCAGGGGAGGGAAGAGCGAGTACTTGATGGGACGGAAGAACGGGCTCACCGCCTCGGTGAGGGCGGGGAGGATCATCTTCACTCTCATGGCCGGCCGCGATCCGCGGTCACGACGCCCAGGACCTGGACCGACACCAAGCGCCTCCGGGGTCCGTCGAGCTCGACCAGGAAGACGCTCTGCCATTGCCCGATGTCGATCTCCCCTTCCGCGACGTTCAAAGAGACGGAGGCGCCAAGTACCAGGGCTCGGGCGTGGGCGTGTCCGTTGGGTTTCTCGTCCGAGAGCGGAGCCTCCCGCGCCGCGAGGTTGTTGTGGCGGTAGGGGACGCCTTCGGGGGCCCAGCGCTCGAGGAGGTGAGCGAAATCCTCGAGGAGAAAGGGCTCGTTCTCGTTCACGACCACGGCGGCGGTCGTGTGCCGGCTCTGCACCATGACCATTCCTTCAGATACGCCGGACCTCCGGACCCGCTCCGCCACCAACTCCGTCAGGTCGATGAACTGCAAGGGCTTCTCCGTCCGGAGGTGGATGAGGTCGCGGCACACGCGGAGAACGGCCGCTTCCCGCACGCTCACGAATAGGCTCGCGGCCATTCGCTCTCCTTCTCTCGCCTGCGACCGAGGCGTCAGGGCAGAAGCTAGGCCCGCGGGCTGAGGGAGACGTGAGGGGGATGTGAGGGTTGGGTCACGGTGTCAGGAAACCGAGGATCGGGGACGCCGGGTCAGACCCAAGACGAGGCCGGAGCCGAAGAGGAGACCCTCCCAGGCGCTGATCACCACACGGGTGAAGAGGCCCGGCTCGTCCTCCCCCAACAAGCGCGACAAGGGGGCGAGGCCCACCTGCGAGCCCGGAAAGGCATTGGCCATGAAGTCGATGCTCATGGCGCCCAGGTAGCTGCCCGTCGCCGCGAGCGCCACTGCTGCGGTGGCACAGCTAAGACCCGTGACCAGCACGGCGAGGGCACGCGCCGGGCCGCGCGGGGCGGCCATGCCACCTTCCGCCCGCGAGGTAGCGAGCGCGTAGCCAAGGCCGGTGGCCGCGCCCAGCACGAACCCCTCGAAGCCGCCCGCGACCGCCGAGAGGTCGCGGCCGAAGAGCCCCTGGATCGTCCACAGCGCAAGCAGGTGCGCTCCGGCGCCCACCGCGCCTCCACCCAGGGCTCCGAAGACGACAAGGGCGATCCCCCGGAAGGACCGGACGAGCACTTCGGCCGCGGCGAGGCCGGCCCCGACGCCGGCGGCACCCAGCCCTCCGATGGCGAGCCCGACCAGGCCGAGGACGACGGACACACTGTCGGCGGCGCGCGAGCCCGGCCCCAGGCGAAGGGCGAGGCCTCCCAGGAACCCAGCGATGAGCCCAGTAACCGCGCCTCCCGCGACGGCGCCCGCCCAGCGGGCGCCCGCGAGCCGTAGAGTCCGCCGCAAGCGCAGCCAGGCCAAGAAGCCGATCGTCGCCGGCAGGCCCGGTTGGCCGAGGAGAGGTACGGGGCCGGCGCCCGCGACCTCCCAGCGTGTGTCGCGAAGGAGGGCCCGCGCCCGCGCGTGCCCTGGACGGCGGTCCAGGCCCGCCAGCGCCTCTTCGGTGCCGAGGGCGTGAAGCGACTCCGCCGCCTCCCGCCGCTCCTCGCCGTCGAGGGGGCCCGGAGCCAATAGCCGCTCGAGAGCCGCCCCGAGAGGATCCGGCTCCGCCGCGGGCGGGGGCGTTTCGGGCGGGCGCGCGCCGGCGCTGGCGGCAACAGGGAGCACCGATTCCTCGTCCGGCTGCTCAACAACTTCAGAAAAGACGAAACGGTACCCGTGGCGCGACAGCGTGCGAATGAAGACCGGGTCGCGGGGGTCGTCCCCGAGCGCCCTGCGGAGGGTCCGGACTGCCTGGCTGAGCGCCCCGTCCGTGACGACGACATCTCTCCAGACAGCGTCGAAAATCTCCCGCCGGTGCACGGCCTCCCCCCTCCTCTCGACCAGCATCACCAGGAGGTCGAAATAGCGCGGGATCAAGGAAACCTCGCGCGGGCCCCGGAGAAGCACGCGGCGGGAGGGCGAGAGGACGAAGTCAGCGAAAACATAGCGCCGCCTCCCGGAAACCGCGACGCTCACCACGGCTCGTGCTCCCCCGCGGCGTGCACAATCAAAGAATGTCGAGCGAGACTGCGGCCCGCCCGGCGATCCTTCAAGTAAGCCGCTCTGTTACGGGCAGCTCCGAAGACCGTTGTTTTGGGGCCGTTTGCTATCGGAACCCCCTGATGCTCTCGTTCATTCAGGACCCTTTGGAGGACCGCCTACGGCCCTCCAGGTACAAACAAAAGCGTCATCCCGCGCCTCCCATACTTGCGGAGAAAGCCAAGAGTCCATTGGAACGTTGCGTGGGTTTGGGTCGACGAAACCCCAAAATCGGCCGTCCGGCATCGGAAGCCCGCGCGCGCATACAGCGTCTTGCTGTTCGAAATGTCCGTTGATTAGAAGCTTCATCGTTCGCTCGACAACCATCTGTCCACTTACCAGCCAAATCGTGACCTCGGAGGTGCCGACGCCCAAGGCGAGCCGCACCGGCTGAATGCGGTCACCGATGCGGGCCCGCAGCTCGTCCACGGCCGCGCGCTCCTCCTGTGTGAGCGGCGAACGAAATGGCATCTCGTCGAAACTCGTGACTAACAGTTCGCCGAACGGCGATGGCGGCAACGTCCAATCGGAGCAGTTGAGCGCGTACGCCGTCGCGATCTTCTGGTTATTGAGTTCAGCTGGCCGCTCAAGTTCGGCTATCGCGTTCAGGTTTTCGGGTCGACCGCTCAATAACCATGCGCGCCGCGGCTCGCCGGCCAAAGCGGCGCAGATGCGCAACTCCTGGGTCGTCGCTTCTATGACCTCGACTTGGCGGAAAAACGGCTGCTCGATCTTGTGCACCAGACTCTTCTCGAGGAATCCCGACAGCTCGGGTAGCTCGTGGGCGACTTCACGGCGCAATGCCTCGCAGTCCTCCGACGAGAGCACTCCTGCGAGCTTGGCACCAAGAAATGCAGCGCGGTGACAGGGCTTCATCCCACGCAGCAGAAATCGCACCTGGTAGAAGACCCAATTGGGCCCAGAGATGGAGACCTGGTCCTGGATCCCATCTTGTCCGCCGGACCTTGCCGAGGGTTGTTGGCATTCGATCTCGCGCAGAAACTCTTGCGCCGCTTGTTGGGCTTCCTTCTCGGTAGCGTGTTGGGACACGGGGTAGTCATCCCCGGCAAACGTATCCCAGCCGACGACCTTCCAGGGCTTGTCAGTCGTAGGCTCCATTTCCCTCCCCCCGCAGTCACCCAGGCCGCTGTCCAGGACGGCGGGCTTGGTTGAGGTCGCCGCTCCCACGGTGCCATTCCTGGGAAGGGCTGGCGGGCGATCAGAGCGCTGAGATCCGAGCTGTCACACGCGCGGCAAGCACCGCCGCGAAGGGCGTAGGGTGCTGCGCTCGCGGCTTCTGTTGAAAAGGCGGCGCACATGACTCAGCGAGGTGTGTTCGTCAAGATTCGCCACGCGCGATGGTACTTCCTGACCCGCTCGAGATCCCGATCGGCGAGCTCGTCGATACGCCTCACATCCATGTTGTCTTCGAGGTCTGCGAGCTTGACCCTGCGGCCGATCGGGTTGGCGGCCGCACGCGCGACGAAATCGTCGTAGCTTTCCCCCTCTCGGTGCGTGACGCTCTCGACCGCCGTCAACACCACTTCCGGGAATCCGTTCGAACGCAGCTTGTCGATACTCCAGTCGGTATCCTCGACTACGTCGTGGAGCACAGCGACCATCATTTCCGCCTCGGTGTCCATGCGCAGCATGATCCGCAGCGGGTGGAGGATGTAGGGGGCACCCGACTTGTCCTTCTGATCGATGTGAGCCTGAGCAGCCACAGCGATGGCTCTGGCAAGGGTGGACATGAATCACCTCGCGGATATTATGCACCCCTGGTAAGAGCCGCTGTCGCCCTGCTGCCAAACCGTAGATCCAGTGGACACCCGGCGCCCCAGGAACGTAATCTCAGTGTCAGAAACGGGAGGAACGCGATGAACAGACCGGCGCTATTGGCGGGAGTCCTGATCCTTGTGGCCGGATCGGCGAGCGCCCAAGACCTCGCTTCGTTCGAGAAGCGCGTCACCGTTAAAACCCTGGACAACGGCCTGACCCTGGTAGTTTGCGAGCGGCCCGAGGTGCCCGTGTTCTCGTTCTACACCCACGTGGATGTAGGTGCCGATCGTGAGGTTCCGGGGATCACCGGGCTCGCCCACATGTTCGAACACATGGCCTTCAAGGGGACCGACGTCATAGGCACAACCAATTACGGAGCGGAGAAGGTGGCCCTCGAGAAGGTCGAGCGCGCCTATCTGTCCTTCGACTTGGAGCGCCGGCGCAGTCCGGGGCGCGACGAGACGAAGGTGGCAGAGCAGGAAAGGGCCTGGAAGAACGCGCTGGCCGAGGCGAACAAATATGTCGTGACCAACGCGTTCGGCGAGATCGTCGAACGAGAGGGCGGGGTCGGACTGAACGCCTTCACGAGCAGCCAAGAGACCGGCTACTTCTATTCTCTGCCCTCGAACCGTCTCGAGCTGTGGGCGTATCTTGAATCGGAGCGCTTCCTGAAACCAGTGATGCGCGAGTTCTACAAGGAGCGCGACGTCGTCCACGAGGAGCGGAGGATGCGCACGGACAGCCAGCCCATAGGACGACTGATCGAGGAGTTCCTGGCTGCGGCCTTCACCGCGCATCCCTACGGCCAGCCCGTTATCGGCTGGCCTTCCGACCTCGAGTCCTTCTCGGCGACGGATGCCATGGAGTTCTATCGCCGTTACTACGTGCCCGCAAACATGGTGGTGACCGTGGTGGGTGACGTCCGGCCCTCCGAAGTGGTGCCGCTGGTCGAAAGATACTTCGGCCGCCTCCCCGCGGCACCCAAGCCAGAGCCGCTCCGCACCATCGAGCCTCCTCAGCGGGCGGAGCGGCAGGTGATCCTGCGCGAGACTGCTCAGCCCTATTACATCGAGGGCTACCATCGGCCCGACTCGCGGGACCCGGACGACGCCGTCTACGCCGTGATCAGCAACCTGATGTCGGAAGGTCGGACCTCTCGCCTCTACCGCTCTTTGGTCCGCGACAAGAAGATCGCGGCCGGAGCCTCGGGGTTCAGCGGGCTGCCCGGCAACAAGTACCCGCACTTGTTCGCCTTCTTCGCGATCTCCACACCGGGCCACACCCCCCAAGAGCTGGGTGACGCCATCGGGGCCGAGGTCGAGCGCATCAAGAGCGAGGACGTGACCGACGACGAGCTGAAGATGGTCAAGACCCGAGTCAAAGCAGACCTCATCCGCCGACTCGGAAACAACAACGGGTTGGCCTTCCAGCTCGGCCAAGCGCAGGCGCGGTACGGCGACTGGCGGGAGTTGTTCCGCAGCGTCGATCACATCGGTAGGGTCACGAAGGCCGACATGAGAAGGATCGCCCAGAAGGCGTTCGTTCCGGAGAACCGGACGGTCGGGATTCTCGAGTCAACGAAGCTAGCGGGCGGCCCCCCAGGGCAGGGAGGAAAGTGATGGGTCCCCGACGGACGATTCTGGCAGTGCTCTTCGCGCCGCTTCTTGTTCCCTGGCCGGCTCTTGCCCAGCCGGTCTCCACCGACTGGAAGCAAATCCGCAAACCGGCGCTGCGCCCCTTCCAGCCCGTGCAACCAAAGCGGGTAATGCTCGGCAACGGCCTCGTGATCTTCCTCCAAGAAGATCGCGAGCTGCCTCTTATCCACGCCACTCTTCGCATCCGCGGTGGCTGGCGGGAAGAGGACGCCGCGAAGGTCGGGCTGGGCGGCATCTATGGTCGGGCCTGGCGCACCGGAGGGACAAGGAATCGCACAGGCGACCACCTCGACGACTTCCTCGAAGCTCGCGCTGCCCACGTCGAAACCAATGACGGCCTCGACTCGTCGACGGTGAGCCTCGACTGCCTCAAGGAGAACTTCACCGAGGTCCTTGATGTCTTCCTGGAGCTCGTCCGGGAGCCGGAGTTCAGGCAAGAGAAGATCGAGCTGGCGCGCCAGCAGCTGAGTACGATCATCGCCCGCCGCAACGACAGCCCGCAGTCCATCCTGTTCCGGGAGTCGAATAGGCTGGGCTACGGCGCGGCATCGCCCTACGGACGGCTGTTGGAGTACGCCACGCTGAACGCCGTAACGCGCGACGACCTCCTCGCCTGGCACAAGACTTACGTCCATCCCAACAACATGATCCTCGGCGTGGTGGGCGATTTCGACGCCCAGGCGATGGAAGGGACGCTCCGCAAGGCCTTCGGCTCGTGGCCCAAGGGACCCGCCGCGCCGAAGGCCAAGGCGAGCCCGACTCCCACCGCGGCGCCCGGCTTGTACTTCATCGCCAAGGACGACGTGAACCAGTCCAACATCCGAATGGTCCACCTGGGCACGACCATGGACAATCCCGACTACTACGCGATCACGGTAATGAACGAGGTGTTTGGCGGCAGTTTCGCGGCCCGCCTTTTCACGAACGTCCGCTCCAAGAAGGGCCTCGCCTATGCAGTGGGAGGCGCTGTCGGCGTCGCTTACGACCATCCAGGGCTGTTCTCGGTCTTCACGTCCACGAAGAGCGGGACCACTGCCACTGCCATCGACGCCCTCTACGAGGAGATCGACAACATCAAGAAGGTACCGGTGACGGGGGAGGAGCTGCAGCGGGCCAAGGAGTCACTCCTCAACTCGCACATCTTCCGCATCGATTCCCGGGCCAAGGTCCTGTTTGAGAAGATGACCTACGAGTTTTACGGCTACCCCCTCGACTTCCTCGAGCGCTACCCCGCTGGGGTCGAGAAGGTCACCGCCGCGGATGTCGCACGGGTCGCGCAGCACTACATCGACAAAAACAAGTTGGCTGTCCTCGTGGTCGGGAAGCAGACGGATTTCGACCGGCCCCTCTCGTCCTTCGGCCCGGTCACAACCATCGACATCACCATCCCGCCGCCGGCCCACAACAAGAAGGCAGGTACATCCCGATAGGGATCCGGTCGGACTACGGGCAGTTCGCGTTGACGGTTTGTTATAGGTGCCAGGAAACGGCCCGCGGTGGCCACGTCCGGGATTTAGGTCGCGGGCGGCCCTTAGCGATCGCTTCTCAGGGCCGAGGTTGCCGCACAGTTCGGCACTGGTTCAAGCTCGCCGCGGCCTATGCCCGATCCCGTCCCCGGGAAACCCCTCCCGGCCTCCGCGCCGGGGAGGACGAGTCGACCGATCGACCGTCCCGCTACCCGACCTTTTGCCCGATCGCCCAGGCGTAACCATCAGGATCTTCGAAAGAGACCTCCTTCATTCCATAGGGCTGGGTCACCGGTCCTTCATACGTGACCCCAGCCGCCTTGAGGCGGCGCTCCTCGACCGCCAAGTCGTCGACGGAGAGGTACAGAAGAATCGTGGCCCGAGGCTTTGTGCCCTGGCGCCGCTGCAACTCCTGTGTTCCTGGGCTCTTGGGCGACTCGACCATGATACGGAAGCCATCGCGACTCATCATCGAGAAGAAGGGCCCGTCGGGCCCCGCCGCCCGATCCACTTCTTCGACGCCCAGGGCCTTCTTGTAGAAGGCCACACTCCTCTCCAGGTCGCTCACGAAGAGGTCCGGGCTCAAGTTGGCGGTCATGCACACCCTCCTTTTCGCGGGCACCAGCCCGCAATCACGAGGATGCAGACAAGCAGTGACAGCCTGTTGTCAGGAGGATCGCGGGATGGGCTCGCTTTCCTTGAGCCGGACGAAGTCCTCCAGGGAGACTCCGGGCCGTAGGGTGAAGTACTTACCGGTGGCCTCGGCCTTGAGCATGCGGTCCACACGAAAGACCCGCAGGTCCTCCCGCAAGCGACAATAGGCGGGCACGAGCCAGACGTCGCCCAGACGGACGACCCCGAGGGGTTCGATGGCGCGCTCGGTGGCCATGCCCCGCGCGACGCCGTGATACCGAATCGTGACGACCTCGCGCCGCTTGACTGCTTCCATGAAGAGAGTGAGCGGGCCAGGGTCTCTCGGGCCCAGGGAGGGCATCAGCACGGTGCTTTCGTGATCACGAACACCGCGTACCGCCTCCGGGCCGAGCGCCGCCTCGAGCTTCAGAGTGGCGGAACGCAGTCGCGCCTTGAGGGCGTTGTCGGCCACCGTGTTGAGGAGCCGAGCGCCCATGACCAGGGCCTCGGCTTCGGCCGGCGCGAGGGCTAGGGGGCGGAGCTGGCTACCGGGCGGGAGGAGGTAACCGTCCCCTGCCGCCCCCGCAACCGGGAAGCCACCCTCGTGTAAAGCCCGTACGTCGCGGTAGACCGTTCGGAGGCTGACGCCGAAACGTCGGGCTAGTTCCTCCGCCTTGAGCCGCCGCCGCGCCGAGAGGAGGAGGGCGATGCCCAAAAGCCGGTCCAGGCGCTTCACACCTGCTACGCTACCCCAGGTCGGCCTTGGCTGGGCTTAGAAATCAGCCACGCCTCAGGACCTTGCGCATCGCCGGTCCCCCCGGGGCCACGCGACCGGCACACGTCGCCTCCCCGGAGGCGGCCCCCTCGGAGCGCTTGGCCGAACGCGACCCCCGGCAGCCGGTTGCGACCAGCAGAGGCTGCCCAAGGCTATCGGACCTGCCTCGGCGTCGGTTCGTGGTACCGTGGCGTCCTGACTCGCCCACATGACGGGCGCTACGGCCAGGAGGGCCGGAAGTAAGGCACGTGGAGCGTCGAGACCCCCGCCGACGTTTGGCGGACGCCGCGGGAAGCGTGAACGGCACATTCAGGACGCCGACTCCGATCTGCGTCTTGGTCCGTGTAGCCCGCGGCTGCCGATTCGATTCCAGGGAGCGTTCCGAGGCGCCGGTGCCGAATGGCCTGCCCTCCCCGGGGGACACTGCCTGCCGAGTCAGGCCGTAACTCATTGATTACAAAGGACACGGCGCGTCGGAGCTCTCGGCACACTGCTTGCTCAATGGAGATGTGGGCGCCGGTGCTGAGCGTGCCCGGACGGAGTCGATCATGAATAAGCCAGTGCTAGTCCTAATGATGGCGGCGTTGGCGGTACCCGCGATGGCCGACGAGGGGTACGACTCGCACTCCTACGCTCCCACCGCCCGAATCCGTTACGTCGAGCCGTCGGTGACGCTGCAGAGGTACTCTTCTGACGACGGCTCGCAAGCCTCCTCGGAAGAGGCTCAAGCCAATGTCCCGTTTCTCCCGGGCGACCGCATGTGGACCGACAACGCCGGGCGTGCCGAGCTGCAGTTGGCAACGGATGTCTTCATCCGCATGGACACCCAGAGCTCCCTGGAGTACGTCTCCGAGGGAGCCCGGCCAGCCTTCCGGGTTGACTCGGGAGGGTTGTACGTTCATGCGCGCCAAGGCGGCGACCTGACCATAGAGACGCCCGGAGGGCTCGTGACGCTCCAGCGAAGCGGCGTCTACCGCATCGATGCGGACTCAGGTGAGACGCGTCTCACCGTGCTGCAAGGAAGCGCGTCGCTTGACTCGGGAAATCGCCAGGTCGATGTTCCAGGCGGGGAACGAACGTACGCCCAAAAGGGGGAGCCCCCGGAAGATCCTCAGCGCTTCGACCGCGCGGACAGTGATAACTTCGCCTCTTGGGACCGCACCCGCGAGAGCAGCGTCGCTGCCTACGCGGGCGAGAGTCGGCGCTACCTTCCGGCAGAGGTCGCATCCTACGCCGACGATCTGGACGCCAACGGCAGTTGGGCTGACGACGCCGAGGTCGGCCGCGTTTGGCGGCCAAACGTCGACGCGGATTGGTCTCCCTACTCCGACGGGCGCTGGACCTGGACCGTCTACGGCTGGACTTGGTGCCCCTATGAGACCTGGGGCTGGGCTCCCTTCCACTACGGCCGCTGGGGTTTCGGCGCGCGGCTCGGCTGGTACTGGATCCCCGGTTCGGTCTGGGGGCCGGCCTGGGTCTCTTGGGCCCACGGCGGAGACTACGTGGGCTGGTGCCCCCTGGGCTTCCATGACCGGCCCGTCATCGGCATAGGCGTCAGTGGGGGGCGGTTCGGCGGGCGGGCCTGGTTCTATTCTCGCCGTGCCGACATCCTGGCGCCGCAAATCGCGCGGCACCGAATCTCAGCCAGTCCGGCGGTGGTCGGCGCAGTTAGGGTCTTGTCGTCTTCTCCCGTTGCCCAGCCGTCACGGGACTTCCGCACCGTCCACACCGTCCACGCGATGCCCGTGCCCACGGCACGGCTACGCAGCCAGAGCGCGCCTCTCCCCTCGCGGTCCGCGATTCGCGGCGCGACGACTCCAAGAGACGGCGCCCGCGTCAGGATCCCGGAACGGTCGCCAAACGCGCGTCCGCAGGCTGGAATCGGCCGCACGACGGATCGGAATGGCCGGAGCACGTCCACCGCTCCCCGGCAGTTGCAGAACGAGCGTCCCGTTCCTCGGAGTCAGGACGGCCGCACCACAGACAGCGGAGGGTTCAACAGCGGCACGTCGGCTCGCCGCCGTGTCGACGCTCCGCCTCCGTCGGCTTCGCAAGTGCGGCAGAGTGAACCCCGTGGGCAAACAAGCGGTTGGAACCGGCCTTCAGTCCGTCAATCTGCGCCCCGCCCGGTAGAGAGGGTCACGCCTCCTGCGGCCCGGCCGGCCCCGAGTCGATCCCGCGATTACGGATCTGGGTTTGGAAATCGGTCCTTCCAGCCGCCTCGTCAGCAGCCGATGACCCATGCCCAGGTGTCCAGGCCACCCCGCGCGGACAGTGGGCCACGGTTCAGCCAACCGCACTCTGCACCTCCGCACGCCGAGTCGCGGCCAGCTCCACGTCCGGCCCAGGCGAGCGGACGTGACCGGAACCCCCACGGCCGCTGAGCGGGCCGGAAAAGGAGCCATGCTTTCGCGGCGTCGCCGGAGCTTTCCAGAGCAACCGTCAGCCATCCCCGGGGCCGGTCACTATCCGCGCGCTCGATGACCCCCGGCCCCGACCGCTATTTCCCGTGCTTCCCGTCGAACTCGGCGCTATGCTCGCGCCGAGGAGGTGTCTATGCACGGGATTATCTTCTCGGAACTGAGGAAGTACGTGGACAGCAAGCTGGGCGGGGACGCCTGGGCCGGCCTGCTCCAAGCCGCGGGCCTTCCCGGGAAGCTCTACATGCCCATCCACACCTACCCGGATCAGGAAGCGGTGGCCCTGGTCTCGGCCGCGGCGAAGATCACCGGGCAGCCGGTCGACGGCGTGCTCCAGCACTTCGGTGAGTTCATCGCTCCCGACCTCCTGCGGATGTATCGAGCGCTGCTGAAGAAGGAATGGAAGACCCTGGATATTCTCGAGCATACGGAGGAAACGATTCATCGAGTAGTGCGCTCCCAGAACCCCGGCGCGGAGCCGCCTCGACTGCAGTGCACGCGCCTGAGCGCCACGACGCTCGTGATTGCCTACACGTCGAACCGAAAGATGTGCGGGGTGGCAAAGGGCATCGTCCGCGGCATCGCGGCCGAGTTCGGCGAGAAGGTGGTAATTTCCGAGTCGACGTGTATGCTCAAAGGGGGAACCAAGTGCGAGATCTCCGTTCGTCTGGAGTCGTGAAGAAGCTGCGGTCCCGGTGAACCCGCGTCCGGGTGGCCGCGCGTTGGGCAGGCTGGAGAATTCGCCAGAACGATGCCCCGGCCGCGAAGATCGGTGGATCTCACCCCGCGTCCGGTCGTAGTACGATGATGTGAGTGCGGGGAGTGTGCGAAACGCCTCGCAGCTTGACGGACTCAGGAGGGGCGTCAACGACGTGGGCGCCGACTCCGCCAGAGGTCATCGCATGAGGCACAGGAAAGCAACCAAGAAGAGGGTCGGGAAGCGGGCCGATCTGAAGATGGCTGGGCCGAGGCAGAGCCGTCGGGCGACCAAGGGTCGTACCTCCGCTGCGGGGGAGCGGGACGAGGGAGTCATCGACCTTTTCGTGAACACCTATCGTTCGCTCGGCTAGGCATCTCGTGGCGCTCCGAAGTCGGACCAGATTTGTGGCCGGCTTCCTCGGCGAGTTCCTCGAGACCCAGTTTGTCGGCGGTCAGCTCACGGCTGACGAGTACCACTCGCGCAAACGCAGACTGGAGACCGACGCACGGAAGTTGAGCAGCCACCTTTTCGCGAAGACTTCCAGTGTCGACGACCCGGATCTTGGATCCTTGACGCTGCGGATGCTGCGGGAGCCCGATCTGCGGGAGTTCCCCTTTATCCAAGTAGTGCCACGCACGACAAATCGCCGGCGGATCAGGTGCTTCGTCGGGCACCGCTTCACGGCGAACATCGAACGAAGCCTCCGCTACAATCTGCGGCATCTCCTCGAGCCGTACCGGATCGACCTCGAGTGGTCGGGCTACGACATCAGCGCCCACGACGTCTTCGAGGACATCATCCGCCGCATCCGCACGGCAGAGATGTGTCTTTTCGACAACCTCGGGACGCTCAACCGTCCGAACGTCTACGTGGAGGTGGGGATCGCCTATGCCCTCGAGCGGCCCCTCATCGTGTGCGAATACGTCGGGAAGCGCCGACCCCACGCGGTGCCGGACACGGCGAGCGTGCCCTCCGACCTGGCGGGGATCCTCACGGTTCGGTATCGCACGTACGAGGAGCTTTGCCGGCAACTCTACTTCAAGCTACCGCTGTTCCTTAGCCGACATCAGCTCGTAGGCTAGCTCCGAGCGGCGGAGGGTCGCGATTGACTCCGAATCAACCGAGTTGCCTGTGACTGGGTACCCCGACTTCCCGTGTGGCGGCCCACGCTCCCGGAACCCACGGTAGGGGCGCAAGGCCCTAGCTTCCTCACCACCCGGTTCGGGCTCTCCTTAATTAAAGATCAGAGGGGGGGCGTCTCGACCTTGCCCAGCCCGTAAAAGTCCCTACCCGCCCAGGCGATTGTCCCGCTGCCCGCCTCGCTTCTGAGGGTTGCGCCACTGCGTCCCGCGCGAACACGCAAGGAAGACTGTGTTCTAGCTCACTGGACCTGCCGGGCGATTACTGTATACTCTCAACTCCTCCAAGGAAACGGGTTGGGCCTCTGCGTCCTCGGACACAGGGGTGTCAAATCCGTGATTGCTCTCGAAAAGAGCTGGGAGTTCGTGCCCTGCAGAACGTCAGACCGAGTCTCCGCGTTGGCCTCAGTCTTGGTCTCTTGGCTTGGGCCATTCCGGCTTGGGCCCAAGCTCCACTGCGCAAGATCGGCGAAGCCGATCTTTCCATCCTTGGCGTCTCCGCGACCGTCGACCCCCTGAACCCCTCGGTACCCAAGAATGTCGCCTCCGCGGTCAGGTTGGTCGTGACCGCGGGGGGGACGCCGCTCACCTCCGCGGACGTGCCGCGGTTCCTGGGAGCGGGATTTCAAGTCGCAGCGGAGCTTTCTGGTCCGGGGCTGCCGGGGACGATCACGATTCCCCGGGCGGGGTCGCCGCCTCTGGGAGACCCCCTTCTCCTGCCCCTCCCTCCTCTTGCCATCGGTGGCGACTACCTGCTCTCGAACCCCCGCATCGTCGTGGGCGGCCGATCCGTTCTCGACGCGGTCCCGCAGCAGATTACGGTTCATGTCATCGACCAGATCCTCGTCACCTCGGTCCAGACTCGCCCCCTGACCCTCGACGAGATCAAGGCCAGGGGCATCGTCCTCGACAGCAGCGCCTTCCTGGGCTTCGAGTTCACGTTGGGCTTGATGCTTGAGTCCACGCCCGTGAACTTCACCTTCCCTGTCGTCTTCAATAATCAGGGCGTCTCCGTGCCCCTGCCCATCACGCCTCCGCCCGACCCAACGCGGCAAGGCGTGTCCCTGTCCCTGCCTCCGCTTCCCACCATCGTTCCCGTGCTCCTCACGGGCAAGGACTCAAGCGGCCAGGACATCCCCCTCACCCTGCCCGGCGGCGCCCCCGTCCAGATCCCCGGCGTCCTCGTCATCCCCGGGAACGTCGGGTACCTCAAGCAGTTCTTCGCGGCTGATTTGTACGTGGCGAACGGCGCTCCCGCCGGTTCCGGCCTCGTCGTCCACAGCGTGACGGGAACCATCCACCTGCCCCCGGGGGCGGACGGCGTTGTTGGCACCGCGGACGATCCCCTCTCTCTCCCCGCTACGGTCAACGGCCCCCAGCCTTCCACCATGCCCGTGCGCAGTCTGGGTCCGGACGGCAAGCCCGATGTCGACACCCTGGACCCTTGAGACCAGGGGCAGGCCGAGTTCCTGATCAGAGGAGAGAAGGAAGGCTACGCGACCATCGACTTCGGCATTGCCGCGGTGCTCGAGGGTCTCCCGGTGGGGCCGGTCAACGTGACGGGGAAGGCGAGTGGGGGCGTGCTGGTCCGGAACCCATTCTTCGACATGACTTTCACCGTGCCCTCGGTGGTGAGGCGGGGGGAGAAGTTCAAGCTCTTCACCACCATCACGAACATTGGCCAGGGCCTCGCCAACGCCCTCACCGTCAGCCTGGACTCGGGAGCCCTGAGCGGCGTCCTGCTCCTCAGCGATCCCTCGCAGGTCATCGCCACGCTCAAGCCCGGGGACGCCCAGACCCTGGAGTTCGACTTCCAAAGCCAGAAGACCGGCCAGGTCGTGGCCAGCTACCTCCATCTCAACACCCAGGACGGGTCCACGGGGGAACTGAAGTTCACCCTCGGCATTGGCGAGCGTGGTGTACCGCTCTCCCCGGACACCCTCGTCCTGCCGGCATCGGTTGACGCCCTGCCCACCGACGTCGTGGATGCAGCCATGCGCGTCCTGGGCCAGGCCTGGAGCGTAGCCAACGCCCCCAGCGGGACGCTGCCAAAAGGCGTCATCCGGACGAGCAAGACCGTCGTCTTCCAGAAGGGACTTGCCCTGGCCGAAGCCGGGCTCCGGGTCACCCTGGGCGAGAACCTGTCCGACGCCCTGCGCGACATTGGCGTCGATTTCTATGGCGGGCCGTCGCTCGACCCCGGCTTCGACCAGATCCTGCGGCAGACGGACGCCGGCCGAAGCCTGGCCCTTGCCCTCGGGAATGAGCTGGTGGGGGCTGTGATCCAGGCGGGTGGCCCCCTACCCTACGAGCGCAGCTTCGCCCAGCTCCAGGCCTCGGGGCCCGATTTCATCTCGTTTGCGGTGGGTAGCGGGACGAGCGGCGCACCCGTCGACGTCGCCTTCGCCGACGGCGCGCTCCGGCAGAGCCTCAGCGGGACCACGGCCGCTGTGCCCCGCTCCGACATCCCGGGTGGCGTGATCGTTCCCCTGGGCCCCCCCGCCACCGCGCCCCTGCTGGGCTTGCTGACCGCCCCCAGTGCCTCCCCCTACACCCTCCGGATCGCCGGACGGGGCGCGGGTCCGGTCGACATATCCGTCACCCTTCCCCGCGGTGACGGCACCCTCGTGCGGGGGTCCATCCTGGGGGTGGCCTTCACGGCTGGCCTCAGCGCCAAGCTCGCGATCGACCTCCTGCAGCCGGATTCCCTCGTCCTCGCCGTGGACACCGCGGGAGACGGCACCTTTGCCACCGCGATGCCCCTCGTCACCGAGGTCATCTCACCCCAGGGCCCGCAGTTGCTGTCCGCAAACGTCATCGGTCCCGAGACCCTGGACGGTGCCAGTGCCTTCGGGTTGGACGTCGCCCTCCTCTTCGACCGCATCGTCGACGACACAGCGTCATCCGCGCTCGGGACCTACCAGGTCCCCTCCAACTCGGTCGTGGCCGCCAAGCGGCAGCTGTCGGGACGGATCGTTTTCATGTCCCTGGCCGCGCCGGAGGGCCCCTACGTTCTCAGCTCGGTCAGCGAGAGCGGGATCTTGGACCCGCGGGGCACGCTCGGCCCCGCCCTCACCCAGCCCTTGCGGTCGCTCCTCCAGGATGCGGGGGCCGTCGTCTCCGGGCGAGTATTCAACGCGGACGGGACCGCCGTCACCTCGGGGGTCGTGACCTACCTCAACCAGGCCGACATGTCCTGCATCTTCCCCTTCGAGAAGCCGCTTGCCGCCGTTTCCCTCAACGGTCAGGGTCGCTACCAGCTGCGGTACGTGCGGCAGGACAACTGCGGCTCTCCCTTCATGATCTTGACCCAGGACCCCTCCAGCGGAGCGGTACGGCAGGTCTCGAGCTTCGTGCGGGCGGCGGGCGAGCGGATCGTGCTCGACCTGGCCCTGGAGGGGCGGGGCACGGTGGAGGGCACGGTCCGCGACATCCCCGGTCACCCCGTTCCCGGAGCCGTGGTCGTGGCCCTGAGCACGACCGATGCGCAGAGCGGGGGTACCGCCACCACGGATGGGCAGGGGCAATACGTCATTCCCGGAATCACCGTGGGCCCGGTGAGCGTGCGGGCCGCCAAGGGGACCTTCGTGGGCCGGGCCGCGGGGCGGGTGGACCGGGCGGGGACCGCCTCCGTCGTTGATGTGACGCTCAACACGGGATCGGTTCACGTCACGGGCACGGTGCTCCTCGTGCAGGGAACGGTCAGCTCCCCGCTTCCGGACGTCACCGTCGTCTACGGGGTCAGCGAGAACCCCTCATTGAACCCGACGCCGGTGGGGGTGACGAAGACCGCCGGGGACGGGACCTACAGCCTCGATTCCATGCCCCCCGGATCTGTCGTGATCACCGCCTACAGCCAGTACGGAATCGTTGCCGTGGGCTTCGCGACCGTGGCCGGAGACCAGCTCACGGGGAAGAACCTCGTCTTCCAAGCCCAGGACCAGACCCTCTCCGGCACCGTCCAGGGTGTCGTACGCCTGCCCGATACGACACCCGCCCCGGGAGTCGTGGTGTCCATCGACGGCCGCGGCGTGCTGACGGACGCGACGGGGGCCTTCAGCATTCCCAACGCTCCCGTGAAGCCCAATGTGTCCCAGACCGTGTCCGCGGCCACGCAAGACGGGCTGCGTTCCGGATTTGCGACCTTCGTGCTCGGGTCGCCGAACCAGGTCGTGAGCGGGCTTGTCATCACCCTATCCGGCCTGGGCACGGCGAAGTTCACAGTCTTGGACCCCGCGGGGAAGCCCATTGCAAACCAGGAGCTCCGGACGCCCTGCGTCGACGTCTGCTGGTGCAGCGCCATGTCCACGGGCCCGGACGGGACCGTCACCTTTACGGGGGTCGGCCTCGGCGACTTCAACGTCAAGGCCATTCGTATGTCGGGCGGCGTGACGGACGTCGCCTACGGGAAAGCCTCGATCAAGCGGGACGGCGACACCGGCTTCGGCGTCGTCCAATTCGCGGGCGCGGGGACGGTGACGGGCAAGGTCTTCAATCCTGACGGCACACCCTCCTTTGGCGCCTCCGTCGCCCTCTCTTCGCGGCACTTCTTCAACGATGGCCTGACCACCTGCGACCTGATCCAGGAGGTCTCGCATCGCTTCCAGACCGGGCCCGACGGGCTGTTCACCTTCACCGGCGTCAACGTCGGTCCGCTGGTGGCGTCCGCGAGTCAGCCCTTCTTCCCGACGGCGGTGGGGGTCAACAGCACGCTCCTTCAGGACAGTCAGACCGTGACCTTGCCTCCCCTCCGGCTGGTCAACACCATTGCGGGGGTTCTCTCGGGAGCGGTCTTCCTACCTGATGGCACGACCACGGCGGGAGCCGGGGTCCAGGTCACCGCCACCGGTCCCCTCCCCGACATTACGGTCACCACGGACGGGCAAGGTCAATACCACTTCGCGAAGATCCTCCCCGAGGGGCTCTACCAGGTGACGGTCAGCGACCCCGTCACGGGTGGGCTGGGTCGCGAGTCCGTCTACCTGGCCGCGGGCCAGGACACGACCCACAACATGCGCCTCAAGGGAAGGGGCACGGTGACGGTCACGGTTGTGGATGGGGCGGGCAGTCCGGTGACTAGCGCCTTCGTTCGGGTCCGGGAGACCGAATACCCGAATCGGGTCTACGAGGGGTCGATCGACGCCTCCAACCAGGGAGTGGCCACCTTCCCGAATGTCTTCGAGGGTCCGCTGAGCGTCGAGGCGTCGGACAGCTTCGGACGCGGCGGCCGCACGTCGGCCGTGCTGCCGCGGCCCGGCGGCACCACGATCAGCGTGCAGGTGAGCCTGACCGTCACCGGGACCGTTCAGGGCCACTTCTATATGCCCGACGGAGCAACCGTCATTCCCTTCGGGGTCGTCTCCCTCACCGCGGGCGGACGCACGATCGGCCAGGTCACGACCGCGGGGAGCGGGGACGTAGGATCCTTCTCGTTCTCCTTCGTCCCCGCGGGACCCGTGCGTCTGGACGCCCAGGATCCCCTGACCGGCCGGACCGGACTCGCGGTGGGGACGGTGGACAGCCAGGATCAGGTCGTTACCCTCAACGTCCTGGCCCAGGCTCTGGGCACGGTCACGGGGTCGGTCACGCAGAACGAGCAACCCGTCGCCTCCGTCAAGGTGGTGGTGGCGTCGGGAGCCTTCCAAGCCGTGACCTACAGCGACGGAACCGGGCAATACGTCATCAAAGGGGTGCCCGAAGGCCACGTGGTCGTGACGGCGAGCTTCAGCGACGGCTCATTTTCCGGCACCGCCGCCGCCACCCTCACGGGCGAGGGCACCACGCTCACTGTGAACGTGGCCCTCCAGGGGTCCGGCCAGGTGACGGGGCAGGTCCTGAGCGCGGGCGGGGCGACCCCCGCCCCCACATCGCTGGTGTCGCTGCAGGTGAGCGGCAGCGCCAGCCTCACCACGACCACGGACGCCACCGGCAACTATCGCTTTGATCAGGTGCCCACGGGCCGGGCCAGCCTGACCGCGACCGTGCTGGGAAGCATCGACGAGGGGATGGCCACGGCCACCGTGCCCGCGGGGGGGGCGGTTCAGGTGCCGATCACCCTCAACGGGGTGGGGGTGTTGAGCGGGGTGGGGGTCGACTCGGCCGGCAACCCCGTGGACGGGACGTTGAAGATCACGGGCACGGGCTCCTTCCCTTACTTCTTCTACCTCATACTCTCCAAGGGAAGCGGGGGCACCTTCCAACTGCCCCAGGTCCTGGCTGGACCCTTCACAGCCGCGCTCACCTCCGTCTCCGCGGGGGGCGCCAACCTCTACGGCACCGCCTCGGAACGTGTGAGCCCGGGGCAGACGACTCAGCTGACGGTGGCTCTGCAGCCGACGGGGACCATCACGGGCAGCGTCCTCCGCCCCGACGGCAAGACCCCCGCATACGGAGCCTCCGTCACGGTTGATCTCGACCAGGGGCGCGGCTCCCTGACCACCCAGGCCCAGAGCGATGGCACCTTCGCCCTGAACGGCGTGCCCCTGGGGGCTTTCACCCTCCGCATCAACGACCCCCTGACGAGCGGCCTCGGCCTGGTCCAGGGCCGCAGCCTGGACACGAACCTGCAGATCCTCAGCCTCGGCACCATCGTCCTGGACGACACCCCCATCGCGGTCGTTTCCGTCTCTCCGTCCGATGGGGCGGCCCAGGTGGCGGTGGACCAGCCGGTGGTCATCGTCTTCTCGGAGCGCGTGCAGTCCTTCGCCGGCGTGACCGTGAGCAACGGGCCCGCTAACATCCCCTCCCAGGCCAGCCTGGCCGCGGACGGCGTGACCCTCACCCTCTCTCCCACCCCGAGCTGGCCCGACGAGAAGCAGCTCACCCTCACCATTCCCACGAGCGTGACCGACGTCCTTGGTCGGCCCCTGGCGCAGTTCGTCGTCACTCGGTTCCAGACCGTCGACCTGACGCCCCCCTCCGTCTCCACTGTGGTTCCGGCGTCCGGGGCGATCCAGGTCGATCCCGCGGCCGTGCTTACCGTCTCCTTCAGCGAAGCGCTCTCTCCGACCCTCACGAACCTCTCCTCCCTCGTGACCCTGGGCGGGCCGGGGGGGCCGGTGGCCGGGACCACCGTCCTGGCTTCGTCAAACTCGGTGACCTTCACCCCGGCAAGCCCCCTCGCCACGAACGTTCTCTACACCGTGACCGTGAACGGGTCCGTGGACCTGGCCGGAAATCTCCAGACCGTGCCCTTCGGCTCGACCTTCGCCACCCTTGACACCATCCCGCCTACCCTGAGCGCCTCCTTCACGACGGCCACGGGCAGTGGGGCGCTCGTGAACGGCACTTTCCTCGGCTCGTCCCGACCCACCCTCGCCGTGACTCTTTTCGATGCCTTGAGCGGGGTGAACATGGGCACGGCCGGCCTCAGCCTGGACGGCAACGCCGTGCCCGCCGTCGTCCAGGGGAACTCCCTCGTCTTCACGCCTTCCTCCGGGCTGGCGGACGGCGTCCACACCCTGCAGGCTTCGGGAGCTGATCGGGCCGGCAACTCGGGCACGCTGAGCGTCAGTTTCGGGATCGACACCGTTCCTCCCTCTGCCGCCCAGATCACGGGTGTTGCCGAAGC